>MDTC01088373.1_pt1 | contig 20212 bp, 16 predicted proteins | sample 811181 | NCBI WGS metagenome assembly MDTC01 (sample SAMN05326644, study PRJNA326480) | marine metagenome | isolation source: seawater | place: Pacific Ocean: North | collected 2011 | reverse complement strand
TGCTGATACAGAAGCTCTTGCTCTTGCAGTTGTATGATATAAATTAGTAGAACCTTCTGATAAACTATCAGTGGTTGTTGTCGCGAATACTACACTAAAATCTGAATCAAAATTTGCTTTAGTATATACTTGTTCGACATCAATAGTGAATACACCAGTCGCACTATCATAAGTTAAATCACCTTGTCCAGAAAAATGTGATCTTACTTCGCTAGCTGATGGACCAGTGTAAGTAAATACTCCGGTTGCATTATTATAACTAAATGATCCGTCTCCACCTGCATCATTGGCAGAAATAATTGTTCTTAGGTTTGCAGAGTCAACATCAAAGTTACCAGTAGATGAGTTATAGGTTAAACCTTTATTTCCAGTAAAGTGTGCTCTAACTTCTGCTGCACTTGGTCCTGTATAGGTCATCACACCTGATGAAGAGTCATAAGTAAATGATCCATCACCTCCAGCGTCTATTGCAAACAATGCTGCTTTTGCATCAGAGTCGGCTCGAGCAGTTGTATAATAAAGATTATTACCTTCAGTTAAACCTGTAGTTGTTATAGTAGTAAATGCACCACCAACATCTAGGTCACCACCTATCGTTGCTGAATCAGCTCTTAACGATCCAGTTACTGTTACGCCAGAATCAGTAGTTGTAAACTTTGTTTTATTGTTAAATCTTAAAGTAACGGCACCGCCTGAGAGGAAGGAAGCGGCAGTTTCTGTTTGAGTTACATTTTTAATATTTAGGTTATTAGTCGCAAGTACTAATGATCCTGTTCCAGCATCTTGTATTATTGAATTGTTTGTGTCATGGAATATTTTTAAATCACTATCATTACCAAATGTAATTTTACTATTATCATTGACAAAGAATCCATGTTTTAGATATTCGTCTTTAATCTCTGCGCTGTCAATAGCAAGTGTATTAGTAGCTGCATCGTATTTAATACCACTTCCACCAAGTATGGCTTCATCTAAAGCAGCATTAAAGTCAGAGTCAAAGTTAACTTTAGTATAAACTTGTTCAACATCAAAACTAAATCTACCAGAAGCAGAATCGTATGAAAGATCTCCACCTGCAGAGAAAAATCCTCTGATTTGATCTTTACTACCTTCAACATCAAGTTGAGTTGATACTCCATTTGAATCTAATACTTTAAGACCACCATCAGAATCAAATAGCGAAAGTGTGCCTAAATTAATAGTGTTACCACTTATATGTAGGGCTTTCCACTTTTTAGTAGGAGTTCCTAAAGAAAATTCAGAATCACGAAGAGGCACTAAGTCAGTACGTACATTTAGATGATCTGAATCCATCCTTGCACGAGTATAGTATAGGTTACTACCCTCAGGTACATTGTCAGTAGATGCGCTAAGTGTAAATGTGTAGGTATCACTATCAGGTGCAAAGGCAGTCGTGATACCATTGACACCTTTAACGCTTGAAGTAGTGTATGCTCCGCCAACAGCTGCAGCAGAGTCAAATACTAATAGATGACCTCTTTGTCTACCATCAGTCTTTGCACCAGCAATAGTAAATAATGTTGAACTACCGCTAGACGCTGTTCTAAATACTGGAGTTCCGACAGTTATCTTTTTAACGCGTGTTGTTGGAAGACCTACTTTTATGACCATTTAATTACTCCTACTTTGTTACCGAAGGAGTTACTGTTATTTGACCCTCTAAAATTCTTTCAATTATTGTAGCGCTTGAACTATCTTGATAAGATAACTCAATGTCATAAACATAGCGACCAGCTTTTAAGGCGTCTGTCTGTGTATTTGTTAAAGATAAAGTTGCGACACCATCTGCAGCCGGTGTCTCTATAGTAGTTGTAAAAGCAGTTGCTTCTCCTGAACTATCTGAATAAGATTTTTTAATCTTACCAGCAAGAGTATGATTAGCTAAGTTTTTCTTAGATCCATTTGCATCAACAAGTTCAAGCTCTATCGTAACATCAGCTCCTTGATCTATGGTAATTTCTTCGAATTGAGCCATGTTTGTCCTTAACTTGGTTTAGTTGGCCATGATATGCTTGATTTATCTAAATTTCCATTTGCGAGTAATTTGGGCGTGCTCGATGCAGGTAAATCTCTCAACGCTTGTCTATAAGTTTTCCAATTTGTAGGTACGCTTGTTCCAGTCTCTATAGCTTTTGTTACAACCCAATCTGTATCTCTTAAAAGCGTATTTCTTTCAGTTCTTAAAAGTAATGCAGGAGCTGCGTTATCAATTTCGTTCATTCTATTTTTGATTTGAGTCCACGTTACTCCAAAATCATTAGGGTCCGTAGAGTATGTAGGTTGACCGCCAGGATTGCGGTTCATTACCTTACGAAACTTAGTTTTAAATTCAGTCGCATTTGAAATATCGTTACCTAAACCATCTATTTCATAGTCAGTTATTCCTAATTCATATAATATGTCATGTATATTAGCCATTTTATTCTCCTATTACGATGGTCTCATTTGAACAGCAACGTATTGAAATGTGGGACCACTCACTGTAGCACCTGGCGGTAGAAAAGTAGCAAAAGTGTCATAAGTTCCACCATCTCCATCTTGCATACTAAGCGTATGCGCTGAACTACCAACGGTAACTGTAAACGAACCACCACCAGATGAATTGGTTCTTCCCGAAATAAATGTTGGATAAGTGCTTGCACTAAAACTGTTTTCTGAACCACCGCTAGATATCGCACTACTGGTATTACCGGCAACAGCTCCATTATTTATATTGAGTGTTCCACCTGAAAATGATAAACCAGTTCCAGCCGAAATGTTATTAGTTATCGTAACTGCACCAGTTGCTCCACTTATTGCAATGTTAGTACCTGCAACTATTGATGTAACACCAGTATTTGATATCGCACCAGATGAAAGTCCAATTCCTGTTCCTGCAGAAAAATGAGCTCTTACATCTGCAGCACTCGGTCCAGTGTAAGTTATAACTCCGGTTGAATTATTATAAGCCATACTTCCATCACCACCAGCATCAGTAACACTGATAACTTTTCGAGATTCAGCAGAATCAACAAAGTGGCTACCAAGTTTAGGTAACAATGGATCTAATCTGCTAGAGTCTAACGAGTTAGCATCTATTAAAATTAAAGCTGCTGCAGAGTCAATAAAGTCAGTTCCAAACTTAGGTAACAAATTATCTACACGGCTCGAGTCTAGGTAGTTGTTAGCATCTATAAGCTGTAATATTGTAGATGAGTCAGTTTTCTCAGATTGGCTTTTAAGCTCGTTTATTGCTGCAACTAAATTAGTTTTATTTGTAGTATTTAATGAAGCTTTGGTGCCAAGATCAGATGATATGGTATTTGTTTTTGTGACCCATGTTGAAATAGGATCACTAAGATTAATCGTTGTTGCCATTTTTATCCTCTACTAACTTCATCAAGATGTTTTTAATATCAGTGACATCTCTTTTAATATCTTCTATCTCTTGCTGTCTATCGTTAAATAGCTTTTTTCTTTCTCTTGCCGCAGTCATAGCATTGCTATTTATATTTAATATTGCACCGGAATTCCTATCTCTTACAAGATCTGGATGTCCTTCAACTTTAACATGTTTATTCATTATGTTACCAACGCTATAATTCTAAGATCTTTAATGGCAGGTACTTTTGAACTATTTGAAGAATTCATAACTATCTTTACTTGAAACTTTGTAAATGCATTTAACGCGCCAACTTGTCCACCAGCCAAATACTCATATTCTCTGAATGTTAATTTATCATCATCTGCTGGATTAGTCCCTTCTTGTCCAACTTCAGAGTAAGCTTGTCCAGTTAAATCATCATCTGCAGTTCCTGTTCTAAAGTATACTCTAAAGCTAGCTGCATCAGGTCTATTTGCTGCAAAAAGTATTTTTAATCCAACTGCAGATTCTTCTAACACGACTGGTTTCGTAACATGCTTAGCAGCAGATGTACCATCTTGGTTATCAGTTTCTTCTACTATAGATATTGGAACATTTCGATTTACAGTTACACCGCTTGCTGAATCTTGATGATCTATTATATTTTCGAAACCTAATAAGTTTAATCTTTGTAGATCTATAATTGGACTAACTTTAGTATCATTAGTTGTTAATGTAAGTTTTACATTTGCAGATGGATTTAAAGAAGCAGCTGTCTGATTCGAATCGGATAATACAATACCTGGTGCAGTGTTAAAGTTAATTTCATTTAGCTGACAGTCAATAAAGCTTCCTGTGCTGTAAGTAGATCCTGCTCCGCTAGTAGCACTTCTTTTTACTGATCCAGCATATGATACTCCGTTTGTAAGTTTAATTTGACCAGTCACAGTAGTATTAGGAGCAATCATTGCTTGTACTTGTGGGACAAATATATCAACTACACTATTTTGTGTTGCTGTAACTGCTGATCCACCTCCAAACAGTGTGGAAATTGGAGCGCTATCAGTTTTGAAAGTATATCCTGTATGATCGACAGCAGTAATAGTATGACTTCCATTAAAGTCTGAAGCAGCAACCGTACCTATAGCGGCATTCACTCCAGATATTGTAACAGCATCACCTTTTGCAAAGCCATGGCCAAAATGTGTAACTCTTACATCAGAATCAGCTGCTGTTGTACGAAATGGATTTGAACCTAATAGTTGGGCTGCGACAGATACGTTCTTTAATAAAGCTACACCAGATGTGCTAAACTCTGCTCTGAAAAGTTCGAACATTAAATCTTTAGTTTGCTCAGGTGTCCATGTTGTACCATTTTGTGATAAGAATAAAGAACCTAAACTCGGCTGTCTATTTATCCTTTCACTTGAAGATCCTAAGACAAACTCGTATGTTTCGGCTACATACACTGTATACGCTGTTGATTCAGCTAAAAGCACTACAGCATATTCTTGACCAGGCGTTAGATATACTGGTTCATCGAATGTAAATGTTGTTGGAGCCGCTTTAACTGCAGACATCGTAGTTGATGTTGTTAACGGTGTTACACTTGTTATTTCATTTGGCTGTAAGAACTTAACAGCTCCTGAAATTGGTCTGTCTGTAGGTACACCATTTTCTATTCTTCTTATTTGTGCTTGTACTGGAACACCAAAGTTATCTTCTTTAGTAGCAAAGAAGACATTGACTTTTGTGATATGTATTCCGTTTGGATTTTCTATATCACTTACAAAGAATGATTGCGCTAATGGATCTCTTCGTTGCACTATCTCTTCGACTACAAATCTTTCTTCGATACGTACATCTTGGAATGTTCGTTGTCTTGTTTCAAGTACACCGTTCGCCGAGAATGTTGCACTTGCAGTTGATATAGCATTCGAATCAATTCCGCCTGTAATATCAAGCAATTTAAATGTTTGCGAACCAGTGTTAAACTTAGTTGTTGATGTACTTGGAATTATGAAAGATCCAACGATTTTACCTGCGCTATCTGATGTCAGGTTAGTTGCTCCATCAGGGTGCGCTGTATTATTTGTAAATGTATTTCCAGCGTCGTCTGTTCGTGTTGAAAATCTTGTAAATGCTGAACTGTCTTCTTGTCTTGCAAAATTACTAATATCAGTATTTCCAAAATATGGGAAATGTTCTGTTTTTCTTCTTAAGCCTTGAGCTCTAAAGAATACCTTTATTGATCTCATAAATGGTAATATACTAATATCTAAGACTCTGTCGTTTACAAAATCACGTCTTGTTGTCACCCTGCCTCTTACAAGAACTCTGTTACCTTGTGGAAAACCTATCCAGTTATTTCTCCAAATTGATAAGCTTGATGTTGTTATACCATTTCTATCAACAAATTCAGTACCACCAGCAACTATATTATCTGCTAAATAATCTGTTTCAACCCAAGTATCAGTTTGAGGAGAAAGATCAATATGACCTCGAGATTGTATCACCGCAAATGGGTTTATATTTTCTGTGGTTGTAGCTAAGTCTTGTTTTATAAAACTTACTGCATCATTAGATATTGGCAATAAAGCTATGTCAGCTTTTCTATCAGTGGTTGTATCACCGCTTGCTGAATCGTAAAGTAATCTAACAGCCTTTGGTCTATTTCTTGGACCTAAAGTACCGTCTTCTGTATTGATAACTGATCTTTGTTCTAAGTTTTCAAGGTCAGTAAATGTATAATCTACAAAGTTATCTACGAGGAATCCAGCTTTTGTTCTTGCGTTTCCTGCTGAGTCTAAAACAGCCAGAGAAGAAGTATTTAATTCTAATAAACTTAATGCTGTTAATTCTTCTATTCTATCGATTCTATTTTCAAGGCCTGCAATGTCTGCCATAGTAAATCTTTTATTGTTTACTATTTGTGCAGATAAATCTTTTGCATCAATTGTTTTTGGATTTAAATCAATATTATAAAGAGCCATCGCACCAGCTGGAACTTGTGGTAATTCAGGTGTTAATGATGGAGTTCCTTGAATATATCTTAATTCTCCAGTTGGTATTCTTCGACCTCTGATGTCTTTAGTAGCAGCAACTAATCTATCTTTTCTTGGTAAGAAATACGTTACATTGACGGTTGGGTTTGCACCAGGTTGAGGTAACATATGAATTAATGGGTTGCTTCCATCTCCATCTGAATCAAAAGTAATATCAAAATCAGCTGAACCGACTAATGTTGCATTTTTCTTTGTTGCAACTGGTCTAAAATCTAATGCATCTCTTAAACTTATTACAGTACCATCAGCTAGCGTATGATCAGGAATTGTATCATATTCAACTCCTCCGTGCAATACACCTGCACCGCCATTTGCTGGAGTTTCTTGATTCTTATACGAAGTAACATCAAAATAGCATCTTTGACCAGCAAGTGATCCAGCTAGAGTATCTTCATGATTAAAATGTTGAAATCTTACAAATATATTACCGCTAGGAATAGTAACACCAGCTTTTGGCAGCAGCCTTCCAATTCCATAAAAGTTATCTCTTTGACCGTTGTCTAAAGTAAAGTTGTCTGAAAGATCAGCACCGTTCGAGTCTATAGATTTGATAGATCTTACAGCAAATACATCTGGTTGATCTAAACTTAAAAATTTAAAACCAGATCCATCAGAATCAGCAACAGTTGGCCAAGTTTTTGTGATTGTACTTTCTGTCAAAGTCTTAGTTCTCTGTGACATATTAGTACTACCAGTTATTGAAACCTGTGCTAATACATCATGATCTTGTCCAGACACAACTCCAGATATATCAAAGTTGGCACCAACACCTGATATGGAAACAGGTTTAATATCGGAATCAGTATCTGATACTACCCAAGTTGCACCTCCAAAGAAAGAGTTAACTCCAGCTGTGATTGCACCAGCACCAATATTACTTAAAGATGTAGATCCAGCTGTACCCGTTGTCAAATGTTTTTGCGCAATGAGTTGAACACCTTCCACGCCATCGAATGCTGGTCTTGTTCTTGGTAAAGGAAATAATAATGAATTGTTAGAGGTTTCTTTTAATACAGCCTGTCCACCTTCAGTAACTATATTGACATAATCAGTGCCGCTGGTGCCAAAACTTCTTGTTGAAGCAAAAGATTGTCCTGGCTTCATTCTTATATCGAAAAGATAAAATCTATAATGACCTGTTCCATCTCTATAAATGGCTCTACACCTGGCCGTACCAAGTGCAGTTCCACCGCCATTTGTAGAGCCTCTTAAAGTAAATTTTCCAAATGTCTGAATATCAGGAAGTCCTTGATTGACTAGAGTTGCGTTATTGCCAGTCAAATCATTTCCGTAACCTAACACATAGTTTCCGTAAGATGCGCTTGCAGTTTCACCGTTAATCGTTGATGTGGTAGTTGCTTTTGGAATCGTTATGTCTCTTTCATCAAGTTCTAATCTAAATCCATCAACATATGCAATACCATCAGAAATATGTAACTTTAAACTTGCTGAATCGATATTTGTAAAACTAATATTAAATGGTTTTGCAACATAGTTACCTGATTCTTCTTTTGTTCTTTGAGCTAAGAGATTATTAATTTGATTATAAGACTCTGTAACTGTAACTTCGTCTGCTAATCTACCACTAGCTACTCTTCCAAGATAAACAAAGTTGTTCGATCCAGCAGCGCTACGCGTAGTAAGTGTTAATCTTATTCTATATCGATCTGCACCAGGAGCTGCCACATTTGGTGATGCGCCTTGATTATCAAATAGCCCAGTATCATCAGATGATGTTATAACTTCTTCTGAAACTAAAAATCCTATATCGTCTGTAGGTGTAGATGAATATTTAGAAATTGTTGCAGTTTGAGCAGCAACAAAAACAAAATGTCCTTGTACAAAAAAGCTACCTTGTGTAATGCTTGCTCTCGTCCCTGCTCCAGCTGCAGTCGAAGCTGCAGTTGTCATGTTAAATCCAGAACCTAAATCTGCATTTGATAAGACATGACTATTACCAACTCGTATCGGTGTGTTTGATGAAGTTCCTGCAGAAGTATCTGTATACTCAACTATCAGAGTATCAGGATCAGCTCCACCAGCCGCTACTGTTTCTAATATTTTAACCTTAACAGCAGGATTTGGAGATTGCACAGTAAATATTTTTCCTACTAACTGTGTTTCATCAAATCCAGCAAATGGGTTTGATGCTAATTTAATAAACTCTACCTTATTATTGAGAGTGACATTACCGCCGTTGACAGCACCACCTTCTCTAAATATATTAGATCCAAATCTCTCGATTTCTTTGTTTATTATTGTTTGAGATTGTGTAAGCTCTCGAGCTTGTAATGCTTTTCCGCTATTGAATAATATTCTGTGATAGTTATCACTATCTAAGAAATCGTCTTTATATACTCCGGAGAATGTTGTATTTGATACTGTTGATGCCATGGTTTAAACCGTTAATATTACTTTAATGTCTTCTTTTTGATCTGCGCTTCTTATGATTCTCGCTCTACTATCTATGTATAGTAATTCTCCACTAAATGGATCGATCTCTACTGAAGAATCTGTTGTAACAATGCCAGATCCTGCTGTTGTTCCAGTAATAGTTTCTGCTGGTGAGAAAAAGCCTGGACCTTTGTTTGTGATAATAAACTGATTATTTGTATGATAGTAAACTAATCCGTTACCAGAGCCGTTACTATCAACTTGATCGATCCATGCTATTGTTCCTGAATCACCTGTTATCTTTTGGTCTGCTACCAATGAACCTAAATTGCCTTGAAGTGTTAATATCCTATTTGCACGCGCAGAAGTAGTTGTTGCACGAACACCAGTTCTTAAGTTTAAGTTTCGTAATAAAGAAATCTGCCTAAAATCATTTGTGATATTAAAATCACCATCTTGTGTGCCGTCGGGTTTAACCACTGCCATTATCGATGATGATTTTAAATCAACACGTGGATCTGCTCCAATTCCATCTCTTGGTCCAATTATAGGTCTTATTATTGCATTCCCTGCATCGAGCTCCATCCTTGCAACATTGTAACCGCTTCCCATTCCTGAGTCGCTGATGTTGCATGTCATCTCGACTTTTACAATTTGACCATTTGCAACTTCGCATGTAGCAGCGGCTCCAGTTCCATCGCCAACTATCGTAATATTAGGAGCCGTAGTATAACCAGATCCTGCGTTTAATATTTCTGCGCCAAGTATTTGACCATTTTTATTATTTAAAGCTTGTGCTCTAATCTTTACTTGTTCTTGTTCTGTTGCTGTTGTATCATTACTTGAATCAATAAACTGTGTAGGTATAAAACCAGAACTTAGAAAGGTTGTAACTCTTGAAGATGATATTTCATATAAAAATTTCCAGATATAACCATCAGCAGTCTTAAATGCTTGTATATTATCAACACCTGCATCTTGAAATGATGGTTTTACTGTAGAAACGTTTCGATTTCCAGATGCATCCTTACTAGCTTGTAAACAAATATAAACGTGGTTGTCTTCTGTCAACACGTAGTATGTGTTCGTAGGATAACCAACAATATGGTCTGAAAACGCATCATATATGGTACCAGCTATCCAATTAGATCGAGGAACAACAAATGAAACATTTGAAGTAGCTATTTTCATAACTGATTCTAAATTATTTCTTGCCTCTCTTTCATCTTTTATATGTCTGAGAGGTGTAATAATATTATCATTAGCACTGTCATACTGATCTGACTTACCGATGCCGATGTAAAATTCATGGCTATCAGTAGCGTTAGTCATTTCTTGAAATAACAAATCGCTATATCTTACTTTTAGTGGGTCTGTTGCTATTGCTACCATATCTTATAATTCCTATGCTATTGTCATCACTGATTGGTTACCAACTAAGAACCAATTTGAACCATCCCATACACAAGTAACTCCTTCATTCTGAGCTAGTGCAAATGATGTTCCTCCAGCAAAATTGTCTGGCGTGACAGTCGCGACACCAGCACCTTTATTAGTAAATATTTTATACTCTCCTACAGTTGTTCCATCGTTTAATCCTACAGCTAATGCACTTCCTTTATTGCAAATAATGTAAGTTGCTGTATCAGATGCATCACCGTTAGCTGTTATAGTAACTGATGAGAATGCAGCCTTTGAAAGTTGAACTGAACCCTGTCCTTTTGTAGTTAAAAATATATTTAAATTTGTTCCACCGCCTGTAGCTGATAAAGTTGGACCAGTTGTTGACGCTCCGTTTGCAACTGTAAATTCATTAACAGCAGAACCAGTAGCAGTCACTTTAAATAGTTCATTCCCATTTGTATCATTTATAGATGTGCCTATCTTAGCTGTATTTAGTGTAGGCGTTGTTAATGTTTTATTTGTTAATGTTTGTGTATGTGTATCTAATACAATATTGCCACTAGAATTGGGTATAATGACATTTCTATCAGCCGAAGGATTCTCTACATATAACCTTGTTTCATTTGCATCTGCTGTTAAACCTTCGAATACAACTGAGCTATCTTCGAATCTAACTGTTGAAGCTAACGTTGAACTATCTCCAGGAGTTCCTAAGAAATCGTATATTTCTGAAAAATTCGCATTTATCTTAGTAGCAGCAGAACGAAGTGTATCACCTGTTCCGTCGTTAGCCGAACTTCCTGTTGAAATGTTTTGTCTTGTCATATTATATGCTCGTTATTGTTTATGTTATTTATATACTTATGATGCAGAGTCGCTCTTATACGATGTAAAAATTTCATTATCCATAGTCTCATAAGTCATTGACATGTCTGGACCAACGTTTGCGCTATCATCGAATGTAAATGAATTGGTCTGAATTAATTCTTTAATAGAAGTATAAAAGTTGCCTAGTGTTGTTGCTGTACTTGAATCGCTAGTAAAGTCAGATATAGCCTGATCAAGTCGTGTCCTAACACTAACTCCAGTGCTTGAATCTTGTATACCAGTAATATCTGAAAATGGAGTTGCTAGAATTAGTGCCGCGCTCTGAACTATTTTTATTGATGCATCTGCAGAATCAATCTTTGCAACACCTTCAGCAGAAGTTCCTAATTCAACTTCTGTAGCAGTTAAGACATCTCCTGCAAAATGGAAACCTGCAGGATGTACAAACTTTTTGTATAGATTTTGGTAATCTGATACTGATATACCACATTTTACTAATATAGAGAATATCTGAAATCGTCCATTATCTTGAATAAATCTTTGTGATTCAACACCTGTTTGTGATTGACCTACAATAAAAATATTATCTTTTGGATAAGATATTTCAGCTTCTTGATTAAAAAATCCTCTAAAAAATCCTTCTGCTGAGTTTAAAGATCCTTTTGTTCTGTAAAACTCTCCAAGTAGTTTCGCCATTAATCTTGGTTGTTTAAAAAAAGACGATGCTTGTAAACCATTTCCTATTTCTTTTATCAACTCATCGAGATTATCCTCACTTGTTTGAGCAACATCTCTTGCATAAATTAATTCATTGATAATATGACCAAATCCGTGTGTTTGATTACTGTCTAAATGATCATGATACTTTTCGAGGAATGTTATAAATTTTGCGTTATCTTCTTCAAAATACTCGGGTACAACCTCACCGACTTTAGAAGTCCTTAGTGTGATTTTTCTTCTATTAAGATCTTCTAAATTATGTGGCATAACTACTTAATTACTATTGGTGTATTTTGAAAATCTAGTACGGCATTTGCTACTGATAGATCTTCATCAAACTTCAATATATGTTGACGAAGAGGTGTTATTGTGCTTTGATCTATAGGTGTTGAAGTTATTTTTATTACAGCACCTTCAATTGAACTAGGATTAAATTGTACTAAAGATATAGATCCACTAGCTGCATTATAAGATCCAACATTATCGTTTAATACTGCACCAGTTGAATTTACTATTTGAATTGTGTTTGAAGCCAGTTTATTTTTTAACGTACATGTTTGACTTTGAAATGTAAAGTTAGATGAACTGATGATATGTTCCTCAGCATCTGGATTAGCAAGCTTCACTGGAAAGTTTATTGTATAATCAGTTGCTGTCCCAACAGTTGGTGATAATCTTTGTTGAACCTTAAGCGTCATCGATGTATTTAATATAGCAACAGATAAGTCATCAATAGTACCAGTTAGTATTGATCTTCTAAATACTTTTCCAAATGCATTTAAGTTATTATCAAAGAAACTTTTTATTTGGGCTTGAACATTAGTTTGAGTTGTTTCAGCCGTATCTCCAGTTAAATCTGGATCAAAGTTAAATGTAGTAGTTACTTCGACGAATGTATCGATAGGATCGCTGAACTCTGTATCTATAGACATAACAGCTAGATTTGCACTTAGTGCTGTTTTTATAGCATTTTTAGTATTAGTTTTGACTGTTTCTGTTATGCTATCTTTAAATCTTAAACTTACATAAACAGAGCCGAAATCTGGTGGCACATTATCATTACCTCCCCAAGCTATAACATCGTCTAATACCGAAGAATAATTTTTATTGATTATAGCTTTATAATCTTCTGCAGTTACCATTCTTTGTTGTGAAGAAAATGCAGCTGGTGCGTTTAATTTTATTGATGTGATAGATTCTTTTTCTGCTCCTCCACCAGAATTTGAAACAGTAGTAACTGTTGGTGTGATACTAGTAGCTCCTACCGTAACTGTAGATGAAGGGCTAAAAGAGGATGCATCGTTTGGAGCTGATCCTTGCACTTGAAGATATGTTACTTCTATCTTATTACCAGCTATCGGTGCTTTTCCGAGCACATTACCTTCTCCAAATGTAAGTTCATAAAAACCATTTGGTGTTTCTCTTACGATAAAAATCCGAGAGGTTGTATCAACCCTAACTGCATTTTTTATATCAGTATACGCTGAAAATGTAGATGAACTTGTGGTGTCAAAAACTTTTACAGAAATCGTTGTTGTATCTAAACTATCATCAGGAATTACATAAATTTGTTCGTCATCAACATCGCCCACAATAAAAGTTTTTGTTTTTATAGAACCTTCTTTTATTATTAAATCTGCGCTGCTTTCAGTTGTTTTAAATGCAAAGTTACCTGAACCATCATTTGTAGCTATGTGATCTTCAGTTGTTAAAAATGTATATGAGACATCATCAACCGAAGTAGTAAAAGAACTATTTGCTGGAAGGGTTGCAGTTGATGTTGTAGTATCTGAGGTTTCTGCTGTAATATTAACTGTTGCAGTAGAGCCTGTCTTTGACCGCGGATAATATCCTAAGTTTTCTGCATGTGATACTACTGATGATCTAAGTTGTGCTGAGTTTAAAAATGATTCGTTAACTGCTAAGTTTGCAGTTAGCCCATTGATGTGTGTGTTGTAAGCTAATACATCTAATATGTTTGATAAGCCACTAGCTTCGAAGTTATAATCTGAAAATTCTGATTGTTGTTTAAAATAATCTTTGAGACTTCTTTTAATTGTATCAAAATCTAAATCTGTTGATTTTATAATAGCCATTATCTTAACCTCGTAAGCTCTAAATTTAATTCTACTTTTTCTAAAGTATTAACTACTTGAAATTGTACTAGTATATGCATACTATTGAAATCTTCTTTTAATAATACCTGAGCTCCCATTACTGCTGCTCTCGGTTCGTGATTGTGTATGGCTGTCTTTATAGCATCTTGAATATCAATATTATCAACGTCTTCACTTAGCGCAAAAAGATAAGAGTTTAAATTTCCGCCAAATCTTTGGTTAAAAGGCTTTTCGCCTTTATTTGTCATAAGAAGATTTTTTACAGCTTGCTTTACAGCTGCTGCATCTGTTTTCTTAAAAACCTCTCCATTTGTTTTATTAGCAAATGCTAAGTCTATATCAGTATAAGAAACAGTACGAGACGTTGTAATTGGTCTCGTACTGAGATTTCCATCCTCTTGTGCAAAAACTCTAGCCATTTACTATTTTCTTCATACCATCTGTTATTTTATTTGCTAAGTGAGAAACTAAAACTTTTCTCATCGCTACTGCTCTATCGCGTGATGTAAACGAATACTCTCTTACATCGTCATTATCAACTCTTAAACTAAATACAAAGAATGCGCCTTGCTTTATAACGTTACTTGCTGATCCAAGAGCTATACGATTAGGATCCACCCTTGTACCAAATCTTGTTTCTATTATACCCATGACCTTACTCCTTTGTCTTTATTTATATCATTCTACGTTAACTGTTGTGGCACCAGTTGTTAAAACTCCTGCATCTACAGCATCACCAATACGAGCAACTTCTTTACCTTCTACAAAAACTGTTGAAGCACTTCCAGTTATTGGTGCCTGATGCGGGAAAGTATCTGTACTATGTACGATTGTCTCGTCATCTTTACGTGCCACTAACTCTCCTTCTGCAAATACTGTACTCTGAGCCGGAGTATCTAGCGTTGAGATTAAAGTACCACCATGTCCAGTCGTTAGTGAGTCTCCCTTTCTACAAATAAAAGCCATTATGTACCTTCGAAGGGGTTATCTAAGTCTGATAAGGCGTTCCATGAAGCTAGATCAGTTACTGACTGATCAACTTGATCTAAGTTTTGATTGTCTGCTTTCTCTCTTTCAAATCTACTTGATATGGCAGCATGTCTACTTATATCAGTCTTTTGAAAATATGCTAAGCTTCCGTCATTAAGTTTTTTATTCCTCTCATCATATATCGCGTCGATTAATTCTTGTTGAGTTCCACTATACTTTTTAGTGGTTTCATCCCATTTACCAGTTCGTTTCAAAGCCTTGTTAAATATACCTGTCGCACCATTATTATATTTTACTGAACCTGGTCCGTGTTGAACAGCTGTGCTAAATATAGCTTCTTGTACTCCATTACTAAAACTACCATCACATAAGTTCATACCAGTTGAATCTTTAATTGAATCTACTGCAACATCGTAATGTGATCTTCTTATAAAATCTTTTTGCGCTTGTTGAAATGCAGGGTTCTCTCCGAGTTGTTTCCATTTTGGAGAAAATGTATTTCCTGAATCTAGTTGTGCAGCAGCTGCTCCACCCGCTGCAGTTAAATCGCCAAAGAAGTTTTGATTTGGATTATTTGCACCGTTGTAATCTGGATTATTTTCCATAAACGTAAAGAAGTTATCCATAGGAGATGTTCCTGAATTATTTTTTCCCCTATCAGAAGATATTTGATGAAACCCCCATGAGTACCTATTTCCGTAACTAAACTTTTCGAGGCCTCTTACACCAGCTCTTCCGTTTGATTCATACTTTTGAGACAACTCTCCGAGTGTGGATCTTGTACATTCGCCTGGTAACCCCTGTAATCTTTCAAGTACTGCTGCTGAAGTTTGTGGGTTTCCCTTTGCACCTGCAGATGGGTAATTTACACCATCTTGAGACGTAATTACATTACCATCATCATCTGTAGTTTCTCCACTTCCTCCAGCGCTCTCTTTATCTGGTGCATAATCACCAGCCCATGAAAGTTGTACACCTCCAAGGTTCAAATCAACCTTTGTTCCTTCAATATCAACTGCAGCATTTGAAAATATGTTAATATTATCTAAAGCTGTAAGATTCATGAGACCTTTAACACTAAAGTTGCAATCCCCTTCAACAACAAAATCTAAGTTACCTGTGACGTGAAGTTTATCATCACCAGTTGCAGTTCTAAAACCATTCTTATGATGTGTTACTACATCACCATTTCCATGCATCTCGATAAATGTACCAGATTTATGGAATATATGAATCCTTTCATATCCATCAGTATCATCAATTTCTATAACATGACCGCTTGATGTTTGATGTACTGCATTACTTGGATATGCTGCTTTGTAAGGACTTTGTGGTTCGTCGATTATAGAGTTAGAACTTTTCGATAAAGTATTTGTTCCTCTTGCTAATTGACTCGTTGTTACATCCTTTATGGCACCATCAGATTCTTCTTCGATCTTTGGTAGTGAACCTAATACAAGAGGATCTTGTGAATGTTTTCCATCTAAGAATATACCAAAGACTCGAGCGTTGACTTGTATGCCTACGGTATTTCCAAGTCCTTTTACACCACCTTCGGATATTGGCATGACGACTTGTGCGTATGGCAAATCTGCGTCAGGTATATCTTCTTTAGTGCCTTCATGTATTCCAAAGATCTTGACTTGTACACGACCAAGTTCTAAAGGATCATTGATGTTTTTAACGACACCGATAAACCATCTTGTATTATCACCATAAAATTCTGTATATCTTTTTGGTATCATTGTTCACCGCTTCCTGTTGCAGGTGGTGGAGGATCAGGTATCTCCATATTTGAAAACCTTGCACCTGTAAATGTAATGTCATATCTCTCTCGCTTGATAACATGCTGTGCACCCATTATCAAATATTCTCCTGAAAATTTACTGTCTACATTTGTTCCATCAGTATCAAATTGATCCGTTGGTGGAAATTCAATACGCATCTTTCTTCCGAGAGTATTATTATGATTGCCTTCCATAAATTCTATCCCGTTCATAGTAAATATCATAGGTGATTTATGCATAAGATCCAAATACGCTTGAGCTTTTGTTATATTTTTATAGTCTGCTAAGTTCGAACACTCTGAATATGAGAGGTCAAACTGACGAGACTTTGATGTACGATGAGAATTTGATCCACCAAATTGTGCTATCACCCTACTTTTTTCAGTATTAAATTTAAGTGTTTTATCGTACAAGACCCGCTTCTGCATTGGAGGCAACTTAGCGCTAAAAGCATCTAGTGTATCTTTTGATATGTCAAAGTTAAACGTTTGATTAGATATTGCCTTACTTCCAGAAGAGTTTATAAAGTTTTGTTTACTTCCTATCGTGCCATTTCTGATAATCTTGTATAAGTCTTCAACGTCACGATGAGTATATGAATTTACGACAGTCATAGCTGCAAGATCTAGTGATCCAGCCAATGGTTGTGAATACTTGAATGGTGGTGCAGGACCCTCAGCTTCTTTATCATTAATAGCTTGTCTATCAAGTAGCAAAGTGCCGAGGTCGTTAAACTGTAGATTTTTATCAACCAATGTTGAGTAAAAGAAGAATGGATAACCTTCAGCTGTTGTGGCTCTATTGGCTAGCCAAGAACATGCATCAAGAGGAGACATATTTGGTACTATTACTTTTAAATTCTGAATATCTTTTGCTTCGGTATCTACACTTCTATCCAAAGTTTGTGTTATCTTACTAATGATATCAGAACATTTTCCTTTATATACCTTGTTTAGATTTTTAAGGTTTGAATTAAATCCTATATCTTCGATTAAACTTAACGCTATCGTTTGTGATCTAGCATCTACTCCTCGAGCGGTAGCGTCCACACTGGCTATTATAAACGTTTTTATAATATTTTTAGTCTGAGCATCACCTTCTGATGGAGGTTTTCCTTTTCCGTTTTTCAACTCTATCTTAATTTTTTCTCCGCCAATAATATCAGCGCGTTCAAAGAAGTTCATCTCATCAATTAAGATCATTTTTGCGGTGAGGAATGGCAGATCTATATGTTCATAGATATCAATATCTGTAATTCCATGACGTATATCTACCTCTTCTGAAATTCTATCACTAGCTAGTAGTTGTACTTCAAAATCTAGAGGTGCTATCATTATATTCTAAGCGCATCTTTAAATGCATCACTTACCTGTCTAACATTATTTGGCCTGATTACCTTTATTTGTCTTAGCTCATCGTTTTGGGCTATTAGTCTTTCTAACCAAGTTACTTCTGTAATACCAGCCCCAGGCCCTACTTCTGGATCAATATCAACAACATCCTTTGACGCATTTTCATAGTGATGAGCAGCATTAACCTGCAATTCAGCGCTGTTTAAAACTATCGTTTCAACTACTCCGCTGCTATTCGTTGATTGTATATTTTCACCTGCAGTAAAGTTGCCTGTATTACTACCTATGTATAATTGACCCAGGTCAAGTTCTCTATGCACTATGTTGCCAGTGTGACCACTTGAATTACCGCTAACAGTTTGACCAACTTTAAATTTATCAGTAAGTTTTGTTCGAGTTGTAAGTATTAATTGATCATAATCTTTAGTGGCTTTTTCAAATGCAGTCTGTTGAGAAAGCGGCCATCCTCTTTCTCGTAAATGCGGATTCATCAGGTAAAATGTCCAGTAATAGTTAACTGATTCGTAAATATTAAATGACGCTTGATCTGGTCTTTCATCAGGTAGTATTTGATAATCTTGATAAGCGGTGATAGAATTGCGTACTTGATCTACGACATCTGAATATATTGCTACATTACGAAACAAATCAGGCGTAGCTTCTTGGCCAAACTTATATTCAATTATTGGGAAATCTCTAAAATAACTCATATCATGGCCCTATCATTGTTCCACCAGGCCCACCGGTTAGCTCATTTACACCAGTGTTTGTAGCAGTCTTCCCTGGTAATTTTGTCGTTTTATTGGTGTTCAATCCTGTATCTTTCAAAGCCCCACCCATATCGTGGAATGCATCTAGATCATCTTCATTAACAATATCTCCTCTATGAAGTGTCTTGTATTCTGTAAACGATAAAGATAGATCGACTTCAGTTGGAGATCCATCATCGTGTAAAACTGGTGTTGTTGGATTGTAATTAGTAGATATACTTCGAAGGTAGCTATATTTTATTGGCGTACCTACATGTTCGAACATTCCTCCTGCTCCAGACAATAACTGTATCTTAAATAAGCTCGGATACTCATAACCTATACCAAAACTTGTATTAGGTGGAATTTGTTGTGGATATGCATGGAACCTAAAAAACTTAACTATCTTTTTAACTACCTCTGATTCTCTTCGAGACTTTGGCACAAATTTAAATGAGAAGGTAAATGAACGCAGACTCACACCAGTAAATCTATTTCTTATATTCGGGTGTAATGCTACTCTACCTATAACACTTAATGTGTTTGAAAACCCTGAAGCTCCAAGCGCAGCAAATGCCTCTCCCGCTCTAAGAGTCGACAGAGTTGCAGCAGTACCTGTCAAAGCTTTTTGACCTTGAAAGAAGTCAAGAAAAGATTTTCCAGTTTCTTTTATGCCTCTTACCATAGCTGCAGCTGCATCGTTACCTTGTTCGAACGCAGATGCTCCAGCTATGGTAACTCCCATTTTAAAGTCAGCTCCTGAATATTCAAGGTTGTCGTTAACAGCAAAACTCATAGGAAGATGAATATTAGCAACGTCTCCATCGATCGGGTTTATATCGACCTTTCGAAACCCTTGTGTTTCCTTTGCATTTGGATCAAGCCCTGTAGATACACCGCTTTCAACAGCTTTAAACTTTAAGCTTAATCCTGGAGGATCAACCTTCATCGCTTGAAACTTTACCATTGACCTATGAAATGGGCTGTGATCAATAGGAAACCTTAAAGGTGTTCCGCCATTAATTTCATTTGCCATGAGTTTTTCCTTTATATATAATTTTAAGATATTTATATAAAAAGATGGCATATTCTGGTAAATTTAAAGTTAAGAACTTATCGAAATATAAAGGTGATTTTGATAATGTTATCTACAGATCTCTTTGGGAGAAACAAGTATTTAAGTGGTGTGATGAAAACCCTAAAGTAAAAGCTTGGTCTTCCGAAGAAACCATAATCCCGTACTACTATGAAGCTGATAAGAAATATCATCGCTACTTTCCAGATGTAAAGATTGTTATGGAAGATAAGACAATCTTAGTAGAAATAAAACCTGCAATACAAACAGAACCCCCAACAGGCCCAAAAAGAACTCGTAAGTATATCGTTGAAGGCTACACTTACGTTAAGAACATGAATAAATGGGAAGCTGCTGAAGATTATTG
>MDTC01259951.1_pt1 | contig 20225 bp, 28 predicted proteins | sample 811181 | NCBI WGS metagenome assembly MDTC01 (sample SAMN05326644, study PRJNA326480) | marine metagenome | isolation source: seawater | place: Pacific Ocean: North | collected 2011 | reverse complement strand
ATAAATAATCCGCAGAATATGTCTTATTATTCTGCAAAAAGAGAAAGTCCAATAATATCTATTCTAATACAAAATAAGCTACGCAAAATTTTATTAGAAAATAGAAATATAGTTAAGAAGTTTAAAAATCCTACAACTAATGTTCAACCAAATGATGACTATGTTCTTACTAAAGATGAGATGATGAATGCTTTAAATGAGTATAAAGAAGCATATGCAAACTTTGGTAGAAAAAAAGATAGGATAAAGGGAGAGATTAAATTTAGCGATGCTCAACTTAAAAACTTTCAAGTATTTTTTGAGAGACTTAGAAGTGGCTATAATGAAAAACTTGCTTATGGAAAAGTTATTAGAATAGATGAAGCTGATGGCATTCCTATTTTAGAATATAAAAAACAACCAAACCCCTTTGAAGCAGAACTTAATCAGCTTAAGAAAAAATATACTTTAGATGAAACTGGTTTATTAATTAGAAAAGATTTTGTAGATAAAAATAAAAAGAAACTTACAGATATCTTTGGATATTATGACAAACATTTAGAATTTTTTGCTCCAGCAATACAAGAGATAGATAGAATTGTTACCAATGGTATTGGTAGCAAAAATCAAAAACGTATTTTTGATTTAAATGATGATGGAACTAAAAAGATTGACCCAGAAACTGGGGAGATAAAGCAAAGAGATATTGGAACCGTTAATGATGATGTAGTTGCTATTACAGAATTGATTGACGAGCTTGATTTTCAAATTGAACAGTTTATAAAAGAAGAAGATTTTGATTTAAACACTTTTAAAGACAATGTTAAAAAGAACTTAGGTAAATATAAAGAACAATTTTCTTACATTCCGTTTGATGATGGAACTTTTATTGCTCCTTCAGAAGAATTAAATATGGATATTAGTACTGGTAGGATGAAAGACGAAACTCCTCCAGAACAATTTATAGCTGGGTTACAAAGAACTATAACCGCTTTAGGCAAAGAAAGAGATTTATTATCTCAACGTAAATTCATGGGCAACCGAGAAAGTTTTGTTCGTGGTTATGAGCTTTTAAAACAGCAGATTAGAGATGTAGAGTTAAGGACATTAAGAAGCCTTTCCAAACAAGGAACGTATTTACAACAAGCTCAAGATAGACAAAGTTTATTTAAGTACGTTGTAGGTATTATTAAGTCATTAGAGATACAGTACTCTGAATTTCTTGAACAAGAAGCAGATAATATAAGAAGTTCTCAAGGTTCTTTATCTGAATCTGACCAAGTATTTACTGAAGACCAGTTATCTAAAGTAGGCATTGTAAAAAAACCAAAGAACTTTAAACTTCAAAAGCTTCAGAAAATAGCTGAAGCTGTAGTTGCTGAACAAAACGAAATTAAAAGTAAAACCTCTACTGAATCAGAAGGATTTAGTGAGGGAAGATTTGCGTTATTACAAGAAGCTAGAAAATTATTAGATGCTGGCGAACTAACAGTAGAAGATATAAAAGATTTATATAATACCAAAGGTTTAGATATGCCTGTAACGAATCAATCGTTACTTTCATATCTTCCAATGAGAAAAAAGTTTTCTACTTATCTTCGAGAAGAAGGTACAGGATACAAAGCAGTTGATGAATATTTTAATTCTGTATTTCAGTTAGAGAAAATGTTAATTAAAGCTGTAAACCAAAAAGGTCAACAGCCTATATTAAAAGAAAGCAAAACTACCTCTGCTAATCTTAACAATCTGTTGGAGCAACAGCGTTCAACAGTATCTGAGTTTACATGGTTTGGTCAAAAAAGCGTAAATTTAAATCCAAAGATTACAGACAAAAAATCTTTTTACAATAAAGTATTTGAAAATCAATTTCAGATTGATGATTATTTAAATTGGAGAAAAGAGTCCAAAGACCTTGTAGATAGAAAACATAGGATGAGAGACTTAGATGTTTCTTTACGAGAGCCAGATGAAGTTACAGAAAGTGTATTAGATAAATTTTTGTTTAGTCAATTTTCTTTGGGAAGAATACAAACTGTATTTAATCAAGTAGTACAACCAAGAATAGACAAGACTCTACAAAAAGACAAACCTCGTGCTCCTTATAAAATTTCATTTAGTGTTGCGTTTGAAAAAACGTATGGTAAATCTGTATCTGATAAAGAAAAGTTTCTGTTAGAAAAGTACGCTGATTTAAGACCAGAGCAATTAATAGAAGCATGGCATCAAGATGTGGTCTATGCCAGTAAAAAGTATCCTCAGTTTAAAGGAATCATTAAACGTACATTAATTAGTCCTGAGAATATGTTTGAGCATAAAGCATGGCAAAAAGCAAAGGTTCGTAGATTTGCAAAAGAGCAAGCTTTGGCTATGGAAAAACTTCAAGGATTAAAGTCACATGATTTAGAAGATAAATCAGAGTATCAAGTTTCTAAGAAAACAGAGAATCAAGAAATAGAAGATGCTTTAGCAGACAGAGAGTTTATTCCAGATGGCTATGCTGATAGTTATTATGATAATTATATTGAACAAGATTCTGGTAGAACTATTCCGCTTAGTCTTGATGATTATGAAGGCGAAACAGAGTTACCGCCAATAGATGCTTATGACCTTGATGCAGATAATAACTACCGAGCTTCGAGGTTAAGTTTGGGTGCTAAGTCTGGAGTAAGTTCTGGATTAAATGTTAAGAGATGGATTGATGAGGTTACAAATAAATGGAAAGTTAAACCAAAAGTTCAGGTCGTAAATGATTTAAAGTATTTGAACGAACCTTTACGTTCAAGACTGTATCGTAAGTTCGGACAGAACGCTCATCTTAAAGGTTTATATGATGGAGAAACTGGAACAATTTATATGTTCTCAGATTACCTATCTGACAAAGACGATGTTGAGTTTACATTCTTCCATGAAATAGTTGGACACCTCGGACTAAGAGGAATTTTAGGAGACCAACTAAATACAACATTAGAGAACTTATATAGAACAAACAAAGACATTAGATTACTAGCTGATGAAAAAATAAAAGAGTTAAACGTAGGTAAGTTAGAAGGAATTGAAGAAGCAATTGCTGACCTTGCTGGCAAAGGACAGCAACTTAGTGTTACCAGACGTATCTTTAAAATGCTTTCAACAGCGTTAAGAAAACTTGGTATGAATTCAGTAGCTGATTACATAGATAAAATCTCTACTGATGAAGTTGGGCATCTTTTAGAAAGAGCTTTTGATTTTGCTAGAAGCGGTGGTATTAAAATATTTGATGGAGCTCCAGCATCAGTTCGTGCAAAGCTACCCCCTATAGAAATCTTTGCTAGGAAAAAAAGCTATCGACAAAAAGATGGCAAGATAAGAAATCTCATAATTGGTTATGCAACATACAGCCATGTAACTGATAAGTGGTCTGTGTTTACTTCTGCCACTAATGTTCCGTTAAATGAAAGATATGAAGATGACCCTGTACTCCCTCATCGAATAGTTGTAGACAATTTTCAGCAAGCTATGGAAGCCTTAAAAGGAGAAAACCCTGACATAGTTGAAACAAGGTCAACCACACCTTTCTATCAAGGTGGTAGACAACCAAATGAAATGGAAACAATATATGACCGAACTCGTCAAGATGGAATGCGAGTTAAATGGTTTACAAGATGGATGGAAAATGTATGGCAATGGACTCAGAATGAGTACTTGCCAATATTCCAAGCTGTTAAAAAAGCTAGGAATGTTAATGACATGAATGATGTGAGAATCTTTTTGCAAAACAATGAGCGTAGAACTGCTGAAAGGTTACGAGAGTTTAAAGACGATATAGTTAAAAAGATATTTAATTTCATTGAAACTGCTGGTGGCAAAGGTGCAACAGATGATTTGTTAAATGAGTATTTAATTGCTACTGGTGCAGAAGAACGAAACATTCAAACATTAAAAAATAATAATGTTGACAAAGATATTGTTAAAGCATACGCAGAAATAGTCAGAGGTAATGATTTTACTATTTCACAAATTCGTAGAGAGTTATTAAAAAGATTCCCAGATAAAGAAGATGTAATTGGAAGCGAGAATGTTACTGGTAAAATAAATTATGCTGGTTCAGGTATGTCAAAAATGGGTCACACTTTACCTAATGGCGAGTTTGCCGTAGGTTACAAAGAAACTATTGAAAAAGTTGAGTCATCTAAATTCGCAAAAGAATTTAAAGAAGTTGCAGAAATATTAGATGCTTTAGGCGATGAAAAAGTTTTCTTGATGGAAGCTAGTGGATTAATAAATGGTTTAGATTCTGTAAAAAGAAGAGATGCATATAGACATTATCGAACTATGGCTGGAACGCAAGACTCTTTAGATGAAGACCCCTTTCAATTGTTTGACCAAATGACTGGCGGTGCTATTGGAAAGAAATTTAATATAAGAGGTAAAGATTCTCAAACTGCTCAAGGTCGTATGGGGTTTGCAGAAAATGTTTTAGCTCAAACATTGACATCCTATCAAGTAGCAATAATTCGTTCAGAGAAAAACTTAATTGCACAAAAAGTTTTAGGTTTTCTTGAAATGAATTATGACCCTGACTTCGTAGACATTGAACCAAACGATTCTTTAAAAATTATAGATGCAGATGGTAATGAAAAATATACAAGCGAAGTTAATTTAGTTAAAAACCCTGAAATCTTTTATGCCAGAATAGATGGTAGAGCCATTCAGATGAGGTTTAAAAATACTGGAAAAGGTTCTTTTGCTGAAGCTATAAATGGATTTCTTTACCCCCCAGATAGAAACATAGTAGTCTCTGTGATTCAAGCAATCACAAGATTTACTGGTAGGCTACTTACCACATGGAACCCCTACTGGGTTCCAATTAACTTTATTCGAGACTTGCAAACTGTCTACACTAATTTAAATATAGACATAGGCAAAGGTGCTGGTAATGAAGCTATGAGGTTAATCCCAACTGCAATTAGAGTATCTCTGTACGCACGAATAAGAGACTGGAATCCAAATCCAAACTATGTAAATAAATTTAAGTTTCTTACTCAAGGCATGGGTGCTCAAGCTGTTAAGAAAACATTGATGGCTCTTTTAAAATATGCATCTATTAACGAGAATAATCCAAGAGATTTTGAAATGTTACTGGCTACTTATGACGAGGGTCGTAAAGGTGGTGGCTTTACATCCTTTTTAAATAGAGAAGGAATGGATGAACAGGTTGCTCAGATTGGTAGGCTAATGAATACTATGAAAAACAACAAAGACGGAAACATGTTTGTTTATGGTAGTAAAGCATTCGCTAGGTCAGCACGGGATTTTGGTGGGATGATGTCTGGGTTATTAGAATTTATGACCATACCAATGGAGATGGCTCCTCGATTATCTGCCTATGCAGTTGCAAGAAATCCTAAGTATGGAAACATGGGTATAAATAAATCAGCTAATCTCTCAGGAGAGATTTCTGTAAACTTTAATATGCGTGGTTCGGTATCTTTGTTTAGAGCGTTTTACTTATTCTTTAATCCAGCCATTCAAGGTACTGCAAAGATTATGAAGATGGCAGTTCAAAATCCAAAAGCTTTCACAATGCAAGCTGGGTTTTGGGTCATGCTAGGTATTATTTCAAACTTCTTATCCAGAACTCTGGGTGGTGGAGATGATGAAGGAGATGACCTTGAGAAAGTGCCACATTATAAAAGAGCTACATCATTCATTCTAATCCCAAATGTTGAAGGTTTTGCAATACCAATAGCATATGGCTGGAACGCATTTTATTCTATCGGTCACTTCTTCCCAGATGCGATTATTGGTAATAAGACACAGGCAGAAACTGCTAAGAATATTGCATCAGCAGTATTTGAAGCATTCTCCCCTATTGCACAGGGGGTTGGGGATGCTAAATCTTTTGAGTCTGCCCTGACGAAAGTAGTAGCCCCTACATCTATGCAAGCTAGTATTGAGTATTGGTTTAATGAAAATAGGTTTGGTACTCCAATATACAAAGAACAGACGTTTAACCAAGCTCAAGGCTCTGATGTTGGTCAAGCCTTTAGAAATGTCAATCCTTTGTCAAAGAGAGCCGTGACAAGGCTACAGGAGCTTACATCAGATGACGGTAATATATACAACAAAGAAGGTATAGATATAAACCCAGCTTTCATTGACCATATGATTAAAAATCATTTAGGCGGTGTGCTTAATGAACAATGGCAAAAATGGGGTCGAGAAGAAAGAAGAAAGCTGGGCATTGATATTACAGAAGAGCAGACATATGTTGCTCGTAGATTCTCGGCAATGATACCAGAGAGAAGGCATGTTGGTTTGTATTTAGAGATGGCTCAAAAGATTAAGACCCTTGCAAAGGAAGCTGAGAATCTCCCATTTGATGCACAAGCTCTAGGAAATCCAAATCGTAAGCAAGACATCTTAGACAAGCATCCTGATGTTTTTGAAATGGTTGATTTAATTAAAGACGTTGAGCAAGAACTTAAAAAACAAAATAAACTTTATAATGAACTTTATGAATACAACCAAAACATAAGACTTCAAGACGGTAAAGAAGATAAATATATAAGAGAAACAATCTCTGAACATTTAAATCAAATCAACAATTCAAAAAAAGATTTATACAGTTTGGTAATTGGAACTCTAATTGACAGAGGTTACAGAGATGACCTCAAAAATAAACCATAATTTGATTATGGTTAATGTGACCACATATGTGACCACTTACATTAGTATAAAGGGAGTTTAAATAACAATAGTTACAAGGGTAAAAAAAGAAAGAAAGCATCCAAAACCTAAGTAAGTTATTGTTGTTAATGTGTATAATTAGTTATTAAGCATTACTATCCCCGATAGCTCAGTTGGTAGAGCGACGGACTGTTAATCATTTGATGTCAGCCCCCAGCCTGACATTCAACGGAATGTGACCTTAAGTTGTCTTGATTCAAGATTGTATCAATTTCATTTGAGATTTCACGCACATGCTCAACGCTTAAGTGACTATATCTCTTGACCATATTGCTGTCCTTCCATCCACCTAGTTCTTGAATGCGGTCTAGCGACATATTACTATGTTGACGTAACCAACTTGCCCAAGTATGTCTAAGGTCATGCCATCTGAAATCCTCTAAAGAAGAATCCTTCAAAGCCTTTGCCCACAGCTTACTTGGAACTTGTTTAATCTGCGTTCCATCTGACCTAACAAACACATACTTCTCATGTTTGTTACGTTGGTTTTTAATAACCTCAATGGCAGATTGATTTAAGGGCATACTAAATGGCTGACCATTTTTCATAACCTGTTTTGGAAACGTCAGCATTCTTTTACTTAAATCTACTTGCTCCCATAAAAGACCCAAAACATTTGCTTGCCGTAAACCTGTAGCAACACTAAGTTGTGCCATTGCATTGTAAGGTTCAGGCAATACAGCATATAGCCTTTTATATTCTTGCAAAGTTAAGTAACGCGAACGTGCGTTGTTCTCAGCTTCTAAACGAAAACGAGGAACTGTATCAATCCATTGTAAGTCCTTACACGCAAAGTTTAGGACTGTGCGTAAAAGTGCTATATACCTATTGATTGTTGCTGGAGAAAGAAGTGCCCCCTTCACACTTATTTTTTTACGAAGCTTCTCTCTAATAATCTTACGAACAACATCAGGTGTAATGTCTGTTAAGTATTTGACTTTGTATAAGTCAAAATACTTAGACCACACTCTTCCTTTGTTAGCAGATTCCAGCACAGTTTTGTTCCCATTCTTGTCTATCAACCACTCTTCTAAAGCTTCTGCAAAACTATGCTTTTCTTTATCTTCATTGGCATAATCGGCATATGCTTTTACTTTGGCTTTATGCAATACTTGTTTTGCAAACTCAAGCTCCGTGCATCGTGTGCTACCTCGATAAACTTTGCTTTCAATACAAAACCTGTATTGCCAAATGCCATTCCTCTTTCTAAGATTTTTCATGTTGTTCTCCGCTAATCTTAGGCAAGGATGCTTTCTCTTCTAGGATAGCCTTTTCCCAATACTTTGCAAAGACAATTAGCTTCTGAACGTCCTGTAATTCACTATTTCCTTCTTTTTTTCCAGCCCGACTAGCATATTTAAGGATGTGCCAACGGCATCCATCCTTGTAAGATTGGACAGGAATCTTTGCTTTGATGAAAGCAATTGTTTCAATTCCACCATCTGTGTAGTGGTCAGGCGAATCTACATTCTTAATTTTTGTTGAAGTCAATTCCCAAATCCCTTCCAATATCTTCCAAACTCACACGGTCTTCTAAGTCCTCAACCTCATCAAAAAGACTATCTGTACTTTTGTGCTTAATTTCTTTTGCACTCATAATTGTTTTTACTTTTGTCCTATACTTGTTGAATTGTCTCGGTTTGGGTTTAGGTTTAGGTTTACTTATTTTTATTTTCTTTTTCTCAGAGGGTTGAGCAGATGATTTTGGCTCAACGCTTTCTAAGAAAAGCTCTTTTGTAAAAAATGTATGATTACATTTAGCACATCGTTTTTTCCTAATAATATTCTCGCCACTTTTAAAAAAATTTCTAACCTGAGAAAAACTACTATGAAATTTTTTACGAGTATCTAATGTTCCAATATTTTCAGACCCACATTTAAAACAATTCAATGCCTGACAATAACTTTCGTGTTTGGGCAACGAGAGTAAGCTAATTTACATTCTTGGTAGATAGCATTTCTCTTTGCCATAGCAATGTTAGGAAACTTAAAAATAATTTCTTGATGTTTGATTCCCTTTTTAACGACTCGTACTTCAACGTCTTTTTGATTGAATCTCATATTATTTCCTTTCACTTTGCCAAATCGGTTATTGGTTGATTGTGATATAAGTGTGTTAATAAACCTTTCTTATTAAATCGAAACTGTCTTCCAATTTTGATACTAGGAACAGTTTTATTAATTGCCATTGAACGTATGGTAGCTTCAGATAAATTAAACATTGTTGCAACATCCCTAACAGTCATTGTATAACCTTGAGTATCACTTTCATACTTAGTATTATTTTCTAAATCATTTTGCATCTGCTGTTTCCTTTTCATGTTGTGGGCAAAAATCTCTAACGTCACAGTAGTGCTTACAACGTAAGCTCTCGCCCTGTCTGAATTGAATGTATTGTTCCGCACTTAGTTTTGGTAATTCCTTTTTATCCTTGTAAAGCTTGACAGCAGATTTCCTACCTTTTTTCATAACTGCCCAAACGTGGTCTTTCGTCCATTTCTCTTCATCAGTACAAGGCTGTATACGTCCACCTTTAGCATCTTGATGAAGCTCGATTCGCTTTTCTATGAAAGCTTTTATTTTCTTTTCCGACCACACAGGAATATCAACAACTTGAATCATTGAATCGGGATAGTTTTGCTGAGTCGTAACCTTCATCTTCTCCCAGTTTCTTAGAACTGCTACGACTTCTAGTTTGTCAATTTGATAATCATTTAACCTAGCTAGATGTGCGTAGCAATTTAATTGCTTCTCCCAATCTTCAAAATTACTGTAGAGTATTTTATTAACTCCTGTAAATTTCCAATCTGAAATTTTATTTTCAGATGGAATCAATCTATCTACCTGACCAGATAAACTCATGCCCTTTATTTTTGTAAAGAAACGCTCTTCAATAATATCCTTGTCATTCGCTTGCTCAAATACTTTGTGAATTGCCGAGCCAAATAAAGAATATAATCTGTCTTCAACATCGACCACAATAAAGTCTCTAAATTTTTTCCTCAGAACATTAATCTGTGGCGGTGCAATCAAAGTGGACACAGTTATATCTGACCTTTTATGTCCGTCATAGCCGTCATTTAAAACGGCTTTACGAATCACTTCAGGAAGGTTTGTGCGGTTACTAAAGTGCAATGACCTTACTCTTTCTCTCAGGCTTGGTTTCTACATTGTTACTGCTAGACTTACCTTGAACTTCATCTCCGATTTCTACTTTAATCATTTCATTTCCAGCTTTACTTTTGTAAGCTTTCCAGACGTTAATAAAATGTACTTTTCCATCAGGCAACGTAATCATTCCTGAAAAATCAGAATGCCAATCTAATTTCTTTCGTGGGTTTTTTTGCGAAGCATAATAAACTCCAACTTTTTCTTCTGCCATTTGTATCTCCTATGATTTAGTTACACGTTCTTTTAAAAACTTCTTAAGGCTATCTTTGATTGCAGTCTCTACATTCGCCATTACCTTACCTTCCTTGTAATGCTTCTCAAATTGCTCATACGTTTCGTAATTGTCTTGTTGAAACTCATCGCAATACAAATTAATAACTGTAATTAATCTTTCCTTTTTGAGTCCGAGCAAATCTGCTTCCGAAGCCAGTTCAAGCAAATCTCCTTGCAAAATTTCATCATCATCAGAAATCGGTTTAGTTTCGTCTGATGAAATAAACTCCTCTTCATTTTGGGATTGAATCTGTCCATCCTCTTCGGCTCCTTCCTGACTGTAATCAAATGGGTCTTCTCCTAAGTAGAGCGACATACCATAGCCAAATTGGCTCAGATTCTTTACTGTGCATCTCTGGAATGCCTTGTTGATGTCGTTACAATTAGGATTGGTTAGTGCTTGGCATCTAAAGTTTTGGACAGGAAGCTCTTGCTCTTTGGAGATGCCAGCTATTGTTACTTTCGTTTTAACGAGACAAGTCTTATCATTGAGATTTCTAATGTCTCCCCAAATAATTTCGGTTTCTGGGAATAAACTCATTACATCTCTTTGGGCAACCGCCCAAGGAACGTAAGTGAAATCTCCTTTTGATTTAAGCTCTTTTTTGTTTAGCTTTACTGTTGATAATTTTTTGAATACATCTGATATATTTGTTGTCTGCATAAGTGTTCTGTCTGAATTGTTAGTGTTAGTACTACTTTACTAACAGTAACATACTTTAACAATATGTAAACAACTTTATTATTTTTTTTATTCTAATTTAACATTTTTTAATAACTTGGCTGTAGTTGGCGATATTTCAGATATAGATATATCCATCGCAATAGAAAAAGCAATAATAATTTCTAAGTTTAATGGAATTCTGCCGTTTAAATAATGACTTATCGCAGACTCAGAGCTAATATTAAGCATAGTCCTAACATCGCGTTGAGTCACGCCAAGCTCTTTTTTCCGCTCATCCCAAATCTTTTTCAAACGGACTTGGTCAAGCTTTCCACCATCGAAATACTCAGCAAATAATCTAGTTTGATTTTCTAAAATCATAAGATAATTTTCCCCCACGAAAATTGTAATCAAATTATTTAAGAAAAATATCTTGTAAAAAAACTTTACTGATAGTAACATTTTAGTACAATAACTTAATTAATTTAGGTTATTAGTCATTATTTAGTATTAATTTTTATAACTAATAATTAATTAATAATAATTATGTTTACTAATAGTAAACATAATTAATTATTAAAAGCAAGTCATTGTTACTAATTATAAGGAAAAAAGTGGAGACTTTTGACGATTATGGGATTGATGCCATTGGTAGTGGGGAGATTAAAACAATTTGTCCACAATGTTCCCCTTCAAGAAAGAAGAAAAATATCAAATGTTTAGCAGTCAACGTGGATGAAGGTATATGGAATTGCTTTCATTGTGGCTGGACAGGCAATCTTAGAAAAGAACATAAGTTTACCAAGGCTTATTCTTTGCCAAAACCAAGTGTTGAGAAAAAAGTAAATATTAGCCTAGATGATTTGAATGCTACTCATTTAGATTATATTAAAAAGCGTGGGATATCTGAGCCAGTTATTCTTCGTAACAAAATCTCATCAAAGCTTATGTATATGCCAGCCGTGGCTAAAGAGGTAGAGTGTTTTGCCTTTCCGTATTTCAAAAATGGTTTGATAGCAAACGTAAAATACCGTGACTTAGATAAAAACTTTCGTCAGGAAACTGGGGCAGAAAAGATTGTCTATGGGTATGACGACATTGCCAAACAAACGATTGTGGTTGAGGGAGAGTTTGACAAACTTGCTTATGAGACTGCTGGATTTAAGAACTGTATCTCAGTTCCTGATGGAGCGAGTCCTCTGAACACAAAGAACTATCAGGCTAAGTTTAGTTTTTTAAATGATGACATCTTCGATTCTGTTGAAGAGTTTATTATCTCAACTGATTCTGACCCTGTAGGAGTCAAGTTGGGCGAAGAACTATCACGCAGATTTGGCAAAGACAAATGCAGAGTGGTTAGATATCCAGAGGATTGTAAAGATGCCAACGAAGTTTTATTGAAGCATGGAGTTGAGGGTGTTCAGGCTCTTATTCAAAAAGCAAAAGCCTACCCAGTTGAGGGGGTGTTTACGATTGATGACATCTACTCCAATGTTCAAAACATCTTTGAAGGCGGTATGCCTTCTGGGGAAAAAACTGGCTGGGAATGCTTAGATGAATTATATTCTCCTGTCCAATCTCAATGGACGTTGCTTACAGGCATTCCTAGCATGGGTAAGAGTGAATTTATGGATGCACTCGCAGTCAATCTAGCGAATGCTGGTTGGGTAATCGGAGTGTGTTCGCCAGAGAATCAGCCGTTCGAGTGGCATTGTACAAAGCTGTTGGAAAAAAGGGTTGGTAAAAGAATATCCAAACTCAGTAAAGAAGAGTTTGATGGAGCCATCGAATGGCTCAACCAACATTTCTATTTCATCTTACCTGAAGAGCCTAGCCTTAATGCAGTTTTAGCCAACGCTAAGATTTTAGTTAAGAAGTATGGAATGCGTGGGCTAATCATAGACCCATACAATGAACTTGACCATACCAGAAGAGATTCAGGAGTTAATGAAACGGAATATGTATCTTCGTTTCTAACGAAGCTTCGTAAATTCGCAAGAGAAAACGAAGTGCATATCTGGTTAGTTGCCCACCCAGCAAAACTGGCAAAGGACAGGGATGGAAATTATCCTGTGCCTGATGGGTATTCTGTCTCAGGCTCGGCTCATTTTTTTAATAAAGCTGACAACATCATGGCGGTTCACAGAACGGTCGGCTCAGATGAAGTTGAGATACACGTTCAAAAGGTTCGCTCCAGATGGTTGGGTAAAGTCGGTATGTGTAAGTTAATGTGGAATAAAAAAAATGGAAGATTCAAAGAATGGTCAAACGAAGAATACTCTTATAACCCTGTCAACATCTGAGCTTAACGCAAAGTATTCAAAAGAGGAGATTAGAAAATTGTTTCCAAAAGTCACAAAACATCTCGATAAATTTCGTGAACATTTTCCGTCAGCACAATGCACTTATCTTTGGGAAGATTTTATAGAAGTTAAAGACGATGATGACTAGACCACATATTATTCGTTCTAAAAAACTGCGTAGGTTAGCGAATGGCAAAGCTTGTGTGATGTGTGAGATACAGGATGGAACAATTGTATTAGCTCATTCCAATTTATTAGAACATGGACATTGTATGAGCCAAAAAAGTTCAGATTTGATGGGGGCATGGTTGTGTGGGAAGTGCCATTTTGAGCTTGACCAAGGTAAGAACATGAGCAAGGAAGAGAAAAGAGATTTTATTTTGACTGCGATTTGCAGAACGATTATGCAAATGAGCAAAGAGGAGATTATACAAATTGGAAATTGAAGAACTGCTACAAGAGTATCGTGAGCTTATCCAACCTTATAGTAAAGCTAAAGCAAACCTAGCTTATGTAGAGGACTTTAAAAAATCTAAGTTAGCTATGTGTATGAAAAAAGCAGAGCGAGATGGGATTAAGACAGTCTCTACACAAGAGCGAGAAGCTCGGACTGACCCAGAATATTTAAATGTGATTGATGGTTTGAAAGTAGCGGTGCAAGAAGAAAGCAGACTGCGTTTCCTTTTGAAACGCGTGGAGCTTGAGATAGAAATATGGAGAACAAAGCAAGCTGATAACCGTATGGAAAGGAAAGCTTACAATGCCTAGCTCTGTGGAAATAACCGTTCATGGCAAGGTTGTAGGAAAAGGTAGACCCCATTTCATTAGAAAAACTGGGGTAGCAATCACTCCTTCTAGGACTCGCTCTTACGAGTCCGTAATTCGAGATTATGCTATGGCAGAAATGAATGGGGATGAGCCTTGGGAAGGCAGAGTCAAGGCAGAAATAGTAGCTGTGCATGAGATTCCCAAGAGTTGGAATAAGAAGAAAAAAGAACTGGCAGAGAGTAATTTAATTGCACCATCTAAGCCAGACGTAGATAACGTAGTAAAGATTGTACTAGATGCATGTAATCGCACAGTATATATAGACGATTGCCAAGTTGTTACATGCGTTGTGCAAAAAGAGTTTGGAAATAAGGCTCGATTAGAGATTAGATTTGAAAAGCTATGAACTTTTACACGGCAGAACAAGCAATCAAGTTTGCATTTAAAACTAGAGAAAGAAGTATTGTAAGCAAACCTAGTTTTTCTTTCTTTGTTTCAGACAAATTTAGACACGATGATGACAAGCTGACACCATTTGATTTTCATGCTCAGTCAGCGATGATATTTCGATTCATTGACAAGCAAACTGAGTTAGAAATTTTATGGACATATTGGACGTATGGAAATAAGGCAGAAAAAAAAGAAGCTTCTAAGTTGTTAGCAAATAAAGTCGATTGGAAAAGATTTAACTTAGAGCGAGATAAGATATACTTAGTGCTATTGTCAGATAGTGTACGCAAATGTGCAAAGAATATGAGTATTACTAACTACAAGGCATGGAAGTATCGAAGGAAAGCTTTGCACAATTTACAATACATAGAAGACAGTTTGACAAGCAAACTGTGGGATTGGCTAGAGAGAAGTAATACTACACAATTAAATCAAACAGAGTATAATTAGTATTAGTAATGTGGACTTTCTGCACTATATTTAGTGCAGTATTTGTCTCCGCAAAAGTTCATATTACAAATTCCTTTGTTCCTACCCAACCTCAAATTCCTCCACAGTTTGTTATTACTTTTCATTTAAGTTGTACATGTTTGGGGTTGGGATTTTTTTAAAGAATTTCTGGAAATATTGTTTATGTCCATCTGGATTTCAAAAGCAAGGTATTAAAACCTTGGGGGGCTACCCCTCCCCCCAAAGCCTTGTTACTAGTTTTCCTTTCCAAAGCCGAAGCTTTCAAATTTTTCTTTAAGTTTAGTTAAAAGCTTATATGCTTCTTGATTGTGTTTAACATTTTCTTCTGTCCATGAATTTTTACTAACTTTCCGAAGTGTTCTACCGCCAGCATTACATTCTTCAATACATATCAAGCCGTACATTTCTTTTAATTCTTCATAATTGAAGACCATAGGTTTTTTTGCCCACATTGGTAAGTTATCTGGATTTATTCTTTCACCGTAGGAATCAAAAATTTCCATATACTTATCACTCCACTCATCAATCCAAGGAGCGTTGCCAGAGTAATCACTAACTTCAGTTCCAAGTTCAGGGGGGTTGATTATTATCCACGCAAAACCTTTGGAAGAATTTTGGTCATAGAAGTGTAATTCAAAGTCATTTGAAGCATACATAGCTTCAAAAATTGCTTTGGAGTTTGTAGTTTTTTCTAATTTATCTGTGTCGTCATAAAAGACAGATACAGAAAAGCCAAGCTGAAGAGCGAAATCTACAAGATTTTCGCCAGCTCGGTTTAATTCAAGATTAATTTTTGCCATTATGTTAGTTTCCTTTTATGTATGCTTTGATTTCTTCAAGTGTGTTGTGCCTTAATAATTTTTCTAAAGCTGGAAAATCGCCCCCTTCAAAATCTTCAGCAACTCGTTCACAAAAAGATTCTAAAAGTTCAATATCTCTTTCAGGGATTTTGATTTCGTAATGACCATAGTCTTCTAGTTTTTTAAAGCTTATATCCATTTGTTTAAAGAATATAGCTCTTGCTTTTTCTTTTAGGTTAGGGTCTTCTCCAACATAATCATCCCAATGGGTTACAGTTTCAATAACATCGCCACCTGAATCAAAAATTTCTCTTGCAGTACTTGAGAAATCTGCACATCTATCGACATATGCAATTGCATAAAATTCCCAATCAAGTTCTGTGTAACCAGACTTGATTGTGTCTGCTGGAATTAAGTAAACATCTGTTGTTTGGTCGTATGTAATTGTTGCTACATAATCATCAAATGATTCTGCTACAACTGTTGTTGGAAACTGACCAGCTTTGTAAGAGCCGATTAGTTCAAATTCGCCATTGGTATAAATGTCGCCTTGACCATCATTGCCTGTCATAATTGCCATATTAGTCTCCTCTCTTATAATAAGACCAGTCTTCTTCTATTGAAAGATGAAGACCATGCAAAACGCCTTCAACTTTAGACTCAGGAACTTCGTCAATAACTTTGATTGTGTCCTCGCCACAACCTAACTCTTCTTCCTTCCAGTTTTGTTGCTCGGCTTCCCAATCTTTTACTTTTTCTTTTGTACCGTACTCTACCGTTACAGAAGAGTCACAGTATGCTGTGTACTTGTAAATTTTTACTAAAGGTTCTGCGGTTGTTTTATTTTTAGCCATTATTTGTAATTCTCCCTTTCATAAATATCATTATCGAATTGACCGTGTTCTTCTTGAACTTCTTTCCATTGACGTTCATCTTCTGCGTTTGTTTCGATATATTTTTCTACTCGTTCTAACGTATAAATGATGTCGTGAATACAATCTGCAAGAGTAAAAACTGTACCCTCATTGTCCTTTGGTTTATTTTGGATAGATTTAAAATCAGAAGAATTTCTAATGTCATACGCATCAAACAACGCACTTTGTATATCGTTTAAATTAATTTTAGTTGTGTCTTCAGTCATTTTCAACTCCTTTCATGTCGCGACACCGTAAAAGTGTCTGATGGGTGTGGTTCAATTAAAGAATCATGTACTGCATGACGGTTAAAAAATTTAATGAAATTACCTTTGGTACATTTCAAACCTTTTTCGATGGACAAAGTACGTTTAATAATATGTACAGAGCATGTAAACAAATCGTCTTTGGTTTTAAAAACAATTGACTTGTTAGATTTCAAAGCAACAATATCTTTTGAAGTTAATATAGAAGTTTTATCTTTTATATCTCTGATAAAATTCCATTTGTTTAGCTCGGTTAACAAAGCTACTGCACTCGAAAACAATAAGTTTTGTTTGGAGTTGGTTTGATTGAAACCACGATAATCTTTTGTGTTAATAACTAGCTGATAAACTGTAGTGTTTATAACGTCCATTAGTAATCTGTCCTTTCAAGTAATAGATTTAAAATATTCATGTGGTAATCATCAAGCTCTCTGATTGCTACTGACATTTGTTTAGTTTTCGTGAACTCAGAAAAAGTAGAGGAACGCATAAGCGTTCCCCTATTTATCCACCATCGTGAGCCGTCACACTTTAGGATTATGTTTGGCATTGTTATTGTCCTTTCTTGTTCTATAGTCTTCATGCTTGTTGTTGGCAATGTATGTATTAAGTCGTTCTTTAACTTCTATAAAGACATCCTGATAATCAAGGTCATGTAATAAGTGACCTTTTAATGACATGTCATCAATACAGAAACGAGCAAACGCTACCATTTCTCCAGCAACTCTTGGATATATCTTGAACTTAGGGTCAGGTTTTTTCTGAATGATTTTTCTTGTGTAAGTCTTCAATGCATCCCCCTGTTTGAGTTAGGCAAGTTTTGAATTGCCATATTTAATGAACTAACAAGACGTTCATAAACATCAGGTGGAATTGTTCCCAATTCCTTACCTCTGTCTAACCATTCAAGTTGAGCGGTGTATTTTTCTGGGTCATCATCAACATAACTGTCAATGAAGCCCAGAAGAATAGTTTCAGCAAGAGAATCTTTCATTAAGATAACAATTCAACATCAGCAACGTCATTCATTTTGTTTCTCCACCATTCGTGGCGAAGAGCAGAACGAACTACGTTTCTTCTTTCCTCTGCTTTGTGAACTTCATCACTAGCATTTGTAGTGTAGTGAGTTGAGAAGTCAGTCAACACATTGTATGTTCTCCAAAGTGTGTCGCCATCTTTAGGATACTTAGCCCAACGATGCTCACATCTTTCGAGTTCACGCTCGTTAACTTCCTTCTTGCGACCAACTGTTTTGCCACAAATGGTTTGCTTAAAGAATTCAAACGCATCATCTTTGGCAACAGGAATACGTTTCGTTTCACGAAGCAACTCAGCATGATTAGCAAGAACATTTGGGAATCTACTAGCAGATGATGCAAGCTTTATAGGGTCAGCATTTTTAGTATGCTTCTCCATAATGTAAGTCTCATTGGTAGTACCCCAGACACAACCGTTGTAACAGAATGAACGAACAAGTTCTGCTGTGATTGAACGTGAGCTACTCAAGTTATGAGAGTCACGCAAACGAATCAACATGTATGATGCTTCGCCAAGCTGACTATCAAAGTTATGTGCTGGTAGCGATATCCAAACTTCAAGAGATGAGTCATTCCAGTTTGTCTTGAAATTAATTTTCATATCAGTCAAGTTCAAGTCTGTATCGGCAACACAAGATATGTACTTGTCGTACAAGTCTCTAAAGTTGTGAGTCTTGTAAGCGTTAGTCACAATCTGGATTGGTTGATTAACTATTGGATTCCAAAGCTGAACGTGATTCTTGTCTTCAGTCATTACATTGTTCATGTCTGGAGATGATATTGGTTGCGACATAGGCTGGTAATCCAATCTCTCTGGAAGCGGTGGAAATAAATCAAGGCGACTATTACTGCTAGTAATAATCGCTGGTGCTACAGGCTCTTCAGAACGAAGTGGTGCTATGGAAGTAAAGTCCATGTTGTTTCTCCTTAGTTAGAGTTGATTAAGTTAATTATACACTAAGTGTTACTATTAGTAACTATTTAATGCTGTAGGTAGTAGATGTGTTTAACATCTTTGTTCCAGCATGCACGACATGTACCGCATTTGCCGTATGCTGGATGCTCTTTTGGCAAAGCTTTGGACATACATCTAACAACTGATTTGTTTTCTTTAGCTTTAACAAAAAATGGTTTAGTCAAAACAGAACTTGTTGTAGATAACAGTTTTGTTTTGGGCTCACTAGAATTAATAAATTGGTTAGATATTCTAATGATAAGGTTTGAAGGAATGGTGTTCGTCTTAAGAAACTTGGTAATGAAACCTCGCTCTTGTGTCGGCAACCAGAATTTAACTTGAGGTAATCGTTTTGCAATTTCAACAATCTTTTGCAAGTGTTCAACACTTTGCAAATCTCCAGAGTCAAACCATCTAAACAAACCCAACGAGTGATGTATCATCAAATAGACCATAGAATCTACCCACTCAGGATGGGAGATACCATCGAGTCTACGTTGATGACATTGATTTACGTTGTTGTACAAATAGTTGCCACGCATGGCAAAACATTTTGCACAAATTGAGCCGAGAATTTTAGATAGTTTGGAACCAGTAATGCAGTCTTTTGCAGAGATACCCCAAGTTTTTGTTGGCATCTTGGAAGCATGTCCAAGGTCAGAGCCAACTATTTGCTTGGCAGTATTGTAATTCATTTGGTCATAAGTCTCCTTCAGTTAATTCAACCTCTTTAATTTGACAATCGGTATAACCTTTAACTAACCATTCATTTTTTATCTGATTAGCTACTTGCTTAGTGACGTAATAATCAACTACTTCTACGCCACCTACCCAAACTGTCCACCTTTCATCTGTATTCATTGCACCTCCTTTATAGGTTTACGTTCTATCTCAGGTAAAATAACTACTGGGATGTTCCGAGCTTTACATTGGTTAATGAAAAAGACATCATCCCAAGCTCGTACACATGAACAAATTGTATTAATAATTTCTTTAGTTTTTTCAGCATCTGTTAACGTGTTTAAATAAGAATGCACATAGTCAGCTTCTAAACTTAGCCTTAGTTTTTTGGGTAAAACAGAAATGTTTTTACTCATTTTGTTTTCCTTTTTTTTTGAAACTTGTTGGTTGTTGCTTTTTTCAAATCAGACTTAAAAGCTTTTTGTTTCTTTTTGTCGTTATCAAAACCCATTACGACAACGTGCTTGTCAAACCAATCTCTTATATCTTTACTCATAATTACTCCTATTTAATTATGTTTACATTGCCATCAGTCTCTGCCCAAACCTTTGCCCCACAGGACTTAGGTTTGTCAGGTCTGTATACAAATTTAGTTTTACCTTCAAACTCAACTTCAAAACAGTAAGTATTCTGTTTGCCTTGCTTAACTGTAAGTACAGGTTCCGCAGTTGCGTTGTTAGGTAGCTTGGAATTAGCCCGAATCT
>MDTC01252216.1_pt1 | contig 20233 bp, 17 predicted proteins | sample 811181 | NCBI WGS metagenome assembly MDTC01 (sample SAMN05326644, study PRJNA326480) | marine metagenome | isolation source: seawater | place: Pacific Ocean: North | collected 2011 | reverse complement strand
TTGCCTGCAGCTATTTCCCCCGGAATAAGATTGTTGCCCATCCTTCAAGCACTGGAAAACTACAAGCGAGAGGACCTTTCGGCTGACTTTAGGGCAGCACTGAACGTTGCCCTATTGGCTTTCCCCCAAGGAATGGCTTATGCCTTGGTAGCAGGAATTCCTATAAAGTACGGTATTTTTGGCTCGGCGGTGGCAGCTATCGCGGGTTCGCTTTTCGCAGGATCTCGCTTTATTGCCCTTGGACCCACCAACGCTACTGCAGTGCTTCTTTTCGGGACATTCGCCGGCTTGCAATTGACAAACGCAGACGGAGCTGCTTCAGGCGAAGCACTGGCGTTGCTGCCTCTTTTTCCATTGCTGGCAGGCATCTTTCTTGTCGTAGCCTCTTGGCTACGACTAGCCACAATGGTGCAATACGTTTCCCGAACGGTGATCACGGCTTACGTCTCGGCTGCAGCCGTCCTCATCATCGCCAACCAGTGCCACCACATCCTAGGTTTTCGTTTTAAAGGAGGGGAAGCTCCGTCGACCTTTCTCGAGGTGACATGGGCAACGATTCAGTCGATAAACAATGCTTCGGGGCCGGCGATTGCAATGAGTGCCTTGACGGCTGTTCTTTTTCTTTTGCTCAGGGGCCGTTTTCGCAAGCTGCCCAACGTTGCAATTACCTTGGTCCTTGCATCACTTGCATCGCTTGGCTTCAAGTCATACGGCTTAGAGCTACAAACCTTGGAGGCTTTTTCTGCAGGAACAGGAGTTTTTTCCCTGCCTGACTTCGCCGTCATGAGCATTTCTTCTTTGGGCACGATCTGTTGGACCGCCGGAGCCTTGGCCCTGCTCTGCGCGCTGGAAGGCATTTCCATCGGCAAATCATTAGCCGCTCGAGCAGGAGAACGCTTAAATGCAAACCAAGAAACTTTTGCAATTGGTACTAGCAACTTGGCCTGTGCCTTTTTCTCCGGCATGCCGGCTTCAGGATCTTTGACTCGGTCTACGGTCAATACGCAAAGTGGAGCCCGGTCGCAGGTTTCCATGCTTTTTGCCGGGCTGATCGTGTTGGCAGCTGCCTTTTTTATAGGACAACTCGTAAGCTACGTCCCTTTGCCGGCCTTAGCCACATTGGTGGTGTTCATTGGCGCATCTCTGATCAGGTCAAAGCAGATTCGAGCCGTGGCTCGAGCCACACGCTCGGACGGTATCGCGTTCACGGTAACTCTTGTTTTCGGCCTTTTGCTTTCTTTGCAAATCGCAATTTTTGCAGGAGTTACCACTTCGATACTTTTATTTTTAAGGAAGGTCTCCGAGCCCGAATTGGTGGAGTACGGTTATAACAAGGAGGGTCATCTCGCCGCAATCTCCGATGGCGCAAAACGACAGGAACCTGAAGTTTCAATCGTCCATGTTGAAGGCGAGTTATTTTTTGCAGCTGCAGAATTGTTTTACGAACAAATTCGGAGGGTGGGCGAAGACCGCAACCTACGCGTACTTGTACTAAAGTTACGTAATGCCCACCATCTTGATGCCACTTCAGTCCTCGCGCTGGAAGAGTTATTGGACTATCTCAAAGAGAAGAATTGCCATGTACTTTTGTGTGAGATACGGAAGGATGTTTTGCGCATTTTTCGAAACTCGGGACTGCTTCCACGACTCAATCGCAAAAACCTCTTCATAGACAGCCCAAGCAATCCAACTCTTTCTGTCGCAAAGGCAATTCGAAGAGCCAAAGAGTTGGTAAAGGGAGAAAAGGCTCAGGTAACCATTTACGCCGAGCAAATAAAACAACCAGGGCGAGCCAAAAAGGAATGTTAAAGCAATAAGTTTTAATGTGCTTTTAAAGAAAGCTCAGCAGAAGTCGCCGCTTTTTCAAAATAAAACGCGGAAGCGAATTACTTAAGCTCGCTACGCCTTTTGGCTTTTAGATTTGCGAGGTTTTTGAGAAAAAGGTCGTGAGTAAAATTTTCGATGGACTCCTTTTCCATTTCCAACAAATGAAGCTCTTGCTGCAACTCTTCGACCAGAGAGTTATTACTTTCTTTGATCGCCCTCTCCAATTTAGTCTTCAATTCGTGAATTTTTTTGTTCACTTCTTCGATTTCGTCATTCTGCTTATCTCCCTGACCATCATCTTTGTTGGCCGCCATGAACCTTGTATGATTGAAATCTTTAAGGGCCGATTTTTCTTCGTCCAAGGAGGCCAACTCTTTACAGAAATTTGCTAGTTTGACGACATTCTCGTCTCGCTCTTCGTCGGTTACGTCAGTTTCTTCCTGTCTAGCCTCTAATTTCTTAATGCGTTTCTCAATTTGCGACTTTCGCCATTTGATACGACGATTTTTTCCGGAAATGCCCTTTTTTGCCTGAAGCATATTCTTTGCCTGCATGAAAGTGGTATGACCTCCGTCATTAATTGAATCCAATTCCTTTTGAAGAATATTTAACTCCCCCCGGCAGGCTTCAATGTCTGCCTTTTTGTCAGTACCTGCTGATTGAATAGCTTCAAGCTCTTTCAGTTTGCGCCTTAATTTGTGCAAGTTTACAATTACTTGAGCTCTTTTGTTCTTAATGTCCATTGCAGTTAAAAAGATTTATCGAACATTGAAATCGATTAAGATTCAACACCAATATCATAATTCATAATTCGTTATATTTGTCGGACTTTCCCTTGGCTTTTTCAACAGGATAGCGAGCCTTGTTTCTCTTAATCTTTTCGTTAATCGCAACTACGGGATCGATGCATGCAACATCGGCAAACCTTAGAGCATATATCAAGACATCAGCCAACTCGTCGGCGATGGCAGTTTTCTTTTCCGAATTCTCGCAGAGCTGATGTGATTGTTCGGTCTCACACCAAAGAAAATGCTCCATGAGTTCGCCCGCTTCTGCGGAAAGAGCCATTGAAAGGTTTTTTGGAGCATGAAATTGTTCCCAATCTCGATCTTGAGCAAAAGAGCGTATCGTGAGGATGAGTTCCTGTATTGTTGCCTTGTCGGATTCCATAAAGGACTATCAGTCATGACTGGGACAGAGAGTAAAAGTCAAGGGTGTTGCGAGTCGTAATTGCAGCCAACTCTACCTCCTCCACCTCCAAAGCCTTCGACAAATATTTACCGATATTAGGAAGAAAGGAAGGCTCGTTAGATTTTCCACGAAAGGGGACGGGGGCAAGATAAGGGCTATCCGTTTCCAGCATAAGTTTGTCCAAACCCTGTAAGAGAGCAGCTTCAAGGACATTCTCTGCATTTCCGAAAGTAACGATACCCGTAAAAGAGCCACGACCGCCTCGTTCCATTAACTGCCTCATTTCATTCGGTCCATCGGCAAAACAGTGAAAAACAACTTTGCTCCACTCAACGTCGGAGTCATCGATTACTGCAACGCAATCAGCAAAAGCACCCCGGCAATGGACCACCACTGGCAAACCTAATTCCTTGGCCAAGGCCAATTGGTGCCGAAAGGCGGCCCGCTGGCTAGCTTTAAGGGTTGTCGCCTTTGCCTCCTCTTCAGGAAGGCGAAAATAATCCAACCCAATTTCTCCTATGGCAACAGGCCTTGGCTCTAAGGCGAAAAAAGCTTGTAAGCTCACAAGATGGTGTTCCCATGAGCCATCGACATGGTTCGGATGCAAACCAACGGTATAATGAATTTCGATTGGAAATTTCGTGGCCAGATCATGGTTGAGCTTCCAATCTTCAGGTTCGGTTCCAATCGCGACTAAACGTGAAACACCAGCGTCACGACTACGTCCGAGGATCTCGGGAAGAATTCCTTTATTCAGAAATCCTTCCAAGTGGCAATGGCTATCGATCCAATTCATATTAAACTAATGAAGGAAAAACGTTGCCACCGCCTCCACGTAAACCGAAATCGACTTTCAATTTCGAAAAAACTAAGTAAAACAACTATCTTCAGATAAAAATATGGAAAACGTCATCATCTTGGGAACAGGTTGCGCAGGGTTCACTGCCGGCATTTATACTGCGAGGGCTAATCTGGAGCCCCTGATACTTGAGGGCGACCTGCCGGGCGGGCAATTAACCACAACCTCAGAAGTGGAAAACTTTCCAGGATTTCCCGATGGCATCGATGGTTTCATGCTCATGGACAATCTTCGCAAGCAAGCCTCTCGTTTCGGCTCTCGCTTTGAGAGCGCATTAATCGATCGCGTCGATTTTTCCGAGGACCGCAAAATTCTTTATGCCGGTGAAAAGAGCTTCGAGGCCCGCACCGTAATAATTGCCACCGGAGCAGCTCCTCGACTTCTGGGCATACCGGGCGAGAAAGAAATGTATGGAGGTAAAGGGGTCACCACTTGCGCAACTTGCGATGGCGCATTCTACAGAGAAATGGACGTTGTCGTTGTTGGCGGTGGTGATTCCGCATGCGAAGAAGCCCTTTTCCTTACAAGGTTTTGCTCTAAAGTAACCCTTGTTCACCGAAGAGATGAGCTCCGAGCATCAAGAATCATGGCCGAACGAGCACTTGCTCACGAAAAAATCGAGGTGATTTGGGACTCTGCCGTCGAAGAGGTTTTTGCCGGCGAAGACGGCAAGGCAAACGCTGTTCAAATACGAAACCTTAAAGCCAACCAAACGAGTAATGTCTCCTGCAAGGGAGTTTTTATCGCCATTGGCCACATCCCCAACACGAAACCGTTTGAAGGCGTCCTGGAACTTGACGAAGATGGTTACCTTGTCCCCGAGCAGAACAGCATGGTTCGCTCCTCCGTGCCAGGCGTGTACGTTGCCGGCGATTGCGCGGATCATGCTTATCGTCAGGCCATAACCGCAGCAGGAATGGGATGCCAGGCCGCGATAGAGGCAGAGCGTTGGCTAGCTGAAAAGGGATAGATGCACTCATGACCGAAGGCCGCGAACCGGTAAACGTGTCAGCCCACTTGGCTCTCGCGGCCCAAAACCTACCTCACAACACGGCAATTCTTCCAGCGCAAGAAGGAGCTTTTGTCGCTCGCACCTTTGCTGAATTGGAAAAAGACGTCTCAGCATGCGCACATTTGCTGGGCAAACGCGATATTCGACCACAGGATAAAATTCTGGTCATGGTTCGTCCGGGCTACGAACTAATACTTAATGTCTTCGCGCTTTTTCTGCTAGGGGCTTGCCCGGTGATAATTGACCCCGGCATGGGACTAAGAAACTTGTTGCGGTGCGTAAAGAGCACTAAGCCGGACGGACTCATCGGTGTCCCTTTGGCTTGGCTTCTGGCACGGTTTTTTCGTGGCACTTTCTCGGGTGTAAATAAAAAAATCATCGTGCGAGGAAATCTCTTCCTGCAGGAATTGAGGAATCATCAATCCTTGAAACCCCTCGATGCAGCAGAAGTCAATGCGGATGATCTGGCCGCCATTCTGTTTACCTCAGGTTCCACGGGACCTCCCAAAGGAGTCTGTTACGACCACGGCACGTTTGCCGCACAAGTGCAGATGCTGAAAAATAATTTCGGCATCGAGGCCGGTGAAAAAGATTTGGTGACACTTCCAGTTTTCGCGTTATTCAACCCCGCGCTGGGCATGACTAGCGTAATACCGGACATGGATCCGCGCAAACCGGCGAAAGCCGATCCAGGTAAGCTTGTTGCCGCCATGAAAAAGCACAAAATTACGAGTGCTTTCGGGTCCCCGGTCCTTTGGCGAAAAATTGCCGACCATTGCGAAGCACATACATTAAATCTCCCCGGCATTCGTCGTATATTCATTGCCGGGGCCGCATCACCTCCGGCTCTTGTCCAAAAATTAATTCCAATCCTACCAAACGCACGAATTCTTGCTCCTTATGGAGCGACCGAAGCCCTACCCTTGTCTGTTGCCGATGCGGATGACATTTTGGAAACTCGTGAAAGCACGGAGCAAGGAGAAGGTTCCTGCCTCGGCAAACCCCTTCCAAATATAGACGTCTGCATTCTCCCCGTATGCAATTCACCGATTCCCAATCTTGATGAAATTGAAGAGCTGCGGGATGGAAAAGTGGGGGAAATCACAGTCGCCGGACCAGTCGTAACAAAAAGCTACTATCGAATGCCGGGAGCGACTTTTGATTCTAAGGTATGCGACGGGAAACGAACTCTTCACCGCATGGGCGACCTCGGTTATTTCGACAAGAAAGGCTACTTGCGTTTTCTCGGTCGTAAAGCCGAATGTGTCCGAACCTCCGATGGTTCCCTTGAGACTGAAAGGTGCGAACCCATCGTCAATGCACTAACAGAGGTTCGCCGCAGCGCCTTGATCGGCTTGGGCGAAAACCGAGAAAAGGAACCCGCCATGGTGGTGGAACCCGAACCCAATCATTTTCCGCAAACGATTGCCGACGAGAAACGCTTGTCCAAAACTATTCTCGAAAAGCTTCACAAGCACGAGCACCTTCGCTTAATTAGGCTTATATTCTTCGAGCGATCCTTGCCTGTAGACACTCGGCACAATGCAAAGATTCACCGTCTCAGCCTTGCCCGAAAAGGTAAGATTAGGGCGAAAGTTGCCCAAGCCCAAGCGTATTTGCCATGAAGGTTCTCGTTACAGGAGGTTCCGGGTTTATTGGAGGGCGAGTCGTCCGGCGCCTATTGGAAAATGGACACGAGGTTCATGTGCTTGGGCGTACCACACCCAAAAATGAAAACCGTTCGATATTTCACCAGGTCGACCTTGCAAGGGAGACGATTCCCGAAGCAATATGCAAAGGTGTGGGCGCTGTCTTTCACATTGCCGCGAAAGCGGGCATTTGGGGTTCGGCATCAAGCTATCATGCAGCCAACGTATCCTCCACCCTTAGAGTCCTCGAGACCTGTCGCAAGCACAGTATTAAAATCCTAATCCACACCAGTTCCCCCAGCGTTGTATTTTCCTGCGAATCCTTTCGCGGAGCCGATGAGTCGCTTCCCTATGGCAGCAAATGGCTATGCCATTATGCTCGGACCAAGGCAGAAGCTGAGCGTGAAGTTCTCTGCGCCAATGGGAAAAACGGGTTTAAAACCATAGCCCTAAGGCCGCACCTCGTATGGGGGCCGGGCGACCCTCACCTACTCCCAAAAGCTGTAGGACGACACATGGCTGGTAAACTGCGTATCGTGGGGTCGGGCGAAAACCGTATGGATCTAACCCATGTCGATAACGTCGCTCACGCTCATATATTGGCTCTGGACGCCCTCGAATCAGGCCGACACTCTGGTGGGCAAGCCTATTTCATTTCGCAAGATGACCCCGTTGCTCTATGGAAATGGCTAGACCACCTCTTTCTCCATCTCGATCTACCGCCACTTTCCAAGAAGATATCCTTTCGCTCCGCTTATTCCTTGGGTTTCATGCTGGAGTTAACTTGGAAAGTACTTCGTCTTACAGGCGAGCCCCCAATGACTCGGTTCGTTGCCGTCCAGCTTGCAAAAGACCACTGGTTTTCGATTGATGCCGCTCGGCGAGATCTTGGCTACGAGCCGATCGTATCAATGGAAGACGGCCTCCGCGACACAGTCGATTGGCTAAAAGCTACAGTCAAAGGGCTTGGATAGCCACTAGCTCCCTCTCTGCCTTGCAGCCTCAGAGAGAAAGCAGGCTGCAGAAACCGAGAGATTCAGGGAATCGGAGGAGCCGGACATCGGAATAACAAGAGACTCATCTTGATTCTCCATCCAAAAAGGTCCAAGCCCTTCACGCTCACTGCCAAAAAGAATCGCTACTCCACTTGCGAAATCTCCCTCCCACAAAGGTACGGCATTCTTCGAACTGGAGCCACATATACTTAGTTCGTGGGCACGGATAAAGGCAAGTATCTCTTCCTTTGATCCAACCGCGACTGGCATACGCAAAGAGAGACCTTGGGAAGAGCGAATTACGTTAGGGTTGAAAAAATCAACGACGGCGTCGGACAACAGGACTGCGTCGACGCCAAAAGCTTCGGCACTCCGCAATACGGCACCGAGATTGCCGGGTTTCTCCACTTGATCGAGAACAAGTACGAGCGGCTTAGCCCCAAAAGATAGGCGGTCGGGCTGCAAGTCAAAGGTCTTGGCAAGGGCAATCAATCCCTCCGGGTTTTCGCGATAAGCCGACTTTCCAAAAGCATCCTTACCTAGTTCGACAAGTTCGACTTCAGTGTCATTGAAGCGGTGTAAAAGAATTTCCTCTCCTCGCTCACGGAAAAAAGACGGACAAAAATAAACTTCTGTAAAAACCCGACCGGCATCAATGCCAACTTCGATTTCTCGCAACCCTTCGATAGGAAAGAGGCTTAACTCCCTACGCCGACGAGGAGATTCACGGAGCTTCACAAGTTCTTTTACTCGTGAGTTTTGGAGACTGAGAATGATTTCGCTCAAGACTTATGTAAAAACGGTTTTGCACGCAACGGTCGAGCAAGATAAAGGTTTTTTTATGACGCAAGCCCCGAAAAACTTTCGCCCGGAACCATACGAATACCACAAAGAGCTAACTCTGCGTGTAGAAGATTTGACGAACCTTGGGCGAGGAATAGCAAGAGACGGTGATTGGGTGGTGCAGATCCCTCATGTCCTGCCGGGCGAAACCGTAAAGGCTCGCGTATACAGAAATCATAAAAGCTATTCTGTCGCAGACTGCATCGAAGTACTGGTGCCTGCTCCAGAGCGAGTGGAACCTGTTTGCAAACTATACTCGGATTGCGGAGGCTGCCAGTACCAGCATGTCTCCTACAAAGCCCAACTCGAATGGAAGCAACGACATGTGAAAGAGTCCCTGAACCGCATAGGAGGAGTGGATATAGAGGTATTGCCAGTATTTCCCTCCCCAAAACCCTACGGTTACCGTTCAAAGCTTACTCCTCATTTTCAAAAAGATAAAGATGGAGAAATCGGTGCCATTGGTTTCCTTCGACAAGGTTCACGCCGTGCTATCTTGGATGTACCTCAATGTCCCATCGCCACAGAAGGCATCAATGCAACTCTCACGGAAGCCCGCCAAAACTTAAGGTCAACTTGGAAAAGAAAAAAGGGAGGCACCCTGCTTCTTAGAGATACACAAGAAGGAGTAACGACAGACTCTCAAGCAATTGTTTCAGAAACTGTGAACGACCTTGTTTTTCAATTCAAAGCCGGCGAATTTTTTCAAAATAATTCTTTTCTGCTTCCAGAAATGGTAAGCCACGTGGTGTCGGAGGCCGAAGGAGAGGGGCTCGATTGCTTGGTGGACGCTTACTGTGGCGGGGGCCTTTTCGCACTCTCGGCCGCCCAAAGCTTCGCTCGAGTAATGGGAGTGGAAATAAGCCGAGACGGTTTCGATTGGGCACGAGCGAACGCTGTTGTTAACCAGATTGAAAATTGTGATTTTCTCCTAGGTAATGCCTCTGAAATCTTTACCGAGATAAACATTTCGGGCGAGTCGTGTTCTTTGGTTGTGGATCCCCCACGCAAGGGTTGCGGGGATGATTTTCTTAGGCAGGCTCTGGCGTTCGGGCCAGCTCGGATCATCTATGTTTCATGCGATCCCTCCACTCAAGCAAGGGACTCTCAATATCTGATAGAAGGTGGTTATGCCATCGTGAAGGCACAACCATTTGATCTTTTTCCGCAAACGCGTCATGTGGAAAACGTCCTTACTTTCGTGAAAGAGTCGCCTTCCTCTCACGAAGCCAACCCGTAGAGGCAAACTGCTCCACATAAGGCTTGCGTGAGATCTCAAAGGATGAAGGCCACTCGGTAAGTTCAGGTTCGGCGCCAAGATAGGCGGACAGTTCTCCAAGGAACAAGGTTTCGAAAAAATTCCAATTCACCTCGGGAAGTGACCTTATATCGATAGTGCCCTGCAGAAGCAGACCCACTCGAGTCCTCTTAATCGCAGCGCCGGCAATTTTCGAATCAGTCGCGGACAAAATTACGTCGCGAGCAACAGGCTCAAGAAAACACTGTCCCGGAATAACTTTGCGAGAGGTGACGGAGCAACTGCCGTCCTTGCACGGAAGCAATACCGTATCCACGCCACATTTCCCAAGGGAGTCCGAAATTGAGCGATGTACATGCAAATATACCTCGCTCGCCGAACGCTCGCACACAGGGTGAGAAGGAGGAAATAAAAGCGAATAGGTCCAGTCCTCACCATGCTTTACGATCCCCCCACCGGTCGGGCGACGACAGAGTTCAACCTCGGCACATTTAGTTTCCTCGAGCACCCAAGAAAAGTCCTGTCCATAGCCGAAAGTGACAGATGGTCGATCCCATCCAAAGCGACGGAAACGGGGCAGAGAAGCATCGGGGGACTCTTGAAAAAGCCACAGGTCCGTAGCCATGTTGACTGCTGCGGACTCGCAAAGAAAAGGAAGTATAAGAAAAGGATCCCGCATAAGACGCTTAAGAAATCTTGAATCGACGGATATATCGCGAAGGATCTTCCGCATGACCTCGGTACCAATCGTACAAGTCATCGGGAACCCGAAGCTCCTCAAGCTGAGACGAAATGTCTGATGGCTGTGTTTTGAGTTTTCCCACAAGCGGTTCGAGCAAAAAAGTGAGATTGCCGGGACGTTCGCCCAGCTTGTCGGCAAGGTCGGCCCGCTTACCCTTTGCTAAGAATTCGGAAGACAGGCTGAAACGTTCGAAAATGCGAAGACCCAATTCGTAACGACTTAGCCGTTCGCTTCCTGCCCAATGAAACAAACCGTTCAGTTGCGGACGTTCACACAATTCTACAAGAACATCAGCCACATTATCAGCTGAACTTGGCTGACGATATTCATCCTCAAATAATGTTGGGGTTTGACCGGAAGCCATCGCATGCAGAAGTTTTTCGTGCTGACTGCGCTGACCCGTCATGCTGTTTCCATTCAATAAGGTAATACGCAGAACAACGACATTCTCTTCACAAGCTCGGAGAACCCGAGTTTCTGCATCCAGTTTCTGACGCCCATACTCGTTGATCGGTGCAGGAATATCCGTGGACCTGTACGGCGAAGCGGTTCCATCAAACACCAGATCGGAAGAAACATGAAGGTAGCGGACGCCTAGGTGCGATGCTATTTGCGCAAGTTTTTCGGCGGTATCTACATTCACCCTTCGAGCATGAACGGGATCTTCATCAACAGTATCGGGAGAAGAAACGGCTGCGCAGTTAATAATGACCTCCGGCCAGAGATCAAACAAGGTACGAGTGAGTTCCTGACCTTGGAGAAGGTCTAGGGATTGGACCGGGCCCACGCCCGGTAAATTCTCGACACCTGAAAAAGAAAATGGATGCACCTTATATTTGCGACGCAGAGCAGCCCGACAAACAGCGGACCCAAGTAGTCCGGAAGCTCCTAAAATAGCAATTTTCACATTCGCAAACCTATCATGCTCCAAGCCTTCCTCAAGCCGATACATGAACGGCGGGCTTTTCCTTGCTTCCAATCGCGGCTAAATCTAGAATAAGAGCCTATATGTACACGGATGAATATCTCCGACCTCGCGAATAATCATATTCTGGAGCAACCAGTCTATCTACCGGGCAAGCCCATTGAACAAGTGGCAACGGAGTACGGGCTGAACCCTAGAGAAGTTTGCAAGTTGGCTTCCAACGAAAATCCTTTGGGACCCTCACCCAAAGCGCTTGCTGCTGCCGAACGGGCGTTGAGGGACATAAGACTCTATCCCGAAGGGGGCGGCCTCGAGCTAAGAGAAAAAATTGCCAAGGCTCGAAACATCCGCGCCGAACAGATTGTTCTGGGAAATGGTTCTAATGAAATCATCGAGCTTCTGGGCCATGTGTTTTTGCAACCAGGTGACGAGATCGTGACAGGGCAGTTTTCATTTGTCGTCTACAAACTGGTGGCCCATTTGTTTGGCGCCAAAGCGGTGGAAGTTCCGATGCCTGAATTTCGTCACGACCTAGAAGCAATGAAAGAGGCAATTTCCGACAAAACCCGCCTTGTCTTTCTAGCCAGCCCGAACAACCCTACGGGTACGGCCAACGCGGCCGATGAAATCATACGGTTTGCAGAGGGGTTGCCCAAGCACATCGTCTTTTGCTTAGACGAGGCCTATTCGGAATACCTTGAACTTGCTCCTAATTTGCTACCCCTCATCGAGGAGGGTCGAAACATCATTTGCCTCAGGACTTTTTCTAAAATCCATGGATTGGCAGGGCTTCGCCTCGGATACGGCTACTCAAGCGAAGCCATGGCAGCTGTTCTTAATAAGTCTCGGCAGCCATTCAATGCCAACTCCATCGCTCAAGCTGCCGGCCAGGCCGCTTTGGGAGACGAGAAGTGGACGACTAAATGTCGCCAAGTAAACAAGGCGGGCCTTTCGCAACTAGAAAGAGGTTTCTCGGATTTGGGGTTGGAATATGTCCCGAGCCAGGCAAATTTCATTCTCGTAAAAGTGGGAAATGGAGAAGCAATATTTGCCGAGTTGCAGAAACATGGGGTCATCGTACGTGCCTTCGGGGGAGGCCTATCCGAATACATTCGTTTAACAGTTGGTACTAGAGAACAAAATATAAAAGCGCTCGACTCCTTGAACATATCACTTGCCAATGTCTCTATGAAAAACGGATGAGCGAAGGTCTTCTTCTTCAGGAAAGTATTCCATGGTTACTGGCGGGGTGGGTTCTTAGCTCCCTGTGGGGTCATCAAGTAGCGGTTTACCGTGCATTCGTAGATAGGATTCGGGCGGGAGCCTCCACATCCTCGGAAGAAGTTTTGCGAAAAGGAAAATTGGTTGGTCGGCTTCTGGGTTCTGATAACGAATTTCGCCCATGGAGCGTAGAAGCGGCAACCCTTTCGGCCCTTCAGATTACTTTCGGGTTTCTCGCTTTTTGTGGATTATTCCGAGGACTGTCTGGGTCTACTACAGCCTCGGCGGCATACTGGTTGGCTGCCGCGGCATTTCTTCTTGTTCTGTTAGGGGAAAGAACGATCATCGGAATTCTAGGGCCGATGGTAGCAGCCCGTCCGTTTGCCGCTTGGCACATGCGAGCTGCCGCTCCCGCCATGCACGCAATAAGGCTGCTCTGCAAACCCTTACGCTACATGCTCGCAATAAAGGAAAATTTACTTTGCTCAATAATCGGCAAAGAGAAAGAAACCGGTGAGTCGGAAGAGGAAGTGGCGGAGCACATAAAGACTCTACAAGAAGAAGGATCGGAGTTGCATCCAGAGATTCGCGAAATCCTTGGGAACACCCTCGACTTAAGGAATTTAGATGTTCAGGACGCCCTCATGCCCCGGAATCAGATTCGCTTTCTGGATGCGAATGACTCGATAGAGGAAAATCTCGCTCTCGCTCGTTCATGCGGGCATACGCGTCTTCCACTTTGCGATGGCGATTTAGATCGCTGCCTAGGAATCGTTCACGTGAAGGATATTTTTCGCCTTTTGGCAGAAGGGAAGGAAGTTGACTTGAGAAATCTTGCCAGGCAAGCCCCAAGCTTTTCTCCCTCAGACCCTCTCCCCGTGGCATTGAGGAAATTACTACAGCATCGAGCTCACATGGCCATGGTTCTGGATGAGTTCGGTGGAACAGTGGGTGCACTTACCCTAGAGGATATTCTGGAAGAGGTCGTGGGAGAGATTCGAGACGAATTTGACGTGGAAGAGAATTTTATAATTCAAAAGGATACAGACTCATGGCGAGTGTCGGGAATGGCTCCCGTTCACGAACTTCCCGATGCATTTAACCTTGGCGATGAAGATGAAGACGCCGCAACCTTCGGTGGCACGCTCACCGGTCAACTGGGAAGAATACCCGAAGCAGGCGAGAAGGTGGAACTGGGAAACCTTTGGGTGAAGATTGAGGACGCGGACGAGACTCGCGTGATTGCAACGACAGTTAGAATTAAAAAACCTTCGGGAAAGAACGACTCCAAAGGCTCTTAATCCCTCGGGAATAAAATCGTTTTCGGCCCAAGAGCGTTCCCCGCAAGACGATGATCCCAAACCAAGTCGTCCTCCCACAAGGTGGTTGCAGCAATTCCAAGTAGTTTGTTCACCTGATCGTTAACGCCAGGCATAACGGGTGCAAGTAATGCCACACCCAAGCGTAGAGCCTCGACAATAAAGGCCAGTGAGGTCTCTAGCTTTGCCCGATCCTCAACCGCCTCGGATTTTGCAAGTTTCCACGGCGAACGTTCCTCGACATAACGATTGATGCCTCGAATGAATACAAAGATTTTTTCTAGACCCAAGTTAAACTTGTATTCATCGAAAAGTTCACGTGCTCCGACGTGAGCCTCGTCCCAGAGGTTGGCAAGATCGGACTCGGGCTTATCCGCAATTGTGGCTTCAGGCACCTTGCCGTCGCAATAACGGGCTGTCATGTTGAGAATGCGGCTTAGCAGGTTGCCCAGATCGTTACCGAGATCCGCATGATAACGAGAGTCGAAGCGATCGAGAGAAAAATCGGCGTCTTGCCCAACGGTCATTTCACGCATTACAAAATAACGAAAGGCATCCGATCCACGAAGGTCTACCAACTCCAAGGGGTCTACGGCTTCGCCAGTACTCTTTGACATTTTGGCTCCGGAGAGCATCCACCATCCGTGCACCAGAATACTTTTGGGCAAAGGAAGGCCGCAGGCCTTTAACATTATGGGCCAATAAACAGAATGCGGTGGAACCAGAATATCCTTACCGATGACGTGTACGTCGGCTGGCCAAAGTGTATCAAATCCTTCATCGCCAAATCCGGCGGCTGACACATAATTAACGAGAGCATCGAACCAGACATAGGTTACGTAACTTTCATCGAATGGAAGAGGAATACCCCACTCCAATCTCTCGCGAGGTCTGGAAATGCAAAGGTCGTTAATTGGATCCTTCAGGAACTCCAGGACTTGATTGCGTCGGAATTCGGGCTGTATGAAATCGTCATTCTTAGAGAGGAACTCGAGTAACCATTCTTGGTATTGACCGAGCTTGAAAAAATAATTGCTTTCGGTAACTTCCACGACATCACCAAAAATTTCGGGCCACTTTCCATCAACTTTGTCTTTGTCCTGAAGGAACTGTTCGGCGCGGGAAGAGTAGTATCCACTGTACTCAGCCTTGTAGATCTCTCCGCGTTCGTATAGTTCCTGCAAGAGAGAGCGGACAACTTGCTTGTGCCGGTCTTGAGTAGTGCGCAAATAATCGTCGTTGGATATCCGGAGTTTGTCCAGAAGGACGATAAACTCTTCTGCAATAAGATCACACCGTTCTTGAGGTTCCATTCCCTCCGCCCGAGCTCCTTGTTGCACTTTTTGTCCGTGTTCGTCCAACCCCGTTAAGAAATGAACGTCCACGCCTAGGAGGCGGCGATGTCGCACGATAACGTCAGACAACACTTTTTCGTAGGCATGCCCAAGATGAGGTGAACCATTTGCGTAGTCTATAGCAGTAGTGAGGTAAAACTTTTTCATGAATTAGACTCACATGAATTATGATAACTGAAAGGAAAGACAAAACCTTTCGCTAAATTTTGTTTTCAATGGTTGACTCCGGCACACCTATTTTCATGATAGAGAAGGTTTCAGAGAAAGCTTCTCGCAACAAGCCACTCACATGACGCGAGACTTCACCCGATGAAGCAAAGGCAATTCACTGAAAACACCCTACATTATCATGCCCAGTGGCATGCACATTACGGACCCATCATTATTAACGCCTTCTTGGTCCATGAGCGAAAACAACAATCCGCCCCAAGACCTTATTCAGGTCGAGGGCATCTTGGAACCGACCGAAAACAAGTCGGGCATCTTGCTAGATCTAACACGAGGGGGTAAAACAACCCCTCACGATCCGTTTGTTCCCCGTGAGTTGTTGAGGCGATTCAAACTACGAAAGGGTTCTCATGTAACCGCCAACGCTGCATCGGACAGCAAATATGGTAACCCTAAAGTTCGCTTCATCGAGACAGTCGATGGTTTGTCGATTAAGGAAAGGAAAGTTCAATTTAGGTTTGATCAGCTCACCACTATCCAGCCAAAAGACAAATTGACTCTCGAAGTAAGTGACGGACGAATGACCTCGCGAATCATCGACATGTTTTGCCCCATCGGCAAAGGTCAACGCTCACTCATTGTAGCTCCACCGAGGACGGGCAAGACCACCATATTGCACGATATCGCAAAAGGAGTGGAAGAAAATCACCCGGAATGCCACCTGATGGTTTTGCTAGTAGATGAAAGGCCCGAGGAAGTCACCGACTTTCGCAGATCGGTTCCCGCTGAAATATACGCCTCGTCCAACGACGAAGAAGTAAAGAGCCATCTGCGCGTCGCCGAATTGGCCATCGAGCGAGCCAAGCGATTAGTGGAAACCGGGAAAGACGTAGTTCTCTTGCTAGATTCGATCACGCGACTTTCGAGAGCGTACAATGCCGCGACCGGCAAGGGAGGACGAACCATGACTGGGGGCTTAGACGCCAGGGCGCTTGAAAAACCCAGACAGATATTTGCCGCCGCGCGTAATTCGGAAGAAGCAGGCAGCCTAACGATCGTGGCCACTGCTCTAGTGGAGACCGGCTCCAAGATGGATGAACTTATATTCCAGGAATTCAAGGGTACAGGAAATAGCGAGATCGTGCTAGATCGTAAGGTGGCAGAGCTTCGACTCTGGCCCGCAATCAATCTCGCTGCATCAGGCACTCGCAAAGAGGAGGACTTGTTATCACCTGACGTTCTGGAAAAATCCTCGTTCGTAAGGCGAGCCATGGCTCCAATGAAAATTGTTGATGCGGCCGAGACCCTAATCGAGCGAATGGAAAAAACCGCCGACAACAAAGAATTTCTAAACTTAATCGCGACGACTTAACATATTGACTCGAAAGCCGTTAGTAGACATTTTTTCATCCTTTTTCCTACGCTTTACCACCTACTACTCGCATGCAAAATTTCGCCGACCAGTGCATGGACCTGGCAAGATCGATTCTGGGCAACAATCTTCAGCACATTAACGAAGCAGGATCAATCTCCGCAGTTGCAGGAGAGCATACAAGAATTGATGAATCCGGGCACGCCGCACTAGCAATAGGTGAGTACTTTCGCGCAAGTGGCGAAACAGAATTAAACGGTCATGACCTAAACGACCTAGCGGCTCGTTGCATTACACATCAAGCATTTGCCTCCGAAGAAAGTGAAAACGGCCTCGCCTATGCAGCACTCGGATTGCTTTCATTCGGTGCCGCCAAAGAACGCAATGAGGTTTGGGAGCGACTGCTTGACCCAACCCGCGAACAACTCGACCAACGCCTACTCTCTCGTTCCGATTACGATAACCACTTCCAGTCCTTCAACATCGCAAAGTCCGTTTCTCGATTCAGTCTTGGACTCTCCAAGAAGGACGAGACCGGTAAACTGATCGATCAGTTCGTCGACCGAATTCAAGAACACAGTTCCGGCGGGTTCTGCGACAACAACCCCAAGGGCTTTGGAGGTGTTTATGATATCTATGGCGCCCTCTCCTTTATCTTTATCAGGCAATCCCTTCAGTTACACGCAAACGTACACTTAAAGGATCGGAAATTACCGAAACTGCGCACTTTTGCCGAAAAATATCTCCGCATGATTCCGGACATCTGCCGACAAGACGGCTTAGGTTGGAGTTACGGACGTTCCGTAGGTGCCTACGGGCAATTCCATTGCATTAGCTTCGTCCTGCAAGCCATGCGCGATCACTGGGTGCCTGAGGAAAAGAAACCGCTTTATTTAGATACTTTGCGCCGTCTTTTCCAATATTTCTTCGTTACCTATTTGGATCAGGAAAACGGACTCCTGATGATACGCGACAACGAGCGCAACACTGTCGAAAACCACACGACCCGAATGGCCAACTTCGATGCTGCTCGTTATCTATGCCAATGGTCACGTCTGGCCAGAGTAATTGGAGGTTCGTTACGAGTACCAACACCCACTCGCTCCAAAACAGGCGGTAGATTCGTAATATTTGATAAATCTCACAAGAAAGAACACGGACTTTTTCTCTTTCGGGACGAAAATGCCGGAATACAGTTTCAACTACCCCTAATCGGTCCCGGCGATGAGATTACTTCCGACTCACTTGCCTTTCCTCATTGTCAAGGAATCTTCGACTGGCCTGTCAACAAATACCTACCCGTACTTTTGCCGGAACTGACTTTCGGAGATCAAGTCGTAATACCATCTTACTACGGAAAAAATTGCGTTACGGGAATTGGCTCACGAAATTCCTATTACCTACGCTTCGAGCAGCCGGACTTGGTCCGAACAGACGGTACCTTTGCCTACGGATTGGGCAGTTGCCAAGTACAATGGACCTTTGGTTCAGGGAAAATCACTTCCGAATTCACCTTTCGTGTTAAAAACCCGGTGACGATGGACAGCATGAGATACGCTATCGTCATCGGCTCTCCACACTCTACATATCGACTCGGCACCACCCTGCGCCAAGGCACCGAAGGCTTGAGACCCACTGTTGAAAAGGACGATTTCATGGCCGCTTGGGGCGATTTTGAAACCGTAACGGACGAGGCGGAATACAGAGGCTACGCAGGCAATGTTCACTATGTTCAGTTTCTACGTCGAGAGCACCCTCTCATGATGCGACCGGGCATCCTGTACAAGTTCCGGATATCCTTCGAGCCGGACATCGCATTCGCCGACGAATAATTTGATCGGCAATTCTCTTTTCATATTCCGGAAATTATTTGCCTCAAATGCTCTCCGCACGAGTCATACCATGCCTCGACGTAGACGCAGGAAGAGTAGTTAAAGGCATTCGATTCAAGGAACTGCGAGACGCCGGGGACCCCGTATCCGTTGCGCAAGCCTATGAGGAGCAAGGAGCCGACGAATTGGTGTTTTTAGATATCACGGCCTCCAGCGATGAGCGAAACATTATGAGAGACGTCGTGGAACGCACGGCCTCGACTTGTTTCATGCCGCTCACGGTGGGAGGTGGTCTACGATCAGTGGAGGATATTCGCCAAATGCTGCTTTCAGGTGCAGATAAAGTCAGCCTTAACACCGCTGCAATTGTAAATCCAAAACTAGTCCAAGACGCCGCCTCCAAATTTGGAAACCAGTGTATCGTCGTTGCAATCGACGCAAAAGCTGAACCCGATGGCAAAAATTGGCGCGTATACACTCACGGCGGACGGAAACCGACGGAATTGGATGCAGTGGAATGGGCGCGTGCAGTAGTTTCGAGGGGAGCTGGCGAAATTCTTCTTACGAGCATGGATCGGGACGGAACCAAGATAGGCTTTGACCTAAAGCTCACTCGAGCAGTGAGCGATGCCGTCGAAGTTCCCGTCATTGCCTCCGGAGGCGTTGGAGAGTTAAGTCACCTCGTCGAAGGCATACAAGAGGGCAAGGCATCGGCCGTGTTGGCCGCCAGTATCTTTCACTTCGGCGAGTACACTGTTTTAGAGGCCAAGCAGGCACTCGCCAAAGCAGGTATTCCGGCTAGACTTTAATGCACTTTAAAGATCTTCCTAACCTTTGTTTCAACAATCTAGTTGCGGACAAACTACTCGTCTTTGGCGCTCTTCCATTTCAAGAAAGCTTTGCTACCCATGCTATCCACGTCGCCTCGACCATCCTTGGTCACGACAGATCCGTCGGGGTCCAAAATGACAAGGAATGGAATACCGCTGACTCCCATCTTCTTAACTAGTAAATTCGCGGCTATTGATTGATGCTTTACCGCTAGCCAAGGCATCATGTACGTCTTCATGTAGTTAGCTTTGGCCTTCTCGGAATTATCTGCGCTCACAAGCAGCACTTCGAACTTGTCCTTGTTCGCTTTGTGGAATTCCACAAGTTTTGGAGTAAAGGTTCGGCAAGGCGGACACCAACTGGCGGAAAAGTATAGTCCCACGTACTTTCCGGATAAAGTTTCTGAAGAAACGACTTTTCCCGCAGCGTTAAGCAAATCTTCCGGCAAAGAAACTTTTGAAGTTTTTTCGCCCTTGGGCTTGGCGGTAGATACCCCGTCCATAAGGGCAAGGGTAACCGTTATGACAACGAGGGAAAAAAATGGGTATTTTAGTTTCATAGGCACTTCATATTATTTAAATCAAAACAAAGCCTAGGTTGCGGATAGTGCAAGCGGTTTACCGGCCAAGCACAATATTAAGAAGCTGCAAGAATGCTCGAAAAATCGTCCAGAAACCTTTTTGAGACTCTATCCAGCGTAAAGTTTTGCGCCTGCTCATGAGCTTCCTTTCCTATGAGGGATAGCCTTTCGGACTTACTAAGGACTTCGATCATTTTGGCGCGCAGGTTAGCAACGGCATCAACTCCTCGATGATCAAAAACGAATCCCGTGCT
>MDTC01182240.1_pt1 | contig 20233 bp, 15 predicted proteins | sample 811181 | NCBI WGS metagenome assembly MDTC01 (sample SAMN05326644, study PRJNA326480) | marine metagenome | isolation source: seawater | place: Pacific Ocean: North | collected 2011 | reverse complement strand
TGAACTCACTGCGAGGTGTCTATGGTTGTCGATCGAATCGAAGAGTTGATTGTACGTGCGAATGAACGCTTAACATCTCGTCGAGGGCGACTTCGAAGTCGCGATTTTCTCATCGAATTACAAATGCTGTGTTGGCTACAAAAAGTGGCTCTCCACGATCGAAGGACTTGGGATCAAGCCATGTCGAGCGTTGGACTCAGCGCTGGGTGTTGGCTCATTCAACTCGCCTTAGCGGCAGCCGCTCTGATCTCCATTGAGGCTGGAGAGACCATTTTGACTGCTCTACCGGGATTGCCCGGCGTCGAGCAACGAAGCGCATATTTTCATGCTGTCTGCCACGCCGCCGATTGCGATCTGATGGAGGCGGCATGAAACCAGCTACTTCTACAGGTCAGCTCGTCTATGACCTACTCATTCGTCATGGCCACCTTTGGCGCCGTCTGTCCGTTTCCGAGAGGATGGTGTTGGGTTGCACGAGTCGAGCCGACCATCGCCATCGAGCGTGGGAGCCGAGGCACTGTTCCCTACGCATTACAGACGAAGGTATCGAATTTTGTGCGATCGAAGGAGACCTTCACTTTTTCAGTGAGCGACGACAAAACCTCTTACGTCCAGGTCAATTGTGTTTTGTCGGACAGATCCCGGTGATCTGTGTGGCTCGATCTACAAGTCGTTGGGGGACGATGGTGGCTCTCGGCCCCTATCGGTCCGCTTGTGCCAGATCGTGGTCTCAGATCGCTGAAGCGATTGTGTTCGCGCGATCGAATTTGAGCGTGTTGATTCAAGGACCATCGGGCACAGGCAAAGAACTGGTGGCGCGCATCATCCATCAAAGCTCTCCTCGCAGTTCTGGACCCTTCGTGGCGATAAACTGTGCAGCAATCGCTCCAGGTCTGATCGAGTCTGAGTTGTTTGGTGCTCGCAAAGGCGCCTTTACTGGAGCAGTGGCTGATCGCAAAGGCGCCTTTCAAAGAGCCGCAGGAGGAACATTGTTTCTCGACGAACTCGGAGACTTGTCAGCCAGCGCCCAAGCTGCGTTGCTCCGCGCCATTGATACCGGTCAATTACAGACGGTCGGTGGAGCGACGACGCAAGCTGATGTTCGGGTTGTGGCCGCAACCCATCGAGATCTGCAAGCGATGGTCCAAAGTGGCAACTTTCGGTTGGATCTTTTGCATCGAATCGCTGTGTGCTCGGTGCAGACCTACCCTCTCAAAGAGCGCTTGGTAGATCAGCTGTGTCTCTTACAAGATTGGCTCGATCGAAACTTGCCATCTGGGATTGAATCAGTGTTGGCGCAGCATCACTGGCCAGGCAACGTCCGTGAACTGAAAAATGTGGGCCACCGCATCGATTGCCAGCATCCCTTCGGGCCACTGTCCATCCAGATGTTTTGTAAAGCCATCGACGTTGCACAGGCTCCAATCGACAAGCGAGCTTGGGTTGAGAGTTGTATTGAACACAGTCGCTCGACAGCAGACGCTTTTCGCAGCAGCGGGTTACCGAGGAGCACATTTTTTCGCTATCTCAAACAACTCAAAGATTGTCCAAGAGCCGGGGTTTCTTGACAGGGGACTGTGAAGCGCAAGCATCGCTGAAGCGTCATTGGTTAGTTTGGCGGAGGTGTCATGAGCCTACAGTTTCGATCCTTATGTAAACGTACCCTTGTCATGCTGCTGATTGGCAGCTTTGGTTTGGTGTCTACCGCCCATGGCAGTGAACCCAACTCCGCAGATGAAGAGGTCTCATTTTTCGGTGCGCGAACGATCGCCAAGGGGCGTACAGCGCTTTGGCTCACTGCGGGCCTACCGGATGTCGAGATTGGCGCGCTCTATGGCCTGAGCACTTTGTCTGATGTCAGCCCTACAGTGCGTTTTAACTACGGTCGTGGATTGCGTATTGGCGGTGGAGGGCTGACGGCTGCGGCTCGATTTAGAATGAAATTCGCCGAAACTCATGGCTGGACGATCGCGGTGTCTGGCTCACCAGGGCTGTCATTACATATGTCCGCCGATGACCATCCTCCCTCATCGAAGGCAGGAGCGCATTCTGTTGTCTTGAGTCCACTTGTGGGGTCTCTAAGTGCCGACAAGTTGCTTACACCAGCGTTGCGTTTAGTCCTGGGAATCGAAGCTGGCATCGGTTTTTTCCTAGTGCCTGAGCGGTTGATTCACACTCCTGTTCAGGCTCAAATCGGTGTTGAGTTGCATCTCACGAAGAGTCTGTTCTTACTCGCTCGGGCCGATCTCGGTGTCGACATGTATAGCCAATACTCTGCAGGCCAAGCAGATCGATCGAAGTTCTTGGCCAGATTTCGAGTTGGCCTCGCTTGGCTTCGCTAGAGACGCTCTGATCCAAACGCTTTAGTGCGCTTTGTTGGCTGCCTTTACCATCGAAGATTGTCACTATGTGATTTTTCGAAAATGCCGATGGCATCGCTATTTAAGACTTAATTGCGCAAGTATTGCGATGTTTGAGACATGGATGTCCGATCTTGTGATCGCAACACAATTGACTTTCGAACATCTCTCGAACTTGTCGATAGTTCATCATAGCGTTTAGAAAGAAAATAAATCTATTTTCACACTTGGCACGGCCTATGCACCTATGCACACCCAGCAAGGTAACTGCGAGTTGCCTTTACCGGTTGTATATTTACAAACGGGATGCTTGCAGAGGGGACGCTCAAGGGGATCGAGCTAACCTCACCCTAGACTGGTCCTCCCTAGTGACTTTGGGGGAAGTCACTAGGGAGGGCTTGTCGCTTTTTGAGACTTTTCACTGCCCGGTTAAACGCAGGCATTGACGGAATTTGTTCTCGATAAACTTGTTTTTGCACTTCGCCTCTGTCATTGATCCAGGTGGGATGCTTGCGATGGCGGCACAATCGTGTCGCCGCACCCTATGATGTGAACCCTCTGCCGGCTTTGGGGGAAGTTCGGTGCGGGGGTTCATGTCGTTTTGTTGCTGTTGATGGCGTACAAGTTCACATGACGTTGTGGTCAGCGATGCTTTGCGATATCCGTTAGCAGTGTTATCTACGTCGCCCTCGTCACCCCAAGGGGGTGTCATGTCGTCAACCAACCGCTAGGTGAGCGTATCGATGTCCTCTCCTCTGTCCGAGCTTCCACTGCTGAGTGAGCCCGACCAGATTCCGCTGCACCAACCCAATCCGCGAGATCGACTGTGGCGTTGGGGTACCATTGTTGGTTTTTTCGCGTTGTACCTGTGTAACTGTGGCTCATTCGGCCTGTGGGACCCTTGGGAGGTCCACTATGGCGAGGTCACCCGCAACATGTTTGAGACCTATGACTGGGTCAATCCATGGTGGGGATACAAAATTCAAATCGGTACGGAGCCTAAGGGCGGCAACTGGTTTTACAGCAAGCCGATCTGGATCTTTTGGTCTGAGGCCGTGTTTTTGAAGATCATTGGCCTGTCTGATTGGGCGTTTCGAATTCCGATCGCTCTCATTGGGGCTTCTGCTGTCGCCATGACTCTGCTGACGGTCGAGAGAATCGCAGATCTACGTCGAGCTCTGGTCGTCGCCTGTGTCATGGGCCTATCGCCCTTCGTTTACATGGTGAGCCGCCAAGCTCAAACGGATATGCCCTTCGTCGGCACCATGACGATCGCGATGTGTTTCGCCGCGTTGGCATTGTTTTCACGACGCGAAATACTCTCCAAGGGCGCCTTCACCCGAAGAATCGCTTTGTTTGTGGGGTTCGTCGCGCTCAATCTGATTCCTCAGTGGTCGATCGTCGCGACAGACCTGATTGACGCTAACGCAGGAGCGAGCCTCACAGGATTGGCGAAAATCGGGGCGCAGATTCGCCAAAATGGTCGCTATCATCTGTTGGTCTATATCCCCGTCGGCTTAGCGGTGTTGCTCAGCGTGTTGATCCCCGTTTGGCGCAACCGAGCCAACTGGGATGCTGCTTTCCAAGATAGGACACTACGACGCTGTTATTGGCTGTGCTTTTATATGATGGCTGCGCAAGCCACCTATGCGAAGGGGTTGCTCGGCTTTTTGCTTCCAGGGGCAATCTTGTTCGTTTGGTTCGTGGTGACCAATCAGTGGCGCGCGATCGCGAAGGTCGAGCTGGTTCGCGGGTTGCCTCTTTTCCTGGTCACCGTTTTACCCTGGTACGTAGCGATGTTCTGCCGCCATGGGATGGCTTATTACAATCGTTTTTTTATCCACGACCATTTCAATCGCATGGGTTCAGGTGTCCATCAGATCGATCAGGGCACTTTTGAGCACTTCATCAAGTGGCTGGGGTTCGGGCTCTTTCCTTGGACGGTTTTTGTGCCGCTCGCTTTGGTTGCGTGGGTCAAATTACGACCCAACTCCCAGAGCCCTCAATCAGATGCGCTCTATCCCTCTGCCTTCTTGTACCGAGTTTTTGTGTTGTGTTGGTTCTGGGTCGCATTCGCCCTGTTCACAGCCTCGTCGACGAAGTTTCACCATTATATTCTCCCAGCGGTACCGGCCCTCACGGTACTCGTTGGGATGTACCTCGTGGATCTAAAACGCCAGACAGGCAGTGCACGACGCTTGCAACTGCTCTTGGCTCTGGGTTTCGGCGCTGCGCTTCTGATCAACTTGCTCGATGATCAGCAGCATCTGCGCAACATGTTTACCTACAAATACGATCGACCGATGCCTTCGAATCTACCCTTAAATTGGGACGATACGCTGAGCTGGACTTCCGACAGCAAACCCGTACTCACATGGCGAGACACAGAGTTTGCCAAGCACCTAGGAGGGATGTCGGCGATGCTGCTCGAGCAGCCTTGGCTGCGCTACACGACCTTCATCCCGATCGTAGGGATCTTGGCGGCTTTGGGTTTGGTCGCTGCCATGTGGCGTCGTCTACAGCGCTTTGGTTTCGCTGCCATCACCTTGAGCGCATTGCTCTTGGCCTTCTGGGCACTGAACTATTACATGCCGATGCTCTCGCCCTCGTGGTCTCAGCGCTATCTTTTCGAGTCGTATTATGCCGACTGTACCCCTCATCCAAATCCAGAGCCGATTGAGGAGGCTTATACGCCCCTGATTGAACGAATGGGGATGACCTCGGCGATGGAATTCTTCGGTACCAAGCATAAGCGAGTCTGCAAAGAAGACATCATTTCGTGGCTGATCACCTGGCGCGGGGAGACTTTTTACTCCAACAACGAGATTCGACCGATCAACAAAGAGGCTGCTCAATTTGAGCCATACCTACGGGAGTTCAATAAAGGCGAAACTTTTTACGTGTTGATGGAGCGTGGTCGAACCTCCGGGTTTCGGACTAAACTCAATCGGGCAAGTACGAAGTTGGCTGGTCAAAAAGTAAAAGGTTTTCAAGAGATCAAATCTTGGCAAGTTGAGTTGATCAACAATGAGAGCGCTTTTTTTGTCGTCGCTCGATGCAAACCTGAACGCAAACCAAAGGTCAGCGCGCATCTGTCTCGATGAGGTTCGGAGCTGACAGTCAACGGATTGGATGGCGGCAAGCGTTGTCATACGCGATCTGGGGCTCCATACTGATCACACGAGCAAGAATCTGTGTCATGATCAATACGGAACCCGATCAATTAGGATTGAAGTGAGCGACGACACTGGCAAAAAGCAACAGCCACCGCCTCCACCGCCACCGGCCAAGCGAGGCTCGCGGCTGAAGGAATCCAGCCCGGTCAGGAAGCCCTCGGCTCCCTCGGCCCCAACGGCAGCAGCGGTGATTGAGCCTGGGGCACATCGACACATGACGACGGCGAATTATGGCCCGCCGGCAGATGAGCTAATCGACCCGACGCCAGCGAAAAAAGCGCTTTTCAACAGCACAGCTCCTGGCGTACCAACAAAGACCTCTCTCGATCAGGTCATCCAACATAGCGAGCTACAAGGCGATGCGGCAGTCGATCTCTTTTGCCGGATTTGTGACGTCGTGCAGACAATCCATGCCCAAAGCAAACATCACGGTGTGCTGACTCCTCGGCATATCGTTGTGCTCTCCGACGGCAGTGGAGAAGTGCAACTCTTGGAGCCCGCCACGGTGTCGGCTGATCCCGTCTATGACGTCCACTATGAGGCCCCTGAGGCAAGCGGAAAGCTCAACGTCAGGCGGCGCAACCCCATCGTCGAAGATGTCTACGCGCTCGGCAGTATCGGCTTTGAACTCTTCACAGGACGCCCTCCTTTTGAGGGACTCAATCCGCCCGAGATTCGCGATCGGCGTGTGAAATATCCCGTCCCTGCCGCGAGGCAAGTGGTCGCTGACGTCGACATCGCTCCAGCGGTCGAGCTTCAACTGCAAAAAGCGCTGAAGATTCGAGTTGCAGAACGCCATAAAGACGCTGCTGCTCTGGCTGCGGCGATGAGACATGCTAACGCAACGGACGACCGAGAGACGGTGCTTGGCTTGCCCGATGATCAAGCGGCCCTCTTGAAACAGATGCTCGCAGCTCGAAGCGCAGAGGCCGACGCAGAACTCGCTGAGGAGCGGCGCAAGCTTCAACAAGAACGCCGTGAAGCCCAAAGCGCTCGAAAACGGGCCGAGACCGCTCGTCTGGAAGCGGAGCGCTCCATTTCACAGGTTGCGCTGAATATCCCACCGCCACCATCGAAGATGCCGATGGTTTGGCTCGGCGTGACGACGGCGTTACTCATTGGCGGAGGGATCCTGTGGTGGACGACGGCCTCGACAGGAGCGTCTGGAGAGCCATCAGCCGATGTCGCACCTGTCGCTACGCCAGATGTCCAGACTTCGGCCGATACGAGTGCAGCGGCGATCCAACCAGACACACACGCAGAGTCGATCGACTCCGGTGGCGTTGAAGACTCCGGCCAAGATACCGAAGATGTCCAAGCGGATACGGCGGATCTTACGGTTGCTGTGGACACCAAGCAGCCGGCGAAGGCAAAGCCTCGAAAAAAGAAATCCCGCCACAAAGCAACCAAAAGGGCACCACGTAAACCGAAAAAGAAAAAGCCCATCAATAACGGTCCTGTGGTGTTTTAGGTCCCGATTGGGCAGCGAGAAGCTCGATGGATGCTCAAGAGTTCTGGTCCGTCAAAAGATCCACACGCCCTCGTGTGGTGATGGAAGAGTTGCTCGAGAAGATTCCCTTGCGACTGCCCAACATCACCTTGCAACAGGGTGTCAATGTTCACGTTCCTGGCCAGGGACAATGGACTGTCTCGCTCAAACGGGGGCGACCTCAAGTGAGCGTTGGCGCCGCACACGACGCACTTGGTCAGTTGGTTGTGCAACGGCGAACTTTTCGTGAGGTGGTATCTGGAGCCATTCGCGACCGGGCCTTAGAGGTCATGCTCCAGTTGGGACGACCGCGGCAATTGCCAGACTTCAGTCACATCAAGGTCGACCTAAGTCGGTTGCGAAAGTGCGCAGATCTCGATGGCTCGATCGCTCTGGAAATTTACGACAAAGAGTTCGATGAGACCTATCGTCTGATCTGGATTTTTGGCTCGACCACCGAGATCGACACTGAGGTTACGACCACGGTTCGAGTAGGAATTGACACCCCTGTGCAATGGATCGTCCAAGGGCAGGACCCATTGCATTTGATGAACTCTTCAGATGTACGCGTAGAAGGTGAGCTAAGCCTGCCAGTGCGTGCGCTGCGAATCTTGTTTCAATAAGAAGGAGTCGATTCGATCAGGGAGGGGCGTCTTTGGTGTCATATAGGCGTACGCTGAGGTGAGTTTGACCCCAGGTTCCTTTGGCGATGTCTTTGACTCGCACCATCAACTCGACCCATTTTCCGCAGTATTGCCACGAATCTTTGCTCTGAACGGGAAAGATCACCAAGGTGCCTGCGTGAGAGATGGTCGCGGTCGTATAGCCCCCGCCTCCATCTGGTTTCACAAAGATGACGGGCTGCTGACCGAGCGCCACAGGCTCACAGTCGACCCAACCGATCGCTTCACTTTGCAACTTCACGATGGGATCGCTCTGCCCCGGTAAGGTCACGCGAATCGCTGCGAAGACATGAAAGCCCCCTTGGGGGCCGTGGACCATTGGCAACCACTGCCCATCGACATAAGGCACAAATTGACCTGTCTTCGGGTCATGGGTGCCGACGTCTACTTGCAAAGTTACAGCGGGCGGATCGGAGGGGAAAAACTTCGGAGACGACCACTTGCAGGGTTTGGTGTTGGGCTGAGGGATGTCTGCAACGTACACATCACCCGAGGGCGGGGCGCCGTGAAAGCACGCGCCGTCGCCACCAAACGTTGTCTCGCCATCCTGAGCAGCGTCGCTCAGTGCGTCCATCTTGGCCGAGCCGTCGTGTTGCACTGTATCGAGCAGACTTGCGTCGTCTGCGTCCTCAGAGACGTCCTGTGGCAGTTGCACATCGCTCCCCGAGTCGACCACCTCAGCGACGTCCTCAATGGTCGTGACATCGTTGCTTTGAACGATCTCGCTTGTCGTCACAGAGTCCGGCGATCCTGTTGAATCTACTGTGGCAGATGGCTTTGTGGAGCCACAGCTCACGAGCAGGCAGGTCGCAAGGGCGATGCAGAGTAAGCGGTGAGTCATGCGTGTAGGCGTCTCCAACGTCAACAGTATAGCTTTTGTTGTCATCAGGCTGCCAGTATTGCGCTCTTTGGAGAGCTTGGAGTGCAGCTTTAATGGCGGCTCTGGTAGTGTGAGGGCATGAAGATGAGTCGATTATTCATGGTCTTTACGATCTCGCTGCTTTGTGTAGGACCTTTGGCTTGCTCGTCGTCCAAATCTGACGATACGGACTCATCAGCAATCGATTCCGACGTACTTGAAGTGGACTCCGGCCAGCCCAGCGATGTCGCCGATGTCCAACTCATCGATGATGGCGCGAATCACGATGCATTGGTTCCGGTCGACAGCGTCGGGTTGCTCGACACTGTGGGAAGTGATCAATTCGGACAAGACTCCCAACAAAGCTCCGACATGGACGTTTGGAGCGGCGATGATGGTTCATCCGATGGATCTGACATCGCATCACAAGATGTTGCGCTCACCGACACAGGCTCTCCGGACGGGCAGAGTTCATTAGACAGCCAAGCGACCGACGCGACTGACGCGGCCAGCTTGGACAGCGGCACGAACTGGGTGGACACTCAGGGCATCGACACCAGCAAGCCGCAAGTGGCCTGGCAAGACCCAAACATGTTGCAAGCGGCACAATTTACCGATGTCACGGCGGCCTGGTCGCTGCCTGATAAGGCCCTGTATGCGTGGTGCGCCGTGGCGGGACGCTTTGACAAGGACTCAAGAGATGATGCGCTTTTCGTGCAATACACGGCCAAAGGCGGTGCCAAGATCGTTACTTTCTTGCTCGGAGGGGCTCAACAAGCAGTGGTAGAGAGCAAAGTGAACACCTCGATGATCGTGCCGAATCTTGGCTGCGGAGTCTTCGACTTCGATGGAGATGATGACGACGATCTATGGCTTGGCGGCACCAGCGGATTGGCGCTGTATGAAAACGATGGAAGTGGAAATTTCACAGATGTGACCGCCAAACGCTTGCCATTTAGCTTGCCGTCTCAGCCCTGGTCGCTCTCTGCAGCGGACTGGGATGGCGACGGCGATCTCGATCTACTGGTGGGTGCAGGAAAGCTCCCAGCGAGTTGTAAGACAGTGACCTGCGGCTACGTTCCAGGAGATTTTACCTGCCAAGACAGCCAACCCTTGATCACTGGAGTTAGCGAGCAAGATGTCTTGTTGACGCAAAATTCAGCTCAGACCTTTGATGTGGCCGATAAGTCATGGCAGTTGGCCAATACTCAACCGTATGCGACCACGGTTTCCGATTACGATCTCGATGGCGACGGGGACCCAGATCTATTGCAGGGCAACGATTATGGACAACAGTTCGTATGGATGAATGCCTCGCCCGGTTGGCAACAATTGCCTGCTTGGGCTGGAGTCACAGGATATGCCAACGCGATGGGGTGGGGCGTTGCTGATTTTGATGGCGATGGCATCGACGAGCTGGTTCAAACTGATTTTGGCCCCGCACAACTCTGGCAGCGGCTGGGATTTTCCCAGTCTGGGATGCCGGTGTACCAAGACGTCGCCGCGAAGATGGGTATCGCCGCGCCGACGTGGGCGGCATCCAATTGGAACCCATTGGTTGCGGACTTTGACTTCGATGGCCGGCCTGATCTCTGGCTGGGCATTTCGATGAGTGGCTCCCCATCGGACTTTGCCAAGACCCTCACCGGATGCAACGACCCCTCCAAGACGTTAACGAGCGTGGATGTGCTCTGGCTTAACCAGGGTGGGTCGACGCCTATGCTTGCTCTGAAGGCGCCCAAAGCGAACTGCGCCGATGTCGCCGTAGTGGCTCAGTCTCTGCTCGACATCGATGATGATGGGGACCTAGACATCATCCAGGTGCGACCAGGCTGCGCCTGGCCTGGCGGTGTCGTCCGTGTGCTACGAAATGACCTGCCTAATCAAGGCAAGGTCGCCAAGGTTCGTCTACGAGGGACGGTAGGCAATAGGCATGCCATCGGGGCGACGATCGTCGCCACTGTATCTGGCAAGGTTCAGCGTCAGTATGTGTACGGCAATCGAGGCATCGGCTCGACCTCGACACGTACCAAGTATTTTGGGCTTGGCTCTACGGCTCAAATTGACTCGCTCAAGGTGTATTGGCCAGGAGGGAAACAAACCTCACACGGGCCCGTCAAAGCGGGACAGACCCTATTGCTCCAGGCTCCGTGACGAGCTCAAATCGCCTCGATCAGAGCGAAGTAATCGCGAAATACTCGTTTCGCTTGTCGGATCTGCTCTGGAGAGGACCAGATTTTGAGTTGTTTACCCTGTCCGAGCAAAGACAGTTGCCCGTCCTGAGCAAGACACCGGTACATACGAGCCGCTGTGGTTGCTGCCTGAGAGGGTGCATCGATTTGCCAGGACCAAGACGATGAGCTTTGCTCAACTTCACAGAGATAACCGCTGACATCGAGCGCTGCTGCGCTCTTGGACAATCGAGCGACAATTCCTGCACGACCAGCTTTCCACCAGTGGGCGATCTCCCATCTTACATGCGATGGCTCAACATCGGTTCCAAGTTTGAGACGATAGCGTCGGAGCGCATCGGAGTCATCGCTGGACAGTTCATAGGCGAAGCGCCGCATGTTTGTAAAAAGAAGCTCAGAGGCTGAGGTCGTCTGCAGCTCCAAATGATCGATATCTTTGTCATGAAGGGGCAGACTGCGACCGCCGTGAATCAGCAAGCCAAGTGGCGGCAGTACCGCTGCGACCACCAACAACACGACTCCGAACCGGCTGGCTCGCTGTGAAAGCCACGAAGATTTTGGGGCCGAAGTGTCCATAACGTTCAGATGAGATGACGTCGTGGATCGATGCGGTGTTTTTGATGTCATGGCCACATGAGACGGAAATTTAGCCTTCATTTTTTTGGATATCAAGGACAGATCCAAGAGTCTCTGCCGCGCCTAAGAACAGCGATACAGCGCGCTTTGGTGACTTTGGTGATCGCCATGGCTGAAATTTAGGCGAAAGACATTGATGGGCACAAAATCTTCTCAGTGTGGGTCAATCGGCTCATCGACAAGTCGTCTCTGTGGGAAGTCCAAGCAAATAGAGTTGCTTGCTAAAGGGGCCTAACCCGTCGAAGACACCCATTTCCCATTGATAACCAGAGCCATCGAGTCCCTCTATGAGTTCTTTCATATCGTCATGATTGTAGGTGCGAGCGTTGCTCACCGCACCGTCCCAAGCGATCAACAAGGGCAGGATGGGCAGGATGTAGGTGTAGCCGATTTGTCGCCACGTTAAGGGTCGAATCCATGGCGTCAACACAAGCGCTAACAAGAACACGAAGGGAAACGCGAAAGGCCAAAGGACTCTAGGCAAGCCATTGTCGCTGATCTCAAAGATGACAATCGGTTGTCTTTGCTCAAAGGCGTCTTTCAAAATGCCACGGGCTACTTGCGGAGCCATGTGATGCATCGCACAACACAAGGTCCGCACACCTCGCCAGTCTTTGGGGATGGAGCTGGCGTCGACCGATTGGGGTCGATATTGGAGTCGGGAGTCTTGCAACTCGTCGACGTTTTGGATCGCCTCTGGCTGTGGAAAAAGGTCGCTGAAAAACACACGGACGTCATCGGTTTGCACGTCTCGATGCAATTCGTAGCTCACCTCGAGCATTGGACCACAACTTCCTGAACACAAATCGATGACATCGCGACTTTCAGAGCACCTCAGGGCTCGCTGCAAGAGCGGAACAATCATCTTCGGTGTACCCAACGCTCGATGAAATGCAACCAAGAATCGGGTCATACAGATTCGGATTGAGTGGGGGAACCAGTCCAAATCTTCGAACTCAAATAACTGAATCCGTTTCATCTGAAATTCGACCGCCTGTGAAAGAATTGCGCGACAATCGCTTGCGGATTGGTCCGGAAAGCTTCAGATTCCCAACAGGGTCCGACTGTTGGCGCCCAGCGTACCGAGGGTATGTTTGGGAAGAAACGATAGCATGAAAGAGGGTCGATAGATGAGTTGGGGAAGCCGTGCCGTACGTGTTGTGTTGATGTGCGCTTTTTTTTGGTCAATCAGTGGTTGTGGAAGCGAGGAGAGCAAAGCATGCACTCCCGGTAGTACACAGTCTTGTACCTGCACCAATGGAGACTCAGGAGCGCAGCTGTGCAACAGCGCTGGCAGTGGTTTTGAGACCTGTGAATGCACGGGAGGCAATACCGACGCAGGTCAATCCGACGCGCAAGCGGACACGGGATCGTCTGCAGATGCGGCTCAGACCGACACAGGCGGCGTTGACCCTTGTGATTGTACCGCCAACAACATTGAGTGCGGCTTTGTGGCCGGATGCAGCAAGTCCTGCGGTGCCTGTCCAGCAGGACAGCAGTGCTCAAATAACAAGTGCATCAAGAAAGAGGTGGTCAAGCTGGTCGCCTTCGGCGGTGCCTGCGGACCTAACAAAGATTGCGTCTACCCTGGAAGCGGTGCTGAGCAGAGTGCGATCGATGCCTATTTCGACTGCATTGACGGCCAATGCGAGAGTAATCGATGTCGCAACGGTGCGTGTATCAAGTCCTGCATCATGACCAAAGATTCCGAACAGAACGCTTCGGGGACGACCGGATCCGACGGTGTCGAAGATCCCGATCAAAACAGCGACTGTGATGACGCCGAAGATGGCCCTTACGGTACAAAGTGGCGTTGCGTTGAGTTCCGAGACCCACCGGACGTACTCAACGGGCAGTCAACCGCTTACTGTTACCCAGGAATCAAATGGAAGGCGTGCAAGAGCAGCTCGGATTGCGAAGAGGCAAACACCAGCTGTCAGCTTCGATACAAATTCGGTCAGTACGGCACCTACTGTGTGCCGAAGCGCAAGCCGCCTGAGGGCGACAAGCACGTAGGTCTCGCCGCGACCTGCAACACCAATCCAATGACCGGTGATGTGAAGATCTGCGACAGCAACTGGTGTAGTTCAAGCTGGGGATGCCGCGCCTTTTGCGGTAGCGATCTCGATTGCGTCACCCACCCTGGCGCATGCAAGAATGGCACCTGCTCCAACGGTGGAGGAGGCTCGTGCACCACGGACAGTGACTGCTCGGCCTACTTCTGCAAGAGCGGGTTGAAGTATTACTCAAACGTCGAGCAGACCTTCAGCATGTGCTACCCGAAAAACTGCGAGTTGACCTCCGATTGTGGCAAAGACTTTGGGTGTCGTCTCAACTGGAATGGCGTCTCTAGCGAAGAGGGTGACCCTGATCCGAACGACGCTTCAAAGCTCATCTACCCTGGTTGGAATCACCTGTGCCTCCCTCATAAAGAAGGCGGCGTGAAAGCAGGAGAACTCTGCGATATCTACCCCTCCGATGACAACAAGTCGGACCCATTTTGCGAAAACAGCAGCTTTTGCCGCGACGGCTTCTGCGGAAACTTGTGCAAAAGCGACAAAGACTGCACCTCAAACATGAAGTGTGGAGTCACTGAGTTTGGTTTCGACGCCGATGACGACGGTTGGTACGACTATCGCTTGGCTGCTGATCACTGCGTCGGATTGCCGGGGGCGAGCACCTCATGCAATTCGAACAACGACTGCAAAGGCGCGCAGGTGTGCAAACCTTGGCTGCAAAAGACGGGCAAGACCTCCGGCACCAAGCCAGTCAAAGCTCAATACACCTCTGCCGGCACGTGCATCGACAAGATCCCTAACCGGGCACAGTTCGCGTCGTACTGTGGTGTTGGCCAAGATGGTGTGCAGTGTCAGACCAATATCTGTCTGTCGGTGTTCAGTGGTCAGAACTATGGAATCTGTACAGACGCTTGCAACAGTCGCTTTGATTGCCCACCGAAGGTCAAGATAGGCAACTACACCTACAAGTCGGTGTGCTCGTCGCGTTGGTTGATGAGCAATCAGACGCTGATCGACTCAACCGATGACGTCTACACGCCGGTTTGCTGGCCGTCGAGCGACGCCAACAGCCTCGAAGATTGCAGCAAGACGCGTACATGTGCGCTCAAGGGCGAGGCATGCTACGCCCGCGTCATCACTCGTGGCCCCGAGACCGCCGCAAAGGTGGAGTACTGGTGCATGCGAGTGAACGGTTCCAGCGAGCCAGCTCCGACCAAGAACAACGGCGAAGAGTGCGATCCCGAAGCAGACGTGAACCCCTGCTTGGGAGGCCTCTGTCTCGAAGACAGCGGCAAACCGGCCAAGGGCTATTGTTCGCAGCTTTGTCTGAAGGACGCCGACTGCGGTTCGACCGCTGACGGGATGTTCTGCCACACCAAACGGCAACAGATTCCGCGTAAAGACGAGAGCAAAGCCGGCATTGTACCGCATTGTATGAAGGCCAAAGCATGCATCCCATGCAGCGGTAGTCATCAGTGCACCCCGGGTCGCCTGTGCACCAACGTCGGAGGCACCGGCCAGCTGGTCGACCGTCGATGCTCTCCAGAGTGCGCTACCGACAGCGACTGCGCGAAAGCGGCTTCGACCGACACCGGTCTGTCGGCCAAGTGTATCGATCAACGCAACCGCTTCGGGGACAAAACCGGGCGTAAGGTCTGTGCGACACAGTGTGCACCGTGAGGGGTGTGATTTGGCTGCTAGGCGCGGCGTTGATTTTGATTGGCTGCAGCGCACCGCAACCAAAATCGAAGGCGCCCAAAGCGCCCTCGGCCGCTGATACCAATACGATGGGAGCTCCGAGCGCTACACCAAGCGCTCGGGCCTCTGTCACTTCTGCACTGAAAGTCGTGCTCTATGGCAGCGAGCGTTGCGGCATCTGTCACGGCTTTCGAGCGCGAATGGATCGGGCCAAGTTGGTGTATGAGTTCGTCAATGTGAACGCGAGCTCTAGCGGCAACGCGATGATGTGGAGCCTGGTTCGCAAAGAGCGGCCGATGGCCAATCGCGTTCGCTTTCCTGTGATCACGATTGGCTCAAAGACCTTGGTTTCACCGAGATATGGGGACTTTGAGCAAGCCTACGCTCAAGCGCTTTCGCAAGGTAAATAAAAGCGACGCTTACGATCTGGACTCCGCTCGAATGCGTACATTGTCGCGATCAATCTCCGTGTCGTAGACGATATCCCAGATCCGTAAGGTCGACGCGTAGTTGCCAAGGTTTGGGCGGGCATGATGCAGATCATGGTGGATCATATCACCGTAAAAGGGGACCAAGTGACCGATAAGGCCATTGACTCCTGAGTGAATGTCGAGCTCATGTAGGGTTCTGAGAGCCCCCCAGATCCAAAATGTCCACGCGTTTAACTCTCCAAACCAAGCCAAGATCGCGCTGACAGCGATGACCGGGCCGATGGTGCCCATCATCCACTCCAAGGGATGCGCATAAATGTACTCAATGGGCACCGGAGCGTAGGCCTTGTGATGGATCTTATGAATCCGTTGATAGAGGTTTGGCACCTGATGAAGAGTCCGGTGATACCAGTAAAAACAGACATCATCGATGACGAAAATAAACGCGATCTGAGCCACTGCTAGCCATAGATTGTCAGGACGGGTCAGCGGAAAAGACTCCGAGATCATCCACAAAGCCGGCCCGGTTAACACCACCAGTAAGGCCAGGTTGAGACCAATCAGAGGCAAGCGCTTGCGGAGAGCCCCTTTTTTTCTTCGAGCCGATTGACCGTACAGAGCTGCTGGGACTCCGTGTTTGTCCCACCGCAATGAAACGATCAGGCCGAAGATATTCAGCACTACAAGCAAAGCGATCGTTCCCAAAGCTAAGGTCATTCGGTCTGCTCCAGCTGGCGCGAAGCATAGATGTTCACCAATGGGGTCTGCTCGAATCCCTCTTCCTTTTCTTGATGAATGTTGCTGAATCCATGGCGTCCGAGGATTTCGATGATGTCATCGAGGCGCCCATCGAGATCGTGGACCTCCGCGACGACGCGTCCAATGTGAGGCCAATGGTCATCATCAATTCCTAGCAGGACATCGAGCTCCGCCCCTTCACAATCGATCTTCAGCAAATCGATGTGGCTCAGGGACTCTTGACGCATGACCTCAGAGACGGTCTGAAGTTCACAGTTGACCTGTTGACTGCCGCGTTTGAGGTAGCGAGCGATCAGCGAAGACAAAAAGCTTGGCACAAGCCGGGCGTACCACATCACGTCGCCCGACACTTCGATTTGGCCTCGAACCGCCTCCTCAAAATTGCCTTTGTCCCAGTCCTCCATATGAGCAGAGGACAGCGCGGGGCTGTTGGGAAAATAGGTGAAGGTCAACTGTCCGGACTCTTTGGAGATCCCGAAGGGCATGGGCTTGAGGCGTCCTCCTCCATGCATCTGGGCGTTTGTCTGCAAGACCTTGAAGATGGTTGGAATGGGCTCAAAGGCGAACACACGGACCTCAGGCACTGACACTGCTCGCACTGCAAAAAGACCGATGTTCGCGCCGATATCGAACACAACATCGCCTCGACGGATTTGAATTCCATGATCCAAATAGCCACGCACGTGGTGATCAAGAACTCGCGCCTCGGAACGCCTGAGGCAGGCCACCTTGAGTCCATCTTCTAGTCGAACTATGGTCCCCATGCGCCCCCCTGTGCATGAGTGTTGCGCAGGAAAGGCTCAAGCCGCAAGCTTTGAACGCTTGATCTTCGGCACCAGCCCTAGCGTAACGTACATAAGTGTCTATTCTGAGGGTTCGAACTGCTCGTCCATCACACACAATGAGGTTCAATGAACGCGCCACTGAGCACACAAGCCAACAATGAGATGTCGACGCTAACCTTAGACAATGGTCTGCGCCTCATCACTCAGCCCTCCACAGGAGCTCCCGTGGTGGCATTTCAAATTTGGATTCACGCGGGCTGCTTCGACGAACTTGAGGGTGAACGAGGGCTCGCTCATCTCCATGAACATATGCTTTTTAAGGGCACTCCGACGCGTGGCGTAGGCGAAATCGCCGCAGCCGTAGAAGCTGAAGGCGGCTACATCAACGCTTGGACCAGCCACGACCAGACCTGCTACTACGTTGTCATGCCCGCTCACGCTTGGAAAACAGGGCTCGATGTACTCAGTGATGCGGTCTGCAATAGCCTTTTTGACGGCGAAGAACTCGGTCGTGAGATCGAGGTGGTCGTCGAGGAGATCAAACGCTCAGAGGACAGCCCTGGTCGACTCGCCTGGCGGACCATGTCGGAGATGATCTTTGCAGGGCATCCCTATGCTCTGCCGGTATTAGGCACCATCGATTCGGTACGTTCGATGACCTCTGAGCGAATGCTCGCATTTTGGGGCAAGCATTATGTGGCTGCCAACACCACAGTGATCGCTGCAGGCGATTTGGATCCGACAGAGGTAGCTGCTGAAGTCCAAGCGCGCTTCGGTGGGTATAGTCTCGCGCCTGCTCAGACAAAGCCTGCCGCAGTTCCTCCTCGACCGAAGGCTGCCGCTCGGGTGCGTGAGACAAGTTTTAGCGAAAGTCGTGTGATGCTCTCATTCCCAGCTCCAGATCTCAGCCATGTCGATGTTCCCGCGCTGGATCTTTTTGCGTTGATTTTGGGGCAAGGAGAGAGTTGTCGACTCAATCGTCGCGTTCGTCGCGATCGTCAACTCGTCAATGATGTTGGCGCAAGCTGTTACACGCCGCGCTATGCGGGCTTGTTCTCGTTGAGCGCTACGACTGACGTGGCGCGTCTTGAAGAGGCCTTGGATGCATGTATGGCAGAGTTGCGTGAACTCCTAGACAAGGGCTTCAGTACAGAAGAGTTGGAGCGAGCCAGAAGTTTGGTCCTGGCCGAGGCGACCTACAAGCGTGAAACCGTCCAGGGACTCGCGAATTCAATCGGCTATTTTGCAGTCGCCGGCGGCGATCCATCGGGAGAGCAAGCGTACTTTGCGGCGGTCGCTGAGGTGAGTGCCGAGCAGGTGTTGGACGCAGCCCGACGATGGTTACGCTCAGAGCATGCTCAAGTCGCAATCTTACCTGGCAAAGAGTTGGCCGACAGCGGTGTAATGTTGCCCTCAGAGGCTCAATGGTGCGCAAAAGTTCAGCAGGCCTTGGCTACTGTGTTGCGTACGGCCCCCGCGCCGAACAAAGATATCGTGGACGGAATCGAGCGGATCGATCTGCCCAGTGGCGATGTCCTGTTGGTCCGCAACGACGGCAGCAATGTGCCTGTGGTGTCCTTGCGCGTGGCCACCTTAGCTGGACTGCGAGCCGAGAGCGTGGAGACATCAGGTCAAGGACGTCTGATGTCCGAGCTATTAACTCGCGGCACTACGTTGCGTTCAGCGGACCAGATTTCACTGGCAACCGAGGCGATGGCCTCAGACATCTCAGGGTTTTCCGGGCGAAACTCCATGGGAATGACCCTGCATTGTATGACTCGAAACCTAGAGCCCTCTTTGGACCTGCTCTTCGACTCTTTACGAGACGCTCAGGTACCTGAAATGGAGCTAGAGGTCGCCCGCAAGGCTCAGCTTCAAGACATCGCTCATGCCAGCGACGCGCCGGCGAGGATCGCCTTCCGCGCTGCGCTCGAAGCACTCTATGGAGACCATCCCTACGCGCTCGACACCCTTGGAACCAAGCAGAGCGTCTGTGCCTTGAGTCGAAACGATCTGCTCTCGACGCTGCGGGGGCGTATGGCTTCAGGACGTGATCAAAGAGGGCGACCTCGGTTGGTCTGGTCAGCCGCAGGTGATGTCAACGCTGACAATTTGGCTGAACGTATCGCTGAGGCCTGCCCTGCTCGAGACACGGAACTATTGGTTCCCACAGCAGCACAGGCGCCCTATCCACAACAAAAAGTCGAGGTACGACGCCAGGCAGACAAGGCGCAGGCACATGTGGTGCTGGCCTTCCCAGGGACGCATCTCGATCACCCAGATCGATTCGCGATGGGCGTACTGACGACGGTGTTAAGCGGACAGGGCGGGCGACTCTTTTTACAACTTCGAGACAAGCAGTCGCTGGCTTACACGGTCTCTGCGATGAGCTCAGAAGGGATCGACGCAGGACATCTAGCTTTTTACATCGGCACTAGCCCAGACAAAGTGCAGGAGGCGTTGACAGGTCTGTATCATCAGATCGATTTACTGGTGCAACACCCAATCTCCAAACAAGAATTGGCGCGCGCGACTCAACAGCTCGCTGGAAGTCACGCAATCGGCCTACAACGTTCTGGAGCGCGCGCGGCGACGCTTTGCTTCAATGAGCTATATGGGTTGCCCCGCGACGCCTGGAGCGACTGGCTCGACCAAATGCTCTCGGTGTCGCTCGAAGATGTGCAGCGAGTCGCTCAGAGCTATCTGACCGTCGGTCGCCACGTCGAGGCGATCTTGGCTCCCTGAGGAGTCCTACAGACGACTGAGCTGAGCTTCGATCGTCTCAAGGTCTTCTTTGATGCGATGCTCTTTGCTGAGGTTCCATTTGATCCGCTTACAGGCGTTGATCACGGTGCTGTGGTCTCGACCGCCGAAAGCTCGTCCAATCTCAGGGAAGCTCGCTTCGGTCAATTCGCGACACAAATACATCGCAATCATTCGCGGTTCGACTACAGCTCTGTGACGCTTGTTACCTTTCAGATCGCTCATCCGCAGGCCAAAGTGTTTCACGACCGTACGCTGAATCGCGTCGATGGTGACCCGCTGTCCTGGCAATTCCATCACTGGGCCGAGCACTTCTCGAGCGAGGTTGAGATTGGCCGGTCGCATGCTGATCTTGGCGTGTAGCAAGAGCTTGTTCAAAGCGCC
>MDTC01145088.1_pt1 | contig 20241 bp, 18 predicted proteins | sample 811181 | NCBI WGS metagenome assembly MDTC01 (sample SAMN05326644, study PRJNA326480) | marine metagenome | isolation source: seawater | place: Pacific Ocean: North | collected 2011 | reverse complement strand
GAATCAGGTGAGGGTAATTTTTGGGAGATACACGGATCTCGTCGAACCGCTATCTTTGGATGAAGCGTATTTGGATTTGAGTCATCGCAAGGAATCTGGGGAGGCTTTGGCACAGGAGATTCGGGAACGGATTTATGAAGAGACCAAGCTAACAGCGTCCGCCGGGATTGCGCCGAATAAGCTGATCGCGAAAATTGCCAGCGATTGGAACAAGCCGAACGGGCAGCTTGAGGTGAAACCGGAGGAAGTGGATGGCTTTATGCGCGGGCTACCGGTTGCCAAGCTCAATGGCGTTGGGAAGAAAGGGCAGGAGACATTGGCCAAGTTGTCGGTGTCGACCTGCGGAGATCTACAACGATTTTCCAAGATCGAATTGGCCGAGAAGTTGGGGCGTTGGGGGCTTGAGCTTTTTGAACGCAGTCGCGGCAGGGATGATCGAGAAGTCTCGGTTGATCGCACGCGGAAGTCTCTTTCCAAGGAGCGGACTTTCTCGGAAAACATCGACGACCTCGACTGGCTGATGAATGTCTTAAGAAAGCTTCGCGTCGAGGTTGAGGAATCGGTCGTGCGGAAGTCGGATCAGGACGTGAAGTCCCGTGTCGTGAAGTTGAAGTTTGATGACTTCACGCAAACAACTGCCGAAACGGCGGGGAGTGAGATGGAGGAATCGGTTTATGAAGATCTCCTGCGCTTGGCGTGGAGTCGAGGGGAGGGCAAGTCGGTGAGACTTCTGGGCGTGGGAGTGCGCTTTGCCTCAGAGGATGATCAAATGAACTTACTTTGAGAAATCAGCTACAGTGGTGTGGAGAGCTTGGTCGGTCTTGACGCTTTTGACCCTGGGCTTGGTTCGATGGTAGTTGGTATCGAGGAGGATGACCTGTAGGCCTTGTCCTTTGGGGGCCGTGGTCTTGGAATGATAATTTCTTTTTGAGAAGGGCCATGTCTTCGGTGTCGCCGTAGATGTTGTCGCCCATGAAAAGGAGGAGTTGGGGCTTTTACTGGGCAAGCACTTTCCAGACTCCGAGGGTGTCGCGCTTTGTATTGTAACAAGAACCAGCCGCGACACGGGTGATGGCAACTTCAGCCAGAAGAGGAAGAGTGAAGAGAAGACATTTTATAACCGCAAAGTTTAGTTGATGAGAGTTGCGGAAAGGGCCTCGGTCACTAGTTCATCGGATTCAGGGAAAATGGTGCGGAGGTCGAGGAAGAGGGCATCGTCGGTGGTGTAGCCGACGACTGCGGCGTCACCATTTCGGAGTTTCCGGGCGAGTTTGGGAACGGATTGGTTCCTCGGGACAATCTTGATTGCGATGGACGGGATTTCACTGCGCGGCATCGTGCCTCCACCGGGACGGGCGGTGGTGTTTTCGATCGAAATCTCGGCGTGTTCACCGGGGAGATTCGCAATGATTTTTTCTGCCCGTATTTTGAGCGCTTCGATTTCGGCCCGCAGGAAAGTAAGGACGGGAACGTCGCTTTGAGTGGGATCGGCTTTAGTTTCGAGGTATTGATCAATCGATTCCTGAAGCGTGGTGAGGATGAGCTTGTCGCAGCGCACCGCGCGGAAGAAGGGTTCCTTCTTAATCTTGGCGACCATATCGGCGCGGCCTCCGATAATCCCGGATTGCGGGCCTCCGAGGAGTTTGTCGCCGGAGAAGATGACGAGGTCGATTCCGCGCTTCAGGCATTCCAGCGGAGTAGGCTCGTGCTCGATGGGGGCGAGTTTGTCGGTGTCCATCATAGCGCCGGAGCCGAGGTCTTCGACGAGAGGGAGACCGTTGTCGTGGGCGAGTTTGGCGATCTCGGGGATCTCGGGTTCGCCGATGAATCCATCGATGTAGAAATTGGAACGATGGACTTTTAAGATGAGCGCGGTTTGCGGAGTGATTGCTTTTTAGTAATCGTGCAGGTGCGTTTTGTTGGTCGCGCCGACTTCCACAAGTTTGGCTCCGGAGGTTTCGAGGATTTCGGGAATGCGGAAGCCTCCGCCGATTTCAACGAGCTCGGAGCGAGAAACGATGACTTCGTTTTTGCTTTCCTCGACTAAAGTGCGAAGCGTAAGAACGAGAGCGGCGGCGCAATTGTTGACAGCAGTGGCGGCTTGGGTTTCGAGGAGACAGGCGAGGGCTGTTTCGAGATAGCCGGCTCGTTTTCCTCGTGCGCCTGAGGGGAGATCGAATTCGAGGTTGGAATAGCCGGTCGCGATTTCCTGGAGGGCAGTGGCGGCACGGGGTCCGAGGGGCGAGCGTCCGAGATTGGTGTGAATGAGGACACCGGTGGCGTTGATGACGGGTTGGAGGCGGGAGCTGGCGAATTCGCGGAGGACCTTTTTGGTGGAGGCTTCGATTTCTTCGCGGCTGTGTTCTTCGTCGGCGAGAAGGAGCTGGCGGTAGCGGTCGATTTCGCGACGCACGAAGAGATTAATGAGGGGGCGGGGAAGCGAGACGTCCGGGGCTAGGGCGGCGGCGAGTTTTTCGACAGACGGGAGGGCGGCAAGTTTGCTCATCGTGTTGGTGGGAGGAGTTTAGCGCGTTTTCATTTCAAGTCCACCCAGCGAATGCCGTCATCTTCGAATGTGATTTTTCGTTGTTTGTAGAGGGAGCCGAGGGCCTTCTTGAACATCTTTTTGCTGACGCCGAGTTCGCGGTTGATTTGATCGGCGGGACTGCGGTCGCTGAGGGCCCAGAAGCCGCCACGGCTCGCGAGTTCTTTTTCGAGGTGGGATTCAAGGTCGGCGATTTTTCCTAGGCCGGGTGCGTAGAGCGAGAGGTCGATTTTCCCGTCGCGTCGGACTTCGGAGACGTAGGCTTTTACTTTGTCGGCGTAAAAGAGCTCCTGGAAGACCTGGTTGGCGAAAAGGAGACCGGAGTATTTTCCATCGACGATGGCCTTGTAGCCCATTTCGGTTTTTCCAAAGAGGAGAACGTCTACTTCATCTCCCGCGGAGTAGGGCGGGTAGTCGGTGGGGAAGTATTTTGAGATGCGTTGCGAGGCGACGAGGCGGTCGGTTTTGGTGTCGAGATAAACGTGGACCACGACGGGTTGGCCGACTTTGGGAAGGCTGCGTTGTTCGCTGAAGGGAAGGAGGAGGTCTTTGGCCAGTCCCCAGTCGAGGAAAGCTCCAAGACGGCTGGAAGCGAGCACGGTGAGCGCGCCGAACTGTCCGGGCAGGACCTTGGGCGTTTTTTCGGTGGCAATGGGGCGGTCTTCGGAGTCGTTGTGAATGAAGACGGTGGCTTTGTCGCTGGAGTCGGTGAGGCGTTCGTTGCGCGGGAGGAGGATTTCCCCAAGCTCGCCGCCATCGAGAAAGGCCCCGATGGGAGCTTCTGTGAGAATGGGGAGGGTGACGAGGTCGCCGATTTTTGCCATGCCGGAGGCTATCGGGCTTTCGTGGCTACGTAAACCGTGCTCTCAAAGTCTTCGTCCTGGATGGGATTATGGAAGGGGACGATGTGGGAGCTGCAGCTTTCGAAGACTTCATTGAGAGAAGCCATAAAGGATTTCTCGGGTGGGTCGTCGGACCAGAGGCCGAAGACGCCGCCGGGTTTGATTTTTTCGGCGAATTTTCCAAGTCCTTCGGTGGAGTAGAATTCGGCGTTATCCTGTGTGAGAAGGTGGGCGGGGGAATGGTCGATATCGAGGAGGACGGCGTGGAATTGCTCGATTTCAGGGGTGTATCCTTCGTTGAGTGAGAGGTGAAAAAAATCACCGAGGACGTAACTACAGCGCGGGTCGTCGTTGAGTCCTTTGCCGAGGGGGACGAGTTCCTTTTCGTGCCATTCGATGACCGGTTTGAGGTAATCGACGATGCGGAGGGAGCCCACGGAATCGTGCTCCAGGGCCGCCCGGGCGGTGTAGCCTAGTCCGAGGCCGCCCACCACGATGTCGAGTTTCTCGTCCGGGAAGGCTTTTTCTACGGCGGCGACTCCGAGATAGGAGAGTTCCTGCTCGACCACGGTGAAGAGAGAGGACATCAGGAAGGAGTTCCCGAGAATGATCTCGTAGATTTCCTTGTTCTCCAGCGAGAGCACGGTGCGTTTCCTAAGAATAAGGTCACCGAGAGGGGTTTGCTGGTAGTCGATTTCTTTAAACCGTGGGATTTGCGGCATGTCGGAGGTTTAGAAGAGATGGGAGAGCCCGGCGAGGTCTAAAAAAAAGGGAAAAACCTTCTTGCCTCAAGTGCGCTGCAATTATACTCCCCGCGCGTCCGAAACGACAATGACCCGTTCGTCTAATGGTTAGGACTCCAGATTTTCATTCTGGCAATAGGGGTTCGATCCCCCTACGGGTTGCCAAAAGGCCGCTGATACTTATTGAGTTCAGCGGCCTTTTGGTATTTCGAGAGTAAGAAGTTTGCTGGCCTATTTTTCTTTCGTCGTTTGGCAAACCAGACGGTTTGTGTGTTTTCATCAGATTCCTTTTCAGAAACATGGTGGCGACCATATCGTGCTTGTTGGCACAGTATTTGAGGCCTTATTGAGAGTTGATAACTGGTGTGAGAGTAGGAAGCATAATTGGACGTGCGCAAGTCTGAGGCTTGCAGTTTATGAGGAATGCAGTCAGAGAAGGGCTGTGGAATTTGCGGTGGTTCTCAAGGCGGTGCTGCCCATTTATCTTTTGGTAGGGGTGGGCATGGCTTTGCGGGGGTTCAAAGTCTTGACGGAGGATATGGAGAAGGGCTTGCTGAAGATGGTGATTCACTGTCTCTATCCTTGTCTCATTTTGGATAAGACCTTGGGGAATGATTTGGTGCGTCAGAGTTCGGTCTTGGCTTGGGGTGTTGGGCTGGGGTGTGGCCTGGTGTTGATCGGGATGTTGTTGTCTTATTTGACGGGGATGATTCTGGGTCTGAAGCCGGGGACGGGTCGGCGGACCTTTTGTGTTTCGGCGGGGGTGCAGAATTACGGTTATACCGCGATTCCGATCCTATTGACCCTGGCTCCGGTCCTCGGAGGTGATGAACGGGTGCTGGGGGTGATGTTTGTGCATAGTCTTGGAGTGGAGATCGCGATCTGGATGGTGGGAGTGATGGTTCTGACCGGGTCGGTGTTTGGGAATCCCAAGTTGCTTATTAACGGTCCGATCGTGGCGGTGATTTTGGGGGTTGGCTTGTCGTCGACGGAAGGGTGGCGTTTTTTTGATCTGGAGAATGGCCCCATTGTCGGGTCGGTGACCCGTCAGACGATGGGATGGCTGGGGGCCTGTGCCTTCCCGATGGGGCTGATGCTGATCGGGGCGACGATGTATGATTTTATTGGGAAAGAGCGTCTCTCGGCCAAAATCGGCATCGGGGGACTGGCGGTACGATTGGTGGTGATGCCGTTGGTGATCATGTGTGCAGCGAAGTATCTTCCGCTGCTTCACGAACTGAAGCTTGTCCTTCTGGTGCAGGCGACGATGCCGGCGGCAGTATCTCCGGTCTTTGTGGCGCGGCACTATGGGGGAAGCCCAGGCGTGGCGGTGCAGGTAGTAATGGCGACTTCGATTGTGGGACTTTTCACAATCCCGTTATGGATTTCCTGGGGAGTTCGGTTTATCTTCCCCTAAAACTCTGCGTTTAGTTTTCCTCATCTGCATCTTCTCTTCAGCAATTTTCGCCGAGGAAAGGGCGACTCCCAAAAACGCGCTCTCAATACTGGCGGAACGTCTTTTGGGCAAGAATGCCGGAGATCGATTTTTCTATGACCCGACAAAAACAGGGCCGTATCCTTCAGATGAAGATGGGTTCAAGTTTGAGGATGTGGCATTTGCCTCTGCTGATTGTGCATGGCCAGAACGACAAAGTGGTGCCGATTGGACAGGGAGAGATCTTATTTAAGAGAGCCAAGAGGCCAAAGTTCTCTTTGAAAGTCGAAAAAGTAGGGTGCAACAATGCCCTGACGATGAACGATGGAGCATGTTAGAAAAAGATACTGGCATGGCTCGATGAACTATTGAAGTGATCTCCTCGTTTGCATTCTGCGGAAAATGCGAAATGATACTGCCATGAAGCGTGGATTAGCCGTTTTTGCCGGATTGGTTCTCTTTGCCCAGGGAGAAGAGAAGAAAGTTGTGCAGGGTCATGTTTTTGCGTGGCCATTCACCGAGGTGGAGAAAATGCAGCCCCGGGGCGGAAGCTCCAAGGGAACCAAGGTGACGCTCGATGAAAATGCTTCAGCTCACTGGAAGAAACTGCAGTCGGCTGATCTGGGGGATTTGGAAAAGGACCGGCAGGCCATTCTGGCGATGACGGGGAGTCACCGGGTTAGTTTTGATTTTATCGAGACGATGGGGTTCGCGGAAGGCTACCAGCCACCCAAGCCTTATTTCTCATGGGGAACGGAGCATGTGCAAGTAATCAAGCAGGAGGATAAATTCATCAGCTTGCAGCACACTCTGGTAATGTATTTCAAAGACAAGGACGGGAAGGAATCCGGACCGATGGTGATGAAGCATTGGCGGCAGGATTGGACCTTTGAGGACACCGACTTGCACACCTATCGAGGTGAAAACACCTGGGCGCGGAAGAAGCGTTCTCCCAAGTCGGTCAGGGGAACCTGGAGTCAGGCCGTTTATCAGGTGGATGATTCACCGCGCTATGAAGTGATCGGGAAGTGGTCCCATCAGGGCGGAATGTCGGTTTGGACGAGCGAGTCGTGCTGGCGGCCTTTGCCACGGCGGGAGTTTTCGGTGCGCGATGACTACAACGTACTTGAGTGCGTTCACGAGATTACGGTGAACCCGACGAGCTGGATGCATCTCCAGAATAATCGGAAGGTGATCGCGAAGGATGGCAAGCTGGCGAAGTATGTGGGTCAAGAGCTGGGCGTGAGCCGCTACGAGAGAATCACCGCTCCGTCTTTGATGGCAGCAGAGGAGACTTTGAAGAAGACCGGAGCCTACTGGGCCGAAGTTCGCGAGATGTGGAATGAGGTCTATCGCACTAAGGATCGCTTTGGATTGAAATCGAAAGTGGACGACAAGAAACTGTATGCGCTGCATTTTGGCTACGCTGCGCAAGTGGAGGGGGGCAAATATGATGCTGAAGCGGGTCGCAAGCATGCGCGTGAAACGATTTCCAAATTTCTGACGGAAGGTAAGCTGAAAAAGGAAGGAAAGTATTAGTGCCGCGGCTTCACGTCGTTTGTGGCCCTGCGGGTGTTGGTAAAAGTACCTACGGGAAGACACTGGCGGCAGAGAAGAGAGCCTGTTTTTTGGACAGTGACACCGTAACCGAACCGGTGGTGCGGGCTGGAATGGAGTTGGGTGGATTTGATCCCAATGATAGGGATTCTGGGGTGTATCGCGCTGCATTTCGTACGGCGGTTTACGAATGTCTTTTTCAAACGGCGGCGGAGAATCTTCCGCATGTCTCGGTAGTGCTGGTGGGACCGTTTACTTCTGAAATTAGAAAGGCGGAATGGCCTGATGAATTGGCCGAGCGATTTTCCTGTGAGGTTGAGGTCATCTTTGTGACCTGTCCAGAAGACGAGAGGTATCGCCGAATCAGGGGGCGGGAGAATCCTCGCGATGAATTAAAGCTGGCAGATTGGGAGGGCTATCTTAAGGGGGTCGACCTCAGGCCGCCGGCCTTTGATTATCGGGAAATAAGAACACACAGCCGAATAAACAATCGGGCCTCCTCGCAGGCCTCGCCGTAATGACTGGCGCTAGCCGGGGACGCGATCGGTGGTGATGCCTTTAATGGCCTCATCACGGCGGTGACAAGTCCTGGTCCCCACAGCCTCCTTGCCAATGCTCCTAGAGGCTTTGATTCGGCGCCTTATGACTCCACGGGAGGAAGTTTGGGAACATTTATCCTCACCACGATTCCCGCACCTTCGTCAATGCTGCTTGGGATACTTGAATTGCTTCCATGGCTTCGCCGACGTCGGTGGATAAATTCAGACACCTTCCTTTGAGAAAACATGAGGAACAGGTGTAAGCCATCTCCGCTGTTATTTCATTTAGGGGTGAGAAAGGGCAGGTAGAGTTACCTGTCCTTTCGCATTTCTATCGGCCATAGGCTCTCAGCTTTTTCTTTCTCAGATACTCAAGGAAGCGCTCTTTGGCGATCAAGTCCGGGTTTGCCTTGTAATTGACGAAGGGATTGTTGGTTCCGTATTTCGACCAAGGACCGCGGGGGACTTGCGAGAATTCGATGAAGCGCCAGTGGCATTGCACTTTGTTGCCGACCTGAAGGAAGTCCCGGACAGCGGGAGAGATGTCGATACCGGCATTTTGGTTTTTGGCGTTCTTTGGCTTTTTATTTCCAAAAACATACTCCCAGTCGTCGGTGGTAAAGGGACCGCAGTCCTCCCACTGGGCGTAGCAGACGCGCTTGTTGGAGACGATCTGGACCCACCGTCCCTTGCAGACTGTTTGGCCAGGGCGGGGACGGTAGTGTTTGAACCAGGGAATGGCGCGGGCGGCTTCCGGTTTGTGGGCCTTGTGGTTGATGCAGTCGTTGTAGGGCAGGGCGACGTAGAATGGATTGAGTCTGGGAGTGAAGCCTTTTGGGATATAGCCGCGTCGGAAGGCCGGGTCAGGATTGTCGTAGCCGCCGTAGTTTTGTTGCCAGTTTTGATCCCAGGAGGATTTGTTATTGGGGGTGGGATTGTTTTGGGTCGGCTTTTCGCCAATCCAGAAGACCGTGGCGGTGATGAATTGCTTCCAGTGGTATTGGGTCTTCTCGTATTGGAACGGGTTGGGAGGGGCCGGTACGATTGTCACCTTTGGGCCCGTCTGGGCGGAAGCCGGGACGATGATTAACAAAGCTAAAATGACGGCGGGTGTTCTCAAGAGAGCGTGTGTTTAGCAGTTTGAGCGGGAAATTCCAGTCTTTCAGGGAATTAAGGTCTAGGCTTGCCGCCGCTGCCTCGGAAAGAGAGAGTATGCGCCGTCAAGATGCGTTGTTTTTACTCACCAGATTTTCACCTAGACCTTCCGGAAGGGCACCTGTTTCCGATGGAGAAATATGAAGTCTCCAAAAATATGCTGATCGACGGCGGAGTTCTCAAGGGGGAGGAGATTGTCGAAGTGAGGGCGGCGGATGCCCATGTGATGCGCCGGGTGCATGATAACGATTATCTTTCCAAGATTTACTACGGTCAGCTGGATCGCAAGGAGCAGATTTTATTGGGCCTTCCGGTCACCCCGAAGCTTTACACGAAGAGTGCGACCGAGGTGGAGGCGACGCGGCAGGCTTGCTACGCCGCCTTGCAAGATGGTGCTGCGGCGGTCTTGGCGGGAGGGACTCATCACGCCTTCAGGAACCACGGCGAGGGATACAATGTTTTTAACGATATTGCGATTGCAATTCGGGATCTGCAAGTGCAGCGACCCGGTATCAAGATCATGGTGGTGGACACCGATGCACATCAGGGAAATGGGACGAACAGCGTGTTGGAGAATGATCCCAATGTCTTTACCTACTCCATTCACGTGGGGCGTCCGGGTAGCAAGGTGAATGGCTCGATGGATGTCGAGACCGTACGTTATGTGGAGGGGGATATGTATCTTAAGCAATTGTTCACCACGCTTGCGGCAGCGCTCGATGTCTTTTCGCCCGACCTAGTAATCTGGATTGCGGGAGCGGACAACCATCGCAACGACCGCATGGGTCAGATGTTGTTGGATCTGAAGGATTTCGTGCGTCGCGACGAGGTGATCCTTCGCGCCTTTATGAAGAATCGTATTCCGATCGTAATTCTTTATGGCGGGGGATACAATCGGCAGCAGGAATACACGGCCAAGATTCATCGTAATACCATCGCGACGGCAGTGAAAGTATCCCGCGAAGTGCACCGGCCCCGTCCAATTTTTTAAAAGCTTCCTGAGATGAAGAGCTTTGCGATTGTCGGAGCGGGTGCAGTGGGGAGTTACTACGGAGCGCGTCTCGCCGCGGCAGGGAATGAGGTGCGTTTTTTCTTGCGGTCTGACTTCGACGAAGTCAGCCGGAATGGAATTAAAGTGAAGAGCATTCACGGGGACTTTAATTTGCCGGAGGTTGATTGCTTTCGCTCTCCCGAAGAGGTCGGGAAAGTGGACGTCGTGATCGTGGCGTGGAAGGCCACGGCGAATGATTATTTTGAGGCGGTGATCGGGCCGATGTTACACGAGGATACGACTATTTTGACTCTGCAGAATGGGATGGGGAATGTAGAGCGGTTGAGCGAGTTGTTTGGACTGGAGCGGGTTTTGGGGGGAATGTGTTTTGTTTGCATCAATCGGATGAAGGCCGGGGTGATTCATCACGTGGGAGGGGGATTGATTGTGATGGGGGAAGTGCAGCCTGCATCGACAAATCGATTGGAGGTATTGGTGGATATTTTTGAAGCGGCGAAGATCGCTTGTCAGGGCGCGCCGGTCTTGGAGTTGGTGCAGTGGCGGAAGTTGGTCTGGAATATTTCCTTCAATGGTCTCTGTATTACCGAGGGAGGGATTACGACGCGGGATCTTTTGGCGCAGGATGGAGGAGAAGAACGGGTGCGTGCAATCATGGCCGAGGTGGTAAGTATTGCAGGGGCGCTGGGTTATGAAATCCCAGCGGAGTTTATCGATGATCAAATTGAGATCACCGGGCCGATGGGGAGCTACCGCCCGTCTAGCATGATTGATTTCATGGAAGGACGGGAAGTGGAGCTTGAGTCAATTTGGGGCGAGCCTTTGCGAAGAGCGAAGGCTGCCGGAGTTGAGACGCCTCTCACCGATACGCTTTACGAGGAACTTTTGCGGACAGTTTCGAAGACCCATTGATACTCGGAACTGATTTGATCCGTGAGAGGCTTTTGAAGGTGTCCGGGAAGGACTCCCCAGGTGTAGGTTTCGATTTCGAGGTGCGGACAAGCTTTGGGATTCTCTTGAAGATAGTTCAGTGCAGCTTCCGCGTGATCGAGGGTTGACCCAAGCGGGGCCAGGGGTTCGGAATAGAGAGGGACGTGAAAATGAATCCGTCCTTCGGAGGCGTTTGTGGGTCCGGTGAACTCCGGAAGGTCCTTGAAGCGGGTGAGTGGGGCAGTGTTGAGGATAACCTGGTGAAGGTAGGTCGGTTCGTTGAATTGTTGAATCGCCGAGAGGGCCTCATCGTTTTGCGGGTTGAAAGAGAGGGCGTTGGAGAGATGAATTTTGGAAATACGAAGACCGGCGTCAGTGAGGGTTTTGAGGGACTGATTGCAGTCATCAAATTCGAGGGCGAAGTGACAAGTGTCGTAGTTGATGCCGATGTGTTTGCGAATAGGCTCCTGATCATAGTCCTTACTTTCGCACCACGAGAAAAAGCGCTTGAAGAAGGCGAGCGTTTCCTCGGTGTTTTCGAAATGACCGAGAGGCTCGGGTTCGAGTCCGAGGGGGAGGTCTTTTCCTGACTTGGCTGAGAGGTGTTCGATCGTGAGAGCCAGCGAGTAGAGGTTCTCGAAAATGAGTTGTTCGTCTGCTTCGAATTCTTTGAAGGAACCGGGAAGGGTGGAAACCGATCCACCGGAATCGGCTGGGCAAAGGCGATCAATGATGGTGAAGAGTTGCTCGGTGTAGACGAGACGGGCGAGTTTGGTCCAATCGGGTTGGTAGACCTTTTCCTTCACGCTGGTTCCGTGGAAGGCCCCGTAGGGAAATCCATTGATGGTAAAGATGTAGCAGTTCTCGGATTCAAGCCAGGTCTGGAATTCATCGAGGTGGTTTTTCTCAAGTAACTCGCCAGCTGCTTGAGCCGAAAGTCGAAGGCCGATCGCGAAAGGCTTGTTGGGCGAAACGCGATCGCGGACTGCCACAACATCGTTTTTGAGAACGTGGAGGGTTTCCGCCCAGGTTTCGGCTGGATGGATGTTGGTGCAGTAGGCAAGATGGTGGTCAGGAGAGAGCTTCACGGAGTGTTCAGGTGCCAGCTCGATCTTGCTTGGCGATGGCGGCAGGGGAAAGGACGGAGTTTGGGGAATGAGGCTTCTTTGCATGGTATGGCGGGTTCTTTCGAGAAGTATCTCATATATAGATATGGAGTTTTTGCGTGCTTCATTGTCTAAGATTTGCTTACTATCAAGGTGTCGCACGCTTCTTGATGATTCGAATTTCAATCAAATCTCTCTTTTTGATTTCTACAACTGCCGTTGGAGTTTCCAGTGGTGCGGTCGTTCAGAATAAGAGCTCGTCGTCAACGGCATTGTCGTTCTCGTCATTGGTTGGGGACGGGGATTTGATTAATGCGGGCTCGAGTGATTTGATCTTGAGTGCAGTTTCCGCCTCGAACGCCAGTTTTCCGGGGAGTGGCATGACCGAGGGAAGTTACTCCGATACTCCAGGTGAAAATACCTTTTTTGAGGCAGGACTGCATTTTCCGGCGACCGCGACCTTTGATCTGGATGTGGTGAGTCATCCTTTGGGATATGATTTGGGTTCAATCGTAAGCTTCATGGGCTGGTCAGCGCAACATTCCGATCAGGTTTATTCGGTGGAAATCAAGAAAGTGGGATCAGCCTCATTTTCTTCTCTGACTTCTGTTGATTATCGAGCCTTCACCGGAGTGACCCAGCCAAGCTACGAGACCCGTGTGGAGATTGAGGATGACGCGGGTAGATTTCTCGCGAGTGGGGTGGAAAGTATTCGATTCACTTTTGATGCTCCGGGAATTGTCAACGGGTCGGGAGATACCATGATTCGTGAGATTGATGTTCATGGTGCGCCCTCGGCGCTGATGATTACTTCCCCGGTTCCCCGGCAGGTTGTTCAGAGAGACGGGAATGATCAGGCCGATATTTTGATCGAGGGAAGCTATGTGAATTCTCCTGATTCAATTGAAGCTCGAGCCGTAGTCCTTGGATCGGGAAACAGCGGGACGGATACGGAGTGGGAGGTAATTGATTCGTCGCCGTCATCGGGATCTTACAGCGGAACCCTGGAAAATGTGTCGGCGGGTGGTTGGTATACTATTGAAGTAAGATCGGTGACTGTCGGGGTTCCTTCGGGAATTTACCAAGTGGGGAAGATTGGAGTGGGAGATATTTTTATTACGGCGGGGCAGTCTAACTCGGCGAACTTTGGTGGGCCGGCTTTTGATCCGCTTGATGATCGCGTGTCGGCGGTGACCTTGACCGATGTTCCGCAAGTTTTGGCGCCGTGGGTGAAGGGTGCCGACCCGCAACCTTTTGCCGATGGGCCTGGTGGCTCTGTTTGGTCCAGACTGGGTGAGCAGCTGACTTCGGAGCTCGATATTCCGGTGGCCTTTCTCTCGCTTGGGGTGGGTAGTGCGCCGATCTCGTTTTGGACCTTTCCAAGTCCCAACTATAACAACCGCCTCAAAAAGGGGATTCAATATTTTCCTCCCAACGGATTTCGTGCTTTTTTATGGCACCAAGGTGAGAGGGATTCCTCAGACGGTAAATCTAAGGGTTTTTACGTTGATAACTTGCAGTCGATTATCGCACAGAGCCGGATCGATGCGGGATGGAATATTCCATGGTATGTTGCGGAAGTGGCATACCAAAGTTCGACCGCTTTTGGAAATCGCGAGGTAATCACGGCAGCCCAGCGCGATGTCGCCCATGCAGATCCTCTGACTTTTTTGGGACCGAGAACGGAGGATTTCCATTGGGAGAATGCCTCGGGCGGAAAGCTATTGGACGGAGTACATCTCAATGGAGCGGGGTTTGATGATCATGCGACGCAATGGCGGGAGATTTTGGGCGGGAGTGGTGTCCTGATGCTGGAAAATGGTGATTTTGAGAAAGGCTTCGATCCATCAGTCACGACGATTTCGGCTTTGAGTGAAAATGGACAAAGTATCATTGATCCTTTCGTTGGAGGAATCCACCAGGGCATTGTAGACTGGGTGGTCTTGAAGGGGAGCCTTGACGAGGCTGCTGATGGTGCTAACGGAGTGTTTAATCCGGGTGGCGACACCTATGATAACGCGGTTGATTCCATCAGTGGAGGTGTTCTTCCTGGGATGAGTGGAAAGCATGTCGGCTTTCTTTACGGGGGATCTGCCAATAATAACTTCCAACAAACCCGCAGAGTCCCTGTGGGGGATCACCGGGTCTATACTGTTACGGTTTCCCTCGGAGTGAGGGATGGAGATTCTACCGATGTCTTCGGGGGTGCTCTCTTGCAGATTCTCGCGGATGGTGTTCCTCAAGGGGCCGGCTTGTCGGTGATCGAGAGTGATCTGGATAGCTTGGCGGGGGGTTCGGCTGATGGAACTTTCCAGACCCTCAGCACTTCATTTTCGACGAGTGAGAGTGACAATGATTTTGAAACGCTTGGGGTGAAATTGACAAAAGTGAGCGGAGCAGGGAACAGCTACCTGGATTTTGATAACATTAGTTTTAGTGAAAGCCCGACTCTTTACGGGAGCTGGCAGGTGGCGGAGTTTGTCTCGGATAGTGATGACCGGACTGCCTCGGGTGATCCTGATGGAGATGGTTTATCAAATCTTCTTGAATTCACTTTTGGGACCTCGCCGACTGATGTCGGGCATTCACAATTCCCGTTAACGGTTTCGGGAAATGATTTTGAGTTGTATCGTCGGGTGGCGGCCGACGCGGGTTTGGTGTACGAACTTCAGTCATCGACGACCTTAGCTCCCAACAGCTGGAGTGTGGTGCCCAATGTCACGACCGTGGTAAATTCAAGCGACGGTGAATTTGAGACAGTGCTTTTGAGCCGCCCCGGCGGGTGGGCATCCGGGCAATCGCAGGAATTTTTCCGGATTGAGGTAATTTTCGCGCCTTAGAGCGAAAAGTTTGGGCACTGGGAGAGGAAGGCCTTGGGATTGTCAAAAATGACTTTATCGACGATCTCAGCGGAGTGCTGGCGCTTCTTCATTTCTAGGGCGCACTTGATCACCGCGAGGGGATCGGAGATACCCCAATCGCAGGCGGAGTTCATCCAGATGTTCTCCATGCCAAAAGTCTCGAGAATGTCGATAGCCCGGGCTGGGGAGCATTTGGACTCGGGATAGAGAGTCATGCCGGCCCAGAAACCTTCATCGAGAACGAGCGGAGCGGTGTGTTCTTCGACGTGGTCGATGATTACGCGGCTCCGGTCGACGTTGGCGTTCTTGAGCGCATCAAGAATGAGTCGGGTGCCCTTGAGTTTGTCCTCAAGGTGCGGAGTGTGGATGAGGATGGGGCGGTCGAACTTTTTCGCGATCTCGACGTGTTCTTCAAAAATCGCGAGTTCGTTTTTTGTATTCTTGTTGAGGCCAATCTCACCGATGCCCAGGACATTGGGCTTGTCGATGAAGTCGGGAATGAGAGCCATGACTTCGCGTGCGAAGACGGGATCTTCCGCTTCCTTGGGATTGATGCAGAGCCAGCAGAAGTGCTTGATACCGAACTTGGCGGCGCGGGCCGGTTCGTATTCCGTGAGTTGACGATAATAGTCGTAAAATCCCTGGGCCGAGGCGCGATCGTAACCGGCCCAGAAAGCGGGTTCGCAAAGGGCTTCGCAGCCGGCCTGGGCGATCGTTTGGTAGTCCGCGGTGGTGCGGCTGACCATGTGGGCGTGGGGTTCGATATACCTCACTGGGCGGCCTCCTCGTTGTGGGCTCCGAAAGCGAATTGAATCGCAGCCGACTCAGCGGGATCGGTGGAATGATCTGAAAATGCCAAGTGGACAGCCTGGGCGCGCGTGGTTCCTACGGGAGGATTTTGCATCGCCTTGAGCGCTTCGTGGAAGGCGGGATGGCGAAAGTCGGTTTCGCCTTCGTGCCGGTCCACGCGGTCCAGAAAGGAGGCGATCTCGAGGAGCTTGAACCGCGCATCCATGAAGTAGAGGTCCTGGATGTCTTTCTTCGTTGGCATCTGGGTAGGCTAGTTTGGATTTGGAATTATTCAACGCCGGCGACCCGTTCGTAGAATTCAGGGTTGAGCTCGGCGAGAGGTTCTTTGAGTGGGGCTAATTCCTCAGCCGGTCCGTGAATCTCAAGGCGGTAGAGCTCGGAAAAGGTAAGGGCTTGTTCGATTTGAGCACCGACGTTTTCGAGGTGGGCGAGAACTCCGGCGGCCCCGACATAGGCTTCACGACAGAAGACCTGATCACCGCAGACGGAGAAATCGTAGTAAAGGCAGGTGTCCTCAGTGGAGGTGCGGGCGACGAAGTCCTTCATTAGGGCTTTGAAGTCGTCTAGTTTTCCTTCCTGGACTTTGAAATACGGATTAATGCTGACTGCTTGAGAGAGTTGGCTCATGGAAGTAATCTTCCCGGAGACGCCCGGCTCGACAAGGCAGAAAAAAGCCCGGCCCGGGAAAAGGCGAAGCTTTATGGGATTGAGAGTAATCAAGACGCTGGGGATCTCCAAGATACTTGGAGGTGCCGTCGTGGTCAGCGGTTATGGCTGTCTCGTCTTTTGCCAATTTATGGGACAGAGTTTGGCGTGCTGACGAGGTGCTGGATGACGCCTTGGCTCTTGGGGGTAGGGCCAGGGCCGATGAGGACTGACATGGGCGGGTAAATATGGAGGTGGGACAAGACGGTCAGGTGGAATAAAATACCGAATTTGGTGTATAAGGAGTGAGAAATCTTGATTGGAGAATACCGGCGCTGGTCAAATCATTGAGATGAGTTAATATTTAAGAGGATTTTCACGAACGATGCCAATTTTCCTTTTTCTTCTGATCGCAATTTGCGGCTTCCTATGGGCTGATGAGGGAAAGCCTCCGAATGGTGATGAGGCGCTGCGGGTGCAGATTTTCCTGGATCAGAAATGCTTCGGTCCGGGTTTTCTCGATGGGAAACCGGGTAATTTCACCTCAAGAGCAGCGTATTCGTATAATCGCTTTCAAGGCCGATCTCCCGGAAATTGGGCTCCTCTCGTCGTGGAGGCTCTTGAAGATGTTCAGACATTACACGCCATTGCCACCGTGCCCTCCCTGGCCACGGATTTTGTGAATCCCAGGTTGCCGACAGAAAAGTCTCTTCAGGCAAAAGAGAAATTGATGGCCTACCGGAGCTATCTGGAATTTATGGCCGAGCGTTATCATACTTCGGAGTCATTTCTGATTGAGATGAATGGGAAAAAGAAATGCGACGGACTTCGACCGGGTCGAACCTTGAAAGTTCCGAATATCGAGCCCTTTCAGATTGAAAAGCTGGCGGCGGGGCGGATGTACAAGGAAGACGAGGTTTTGAGTCGGCGCAATATCGTGATTGATACTAGAAATAAGCAGCTGTTTATTTATGACCCGGATGGCCCGGTGACGGCGATTCCGGGAGCGGCTTTGGTCGTTTCAGAGGATGATGTGGAACCATTGGGACGGGTTGTGGCGATGTTTCCGGTCACACCGGGGCAGGAGGAGTTTATTCACCGGGGAGTTTGGGAACTGACAAACTCGATTGAATTTCCGACCTGGCGATACGATCCGAAGCTCTTGAAGGAGGGGAAGCGGGGGAAGGATGCCTTGCAAATCCCCCATGGACCGAACAATCCGGTGGGTGTGATTTGGAATGGTCTTTCCAAGTCAGGCATCGGGATTCACGGGACCTCCAGTCCAAGAACCATCGGTCGGGCTCAAAGCGCAGGATGTTATCGTCTTTCCAATTGGGATGCAGCTCGGTTTCCAAAATACGCTCGGCTTGGTGCGCGGGTGATAGTGCGTTAAAACTTAAATATGAGCGCTCCGAAGATTATGGCCATTCGCATGGGGATATATGTCCTCTTGATTGGCTATCTTTTGCTCGATCTCTTTGTCTTCAAAGGTCCGCTTAAGAAGACACTCACCGAACCTCAGCTCGATACCGAGGCTGCCATCGCGGAAGCCAAAGCGCAGGGGATCGTGGCGCGAGTGTATTACGAGCCAATTTACCGGAAGCAAGTGGAAGAGCGAATGAAGGAATACCTGTGGAGGCGGGGGCGGACGCCTGAGGAGACAACATTTGGCGAACGAAAAAGTCTCCGCAAGGTTCTCCTCGATGAGATGATCGACGAGCTATTGGTTAAGATTCAGGTCAAGGTTTCGCCAATTGAAGAATATGCCGTTGATCAGGATGAGCTAAAGCAGGCAATGGAGATTGAGGAGAAGCGCCTAGGTGGCACCTTCGATGAACTGGCCAATCGATCCGGATGGCAGGGGACGGAAGAGCTGGAAATGCGACTGGGTGCGCGCATTCAGCGTGAGAATTATCTTAAAAAGAAGATCCTTGCCGATGTCAGCGAGGAAGAGGCCAGGGCTTGGTATGAAGAGAGAAAGGATGAGTTTGTTTCACCCGAACGTCGCAAGGTCAAATGGCGCTCTCGTGACGAAGGCGAATTTCAAGAGGAGTGGGTCGATACTTCAAAATTACCCAAAGAAATTGCTGAAGGAGTTTTTAAATTATCGGTCGGTGCTCAAGAAAAGCTCGGTGGCTATGAGATCGAATTGTTGGAGATCCAAGAAGCCAGAAACCATGCGTTCGAGGAGGTTAAAGAGTTGATCATTGACGCCTTAACCAGCTACCAACGCGGTAAAGGCTGGAAGTTTTTCCGCCACGAACTTCTCCGTGCGAGAGCGAAAGGGGACAAGGTTAATAAAAACAAGATCCAGATTTTTGAAGAGAACCTGGTTCAGGAGTAGATAAAAGCTCCAGCTTTCATCTACTCTGACGTTTCTCCCATGCTGCGTGCGTGATTGAGTTACAGCTTAATCTCAAATCCCAGTGCTTTGGAGAGGAAGGAATACTTGTCGACGACTTGTTCGATCTGTTTGGAGGTCGGTGTTCCTGCGCCGTGGCCGGCTTTGGTTTCGATTCGGATTAAACTTGGGGCGTCACCTGCTTGCGCAGCCTGAAGGGCGGCGGCGAATTTGAAGGAGTGAGATGGGACGACCCGGTCGTCGTGGTCTGAAGTCGTGACCATGGTCGCAGGGTATTTCGTTCCTTTCTTCAGGTTGTGATAGGGCGAATAGCCTAGGAGGTATTTGAACTCATCGGCGTTTTTATCAGGGAAGCCGTATTCGGCCTGCCAGGCCCAGCCGATGGTGAATTTTTGGAAGCGCAGCATGTCCATGACTCCGACGGCGGGGAGACAGGCTCCGTAGAGATCGGGGCGTTGGGTGAGACAGGCTCCAACGAGGAGGCCGCCGTTGGATCCCCCTGCAATGGCGAGGCGCGGACTGGAGGTGTATTTTTTTGCGATGAGGTGTTCGGCACAGGCGATGAAGTCATCGAAGACGTTTTGCTTTTTCGTTTTCATACCGGCCTGGTGCCATTCCTCGCCGTATTCACCACCGCCGCGAAGATTCGCGAGGACATAGATCCCGCCCATGTCGAGCCAGGCAATATTGGAGGCGCGATAGGATGGTGTGAGCGAGATGTTGAACCCGCCGTAGGCGTAGAGGTAAGTGGGGTTGGAACCGTCGAGTTTGATGCCTTTCTTGTGAACGACAAACATGGGGACCTTGGTGCCATCCTTGGAGGTCGCGAAGATTTGCGATGACTCGTAATCTTTTTGATCGAACTTGGTGCTTGGGGCGCGGTAGAGCGTAGATTTGTTTGAGGCCACCTCGTAGTGGTAAATCGTCCCAGGCGTGGTGAAGGAGGTGAAGCCGTAGTAGAATTCCTTGTCGTCGGGTTTGCCGCCGATGCTGTAAGCCGTGCCGAGTCCGGGGAGTTCGAGGTCGGGGAGAGGGGAGCCGTCGACTTTAAAACGACGAACTTGGGAGTGGGCGTCCTTCATGTATTCCGCGATGAGAATGCCGCCGACGTGAGAAACTCCATCGAGGGTTTTGGTGGTTTGAGGGATGATTGTTTTCCAGTTGGAGGGTTCGGGCTTGGCGAGATCGACAGAGACAAGTTTTTGTCTCGGGGCATCGCGGTCGGTTTGGATCAGAAATTTGGAGTCGATGTTTCCCGAGAGGCTGTAAGAGGCGTCGAATTTGTTGAAGAGCTCGATGACTTTGGAGTCAGGCATGGAGAGGTCCTTGTAAAAAAGGCCGTTCTTGGTGTCGGTGCCTTGAGAGATATGGATGATGAGGAACCGTTTGTCTTCGGTCAATCCGGTGTAGAGGCCCCACTTGGGGTGATCGGGACGTTCGTAGACGAGGGTGTCTTCGGACTGCGCGGTGCCAAGCTTGTGATAGTAGATTTTCTTGTCGGTGTTGGTGGCCATCATCTCTTCGCCTTTTTTTGGCGTTGGGAAGCGACCGTAGTAGAAGCCCTTGTTGTCGCCTGACCAAGTGGCGTCGGAGAATTTCGACCACTTGAGATGATCGATCAGATCCTTGCCGGTGTCGATATCGCGGACCTTCCATTCGACCCAATCGGAGCCAGAGGCGGAGAGGCTGTAGGCCATGTATT
>MDTC01079895.1_pt1 | contig 20246 bp, 15 predicted proteins | sample 811181 | NCBI WGS metagenome assembly MDTC01 (sample SAMN05326644, study PRJNA326480) | marine metagenome | isolation source: seawater | place: Pacific Ocean: North | collected 2011 | reverse complement strand
TCATTTTTAAATCCAATAATGCGTACGGTTTAGCAAAAACATCAAGAATTACTTTTTTGGTTTCAGAAATTTTCTCAATTAAATTTATTTCAAATGAAGTAAAATTAAAAGATTCAAAAGGACTCTTATCAGACTTATGGAAGCCAAAAATTACTAAATCGTAAGGAGATAACACTTTATTAATTTGATTTAATGATTTATCATTTATCACATCAATTTTATCAATTTTAGTGTAGTGACTCAACATTTTATAAAATTCATCATTTTTAGAATCTCCTAAAGGAACAAAAGCAATTTTTTGGGTTAAGTCTTTGATGGGTAAAAGTTGGTTCTCATTTTTTATTAAGGTAATTGATTTACTTACAAGCTCATCCAATAAAGCATGATCTTCATCAGTGTTCATGTCATTATTTAAATTTGTTAAATCAATATTTTTTAATTTATGCAAACCTGCCTTATACTTAGCCATTAAAATTTTCTTAACAGACTGTTCAAGTCTTTTTTCTGTAATAACACCCTCATTTAATGCTTTTTTTATATCAATTGTACTTCTATCTAAATCATCTGGCATTAAAAGTATATCATTACCTGCAAGAAGTGCTGCAACGTCAGCCGACTCCTTGGTGTTAAAATCTACAACTCCCTTCATGTCCATTGCGTCGGTAATTACTAATCCTTTAAATTTGAGTTTCTTTTTTAGAATTCGAGTTATTATATTTTTAGACAATGTAGACGGTAATTTAGGGGTTTTTTCCAATGACGGAACTTCCATATGAGCAACCATAACACTTGACAAATTGTTATTGATTAGCTCTTTGTATGGGTAAAGTTCAATATCATTTATTCTTTTTGAAGAAAAATTTATAATTGGTAAGGTTTTATGTGAATCAGTTGAGGTATCTCCGTGGCCAGGAAAATGTTTAGCTGAACCCATGATTCCAACAGACTGCATTCCTTTTAAATATGCAAGAGACTTTTTCGTTACATTGATTTTGTCCTCTCCAAATGATCTACTGCCAATTATTGGATTTTTTGGGTTTGTATTAATATCTGTTACAGGAGCAAAATTAATATGAACTCCTAATCTTTTTGCATGAGTACCTATTCTTTTCCCAACTTTATAAATTAGTTCATTATCTTGGATAGCTCCTAATGTCATATTATATGGAAAGGAAAAGGCATCACTTAATCTCATTCCTATACCCCATTCTGCATCCATTCCTATCAGAAGGGGTACTTGAGAAACTGATTGAAATCTGTTTGTAGCTTTAGCTTGATCACTCACATTTCCCAGAGAAAAAATTAAACCTCCCAAATGATTTTTTTTAATAATTTTCTCTATTTCATTCATCTTTTCATCACCCTGTTTTGTTGCTACCCATATAGTAAATAATTGACCGATTTTTTGGTCAATATTTAATGATTGATAGACGCTATCGACCCATTTATTTTGATTTTGAAAATCAGGTGTTTTTAGTGGGTTTTGTGAATGCGAGAAGAAAAACAAAAGAGTTGTAAATAAAGTTATTGAAAATTTTTTCATTAGTAATTTAATATTCTCAAATTTATTGAATTAAGTTTAAAATTTATTTCTCTTTTGAATCAATTTTTTAAGAAATTAAAAATATCTATTATGCCAACTTTTATTAGCAGGAATTTCCCAATTTTTTGAAAAGTCATTGATGTCAGTTACTAAATTGTTAAATACAATTGTATTTTTTGTTACAGACTTATTTTTTATTAAATCTTTAAATTCTGAAATAGTTTTGTATGTAAAAAACTCCCCTTGTTTAAAAGTTATATTCATCTTATCAAGCAAATCAACTTTATATTTGGTTTCTATGGATTGAATAAATTGAATACAAGAGTCAATAGAACAACCTGAGGCAGCAACACTAGATTCATCAAGGGCAATTATAATAAATCTATCGTATTTAATTTGAAAAGAACAAGTCAAATCTCGTCCGTGAGATATCCATTTTTCTAAGAAAATTTTAATGGATGTATTAATTTCTGACAACTCGTTTTTGAGAAATTTTCTATTACTTTGGAAAATCCATAAACGAGATGTTTTTGGCATTCTAGAAAAGGAGGTAATCATGTTTGTGAGGCTTGATTTATTAATTCAGCTATATCCCAAACTTTTACTTTTTCGTGTTTTTCTTTATTTTTTAAACCATCTGAGAGCATGGTATTACAAAAAGGACAGCTTGAAGCAATAATATTAGGACTGGTTTCTAAGGCTTGCTCTGTTCTTTTTATATTAACCTCCTTATTGCCAGGTTCAGACTCTTTAAACATTTGAGCTCCCCCTGCTCCACAGCATAGTCCTTTTTCTTTACAATTTTTCATTTCATAAAGTTCTGCATCTAATTTTTCGATAACATTTCTGGGTGCCTCATAAACATTGTTTGCTCTTCCAAGGTAACATGGATCATGATAGGTAATTCTTTTTCCGTTGAATGATCCTCCAGAAACAGTTAATTTACCTTCTTTAATAAGATAGCTTATAAACTGAGTGTGATGTACAACTTCATAGTTACCTCCAAGTTCAGGGTATTCATTTTTAAGTGTATTAAAACAATGAGGACATGCAGTGACAATTTTTTTGATATTATACTGGTTTAATATTTCAATATTTGAAAAGGCTTGCATTTGAAATAGAAACTCATTGCCGGCTCTCTTAGCAGGATCTCCGGTACAACCCTCTTCTTGTCCCAAAACTGCAAAGGAGACTTTTGCTTTATTTAAAATTTGAACAAATGACTTAGTTATCTTTTTTGCTCTTTCATCAAAACTTCCTGCGCAACCAACCCAAAAAAGAATTTCAGGTTGTTTACCTTGAGCAACTAACTCAGAGACAGTAAATACCTTTATTTCATTCATTATAATTTATTATGTCCATCGTCGAAAACTTGAATTGTAACTTTTTTATCAATAAGTTCTGTAAACTTCCCGTTGTATCTTGTTGCTTTTACCAAGTGATTATCAACCCAATGATAATTTCCTCCTCTAGGTTTTCCCATAACCATACTGTGGTATTTAAATCCATGTCTTTGGAGCCAATCTTCAGTTACATTTCTATGTTCTTCAGTTCTGGAGGTAAAAAAACATATTATATGACCTTGATCATACCATTTATTAAGTGTTTTTAGTGCATCTGGATAAACTTTAGCTTTTAACATTCTTTCTGGTTCTTCATTAGGAATATCATCACAAATAGTGCCATCAATATCAATTAAATAATTTTTTACTCCTTCGGGAAGAACTGGGCTTATAAGTTCTCCATTTTCTAATTTTTCAGTCAAAATTTTATCAACTTCTTCTTTTTTCATTTTTTAATTGGGTTTAATTTTCATTATACCAATTTAATTTATCCATTTGATTAAATGGCCATGGAGCACCATTATTTTCAATATTTGACATCATATTGTTTAATTCAGAAGGAGCAGCAGACTGTTCCATGACTAAATAACGTCTCATATCCATTATAATTGAAAGGGGGTCAATTCCTATAGGACAAGCTTGAACACATGCGTTACAAGATGTGCATGCCCACAATTCTTCAGATGATATATGATTATTAAGTAATTGCTTTCCATCTGGTTTATACTCACCATTATTTTTATCAATATTTTTGCCTACCTCTTCTAGCCTGTCCCTTGTGTCCATCATAATTTTCCTGGGTGAAAGTTTTTTCCCAGTTTGATTTGCAGGACATTCACTGGTACATCTTCCACATTCTGTACAAGTGTAGGAATTCAACAATTGAATTTTTGATAAATCAAAAACATCCGAAGCTCCAAATTTTAAAACTTCATTATTTGAAGTATTGTTTGAATATGGATCTGCTGATGGATCTAGCATTAACTTTACCTCATCAGTAACAGATTTTAAATTAGAAAATTTTCCCTTTAATTCAAGATTTGCAAAATAAGTATTTGGAAATGCCAATAGTATATGAAGGTGTTTAGAATAATATAAATAGTTTAAAAACAGAAAAATACCAATGATGTGTAGCCACCAAGCACTTCTTTCTATAAAAATAACTGTTTCGACGGTAAAGCTATCAAATATTGGTGTAATGAACTGGCTAATCGGAAAAGATCCTGCTTGTATGTAAATTGGATTAGTTGAATTAATTTGTAACCAATAATCAGAAGCATTCATAGTTAAAAAAAGAGACATTAGAGCTATCTCTACGTAGAGAATTACATCAGCATCAGTTTTAGGCCAACCTTTCATCTCATCGCTCCAAAATCGTTTTATTTTAATGATATTTCGTCGAATTAAAAATATCACAACAGAAACAATTACCATCAAAGCAAAGATTTCAAAAGAACCAATTAAAAAGTTATAGAAAGAACCCAAAAATGGTGCAAATATCCTGTGAGTTCCAAATATTCCATCAATTAAAATTTCTAAAAGTTCAATATTTATAATTATAAAACCTAAATAAACAATAATGTGTAATATACCAACAATTGGTTTATCAATCATTTTCGATTGACCAAAAGCAATTCTTAACATTTGAAGCCACCTTTGCTTTTTATTATCATTTCTATTAATTGAAATCCCAAGATTTATATTTCTATAAAGCTTAATCACATTTCTTATAAAAAATGATATTGCAATTAAGAAAAATACAGAGAACAAAATATTTGGTATATAAGACATAAATAACTCTAACTAATTATAAATCAAAAATATAAAAATTTATTATGCACGCATAATAAATTAACAATAAATTTATAAATTAAAAATTATGGAGTTTTATAAGGTTTATTCTTTTTTCCAAAAATTGAAAAATGAATGTACCTGTACGGATTAATTCTTATATCCTCCAATAGTAAATCTATTGATTCAGAAGCTTTATTTAAATTATTAAATAATGAGTCACTGCTTACTAGTTTACCTACGGTTCCATTTCCGTTATTTATTTTACTCAATAATTCATTTAACTCGGTGGAAGAATTTTTAAGATTTTCTAAAGTTTTATCAAAATCTGATTCATTAATTTTAGTTGAAATTTTAGAAAAATCTTCAGAAAAATCTGAAATATTTTTTAAAGATGAATCAATATTAGATTTATTTGAATTTACTAGCAGTTTAATTGTACTGGATGTTTCTTTCAAATCACTGATTGTTTGATTAAATCCAGAAACACTTGCTCTCAAATTATTTCTAGTTGAATCATCAAAAACTTTATTTATATTTTGAAGAACAGAATCGGCGCTAACAATCATAGATTCGATTTTTACTTGAAGATTAGTAATTTTTTTATTGACTAAATCAGTTAAACCTGGTGCAATTGATGATTTAAGTGTATCATTTGAAACTGCCATTTTTGAATTATCATTTGCAGGTATAATGGCAAGTGCCTTTCCTCCAATTAAACCGGTTTCATATATTTGAGCAAGGCTATTTTTTGAAAACTTGATATCATTTTCGATTCTGAATTTTACAATCAAATCATTATTCTTATAAAATGAAATTTTTTGGATACTGCCTACCGGAAATCCATTAATTGTAACAGGTGTTCCACTTACAACACCCTCAACATCAGGATAAATAGCATAAAAAGTTCTATCACTGACAAAAATATCGTTTGATTTCAAATAACTGTATCCAAAAATAAAAAGGGCAATGGAGAACAGTGCAAGTATTCCAGTTTTAATTTCGTTTGAAATTTTCAAAATAAAATTTTATCAAAGTTATAAATAATTTGGTCATAAAATATGATATCTAGTTTCTAGAGAAAAACTGATCCAAAGTAATTTTTTTTCCATTATCAAAAGCAACAATAATTGCGTCATTAAATCCAACTTTTTTAGCTTCCAATAAATATTTTTTGGCTTGATTATAATTGTCAGTATTTTCATAGAAGTATTTATAAGAATTTCTTGATTTTGAATAGGAATATGATAGCATATTTAAACCTTTAAAGTTATATGATTTTAATTCTAAAAATTTACTGCTTGATGCAATCTGAATTTTTAGATAAGTATTGTTTACATTGTAATCATTTATAGCATTCGCTGAAAATTCTGAATAAGAACTAGAAACAACTTTTTTATACTCAAGTATGGCATCTGCAATTGTTCTTGACATTTCCATTTGCCCTTTTTTGGAATTTAAATATTTGCCTTCATTTTTATTGGTCAAGAACCCTGTCTCAACTAAAACACTTGGCATGTAAGTATATTTAAGAACAATAAAACCAGCCTGCTTTACAGTTCTGTTTTTTCTTTTTAAATTTTTAGTAAAAAAATCTTGAATTAAATTTGCAGCAACTATGCTTTGATCCAAATAATCCTCTTGCATTAAAACTAAACTTATTACAGACTCTGGATTATTGGGATCAAATCCACCATATTTTTGCTCGTAATTTTCTTCTTTAAAAATAACTGAATTTTCTTTTTTTGCAATTTCAAAATTTCGCTGATTAGCGTGCAATCCTAAAACAAACGTTCCGGCACCGTAGGCATTAGAAGTATGGGCATCACAATGTATGGATATAAATAAATCTGCTTTAGCTTTATTGGCAATTTCTGCTCTTTTAAAAAGATCTACAAAAACATCAGTTTTTCTTGTGTATATAATATTAATATCATTTTTTTTTTCTAACTCTGCACCTAATTTTAATGCTATAGAAAGAGCAATATTTTTTTCGTAATAGCCATTTCCTCTATTTCCAGGGTCTTTTCCACCGTGACCTGCATCTAAAACAACAGTGAACTTTTTATCTTCTGTTTGAGCAAAAAATAAATTAAAACCAAGTAAAAGTACTAAGTAAAAAAAATTTCTTAAAAGAAGGTTAAGGTTCTTAATCATTTAAAATTATCTTCAAAATAAATGTAATTTTACCTTTAAATAAAAATTCTTGTCACCAAAAAAAGTTCATAAATATCTTAACATTAAATTAATTTTTATTTGTTTACTATTAATGGTAACAAAAATTAATTATTCACAAGATATTAAAGAAAAAGATTCACTATCAAATGATAGTATTCAAAAGAAACCTATTCTTTTAGGAAAAATAAAGAGAAATGCCAAAGGATACATAAAAATTGATAAAGTTGAGGGCAAATTATACCTCTACGACAAAGCAGAGTTATATTATCTTGATACTGAGCTCAAATCTGGAATTATAGTACTCGACTACATTAATAATGAAGTCTCAGCAGGTAGAATTAAGGACTCTACTGGAAAATTGATTCAACCACCTTTTTTCAAACAAGCTGGAAATGAGGTAAATCCAGACTCAATAAGATTCAATTTTGATACAAAAAAAGCTATCATTTGGAATTCTAGAAGTGAACAAAATGGAATGAATGTTAGGGCATTAGCCACAAAAAAAGAAAATGACTCAGTATACTTTATTAAGGATGCAAAAGTAACAACATCAACTGATATTGATGATCCTGAGTATTATATTCGAGTTAGAAAGGGTAAATTTATTCCTAAAAACAAAATCATTGCTGGTCTTAGTAATCTATACATTGAGGATGTACCAACTCCAATATTCCTTCCTTTTGCTTACTTCCCTTTAACTGATAACAGAAAAACAGGTTTCATTTTCCCAACAATTGGTCAAAATAACCAAAGAGGATATTTTTTTCAAAACGGTGGATACTATTTTGCTTTTAACGATTATTTTGATTTTACGCTTTTAGGAGATTATTACACAAATGGAAGTTACGGTTTCAGAAATGAGACAAGTTACAGAAAAAGGTATCGATATAATGGAAATTTAAGTATTCGTTTTGAGAACCTAATAAACGGTGAGAGAGGTTTACCTGGTTACTCCAAGACAAATATTTATAATTTTAGATGGTCACACAGTCAAGATTCCAAATCTAATCCTAACAGCAGATTCTCTGCTTCGGTTAATTTGGGTAGTAGTAACTATTTTAGAGAGTCCGTAAATCAATTAAATACACCCAATTTTTTAAATAATACCATGAGTTCTTCAGTTTCCTATTCCAAAACTTTTAGGGGGTATCCGTCAGTAAATATGTCATTAACTGCTTCACATTCACAAAATACAAGAACCAAAATAGTAAACCTAAGCTTACCTACACTAAATGCAAGCGTTGAGAGAATTTATCCTTTTGTAAAAAAAAATGGTCAAAAAAAAGGGATTTTAAAAAATATAAATTTTCAATATTCACTCAGGGGTGAAAACAGAATACAAACTAATGACTCTTTATTTTTAAAAAAAGAAATGTTTAATGATGCAGTTTATGGGGTTAAACACAGTATTCCAATCAGCACAAATTTTAAAGTTTTAAAGCACTTAAGTGTGAGTCTAAATGGAAATTTTGAAGATGTTTGGACTGGACAAACAATCAAAAAAAATGACTTTGATATAATTAATCAAACAATTGGAAAAAAAGACACATTAAAAGGTTTTGATAGGTTCAGTAAATATAATTTTAACATGAGTGTTGGAACCACTATTTATGGGATTTTTAATTTTAAGGAAGGAAAAAAATTTAAGTCAATAAGACATGTCGTAAGACCATCTGTTAACTACGGAATAGTTCCTAGTTTTGAGAAATATTATGATGAATATATAATAGATGCAGATGGAAATACATCTGAATATTCAAGGTTTGAGGGTGGATTTTTTGGTGTACCTGGAAAGAATTTTTCATCCAGTGTAGGTTTTTCTGTTAATAATGTCTTAGAAGCAAAAATAAAAAACAAAGACAGTACAGCAACTGAACCAAAAAAGATTAAATTATTGAATAATTTAAATTTCAGTACCAGTTATAATATTGCTGCCGACTCATTAAAGTGGAGTCCAATAAGAATGACAAGTGGAATGACTTTTTTTGATGATAAATTGAATGTCAACCTTGGAGCAACTTTTGATCCTTACGCAATTAATGAAAATGGACGTAGGATTAATAAATTTAACGTTATTGGTCCAAGAATGACAAGTGCTAATATAAACATGGGTTTCACTATTGCAAGTAAAAATTCAAATGGAAAGAGAAAAGAAAGGGACAATAGCAGAAGTGGAGGAAGAAATGATGATTTATTTGGAAGAGTTGATGATTTTGCTGATAGTTCATTTGACGATGAGGAAGAGGATGATAATTTTGACAAAGAAACAGATAAATCAAATATCAAGTTTTATAACAATAAAATACCTTGGGATCTTAGATTTGCTCACTCTCTAACGTACAACAACAATAAAGGACAAAAGGAAATTTCAAATAATTCTTTAATGTTTTCAGGAAACGTCTCTCTATCTAAAAAATGGCGAATTGGAGGATCATCAGGTTACGATTTTAAAAATACAGGATTTACATATACCCAACTTAGATTTGAAAGAGATTTAGATAGTTGGAAAATGAATTTTAATTGGGTGCCTTTTAGTACAAGAGCCTCATGGTATTTTTTTATTGGAATAAAATCAGATTTGCTAAAAGATTTAAAATATGATAAACGAAGATTGCCTGACAAAAGATTATAAAATGAAATTATGTACATATATAATTTTATTCTTAATTTCAACATCACATGTTTATTCACAAAAAATTATGAAAGAAATTATAAAGACAGAAAAAGCTCCTCTTCCTGTAGGACCATATAGCCAAGCAGTATTGGTCAATAATATTTTATATGTTTCAGGACAAGTTGGCATTAATATAGATAATAATAAATTAATAACTGAGAGCATAGAAGCAGAAACTAAACAGGTAATGGATAATATAGAAGCAGTGCTGAAAGAAGCTAATTTTAATTTTGAAAATGTAGTTAAGTCAACCATTTTTATTACTGATATGAAAAATTTTTCAAAGGTTAATAAGGTATATGGTAGTTATTTCAAAGAAGAATTTGCTCCTGCAAGAGAAACAGTTGAAGTTTCTGCTCTTCCAATTGAAGCAAGAATAGAAATCTCTGTTACAGCTATAAAAACTAACTAGATTGGTGATAAGAAACTAATCCGTCTATAGGTTTTCTTAAAATTTTTCCAACTTTCAATCCATTTTTTTTGAGGCAAATTTCTAAATTATCACTTAAGTAAAAACTTATAGAACCAACAAAATGTAATGGAACTTCCGAACAATTATTAAATTGATATATCTGATTTTTAATAAAAAGGGTAAATCCTTTATAAATTAAACTTTGAGAATATTCAAGTTCTTTGTTAGCAATTAAAAATTTAGCAAACTTTGCTAAATATGTGTTAGGATTTGGTTTTTTATATAAATTATCTTTTATAAACTCAGCCTCAAGGTTGTATTCATTTCTAAACTTTTTTTTCAAATCCATCGGCATTTGATTAAAATAAAAGTCTCTCAGAAGTTGTCTTCCAAAGTAATTACCACTAGCATCATCCATTAAAACGTAACCAAGAGATGTTATTTTTTGGTGAATTTTTTCTCCATCAAAATAGCTACAATTTGAACCAGTACCCATAATGGATACTATTGCTTTTTCTCCTTTTTTGCATGATGCATATACTGCTGCATAAGTATCTTCTTTTATAATAAAATTTGAATTTTTAAAAATAGGAGTAAAAACTTTTTTTATCAATTTTTTTGGTGGTTCAGTCCCACAACCAGCACCATAAAAATAAATATCAGAAACTTTATTTCTTGATTGATAAATTTCATAATTGTTGATTATTCTTTCTACTAAAATGTTTTCTGAAAGAACTTGAGGGTTTAAACCCAATGTTTGTGTTTCGAACAGAATTTTACCATTGTTGTCAATTGAAATCCAGTCTGTTTTAGTTGAACCACTATCAACAATTAATTTCATAATATTTATAATGAATTAATATGAACTGCTAAATCAATCAACTTATGAGAATAACCTGCCTCATTATCATACCAAGAGATTATTTTGAAAAAAGTATCATTTAATTGAATTCCCGCTTTAGAATCAATGATTGAGGTTCTTGGGTCACCAATAAAATCTTGAGAAACCACCAATTCTTCTGTGTATCCTAAAATGTTTTTTAATTCTTTTTCTGAAGATTCTTTTAACGCTTTCATGACATTTTCATAGGTTGAATTAGAACTAAGTTTTACTGTTAGGTCAACAACCGAAACATTAGCTGTTGGCACTCTGAAGGCCATACCGGTTATTTTACCAACCAATGAGGGAATAACCTTAGTTACTGCTTTCGCAGCCCCCGTGGAGGCAGGCATGATATTAATTAGTGAGCTTCTTCCACCTCTGTAATCTTTTTTAGATGGGCCATCTACAGTTAACTGAGTGGCAGTTGTTGCATGAACAGTTGTCATTAAAGCTTCGGCAACACCAAACTTATCGTTTAAAACTTTAACTACGGGTGCTAGGCAGTTTGTAGTACAAGAGGCATTAGAAACAATTTTCTGATCAGATCTGACATCATTGTGATTTACACCCATTACAAACATAGGCGCATCTGGTGATGGAGCTGAAATTACAACCTTTTTGGCACCCCCTAATATATGAGAATTAGCTTTTTCAAGTGAAGTAAATAAACCTGTACACTCTAGAGCAATATCAACATCTATGTTATTCCAGCCAATATTTTCAGGATTTCTTTCAGATGTAATTCTTACAACTTCACCATCAACAATTAAATTCCCATTTTCAACATTAATTTTTGCTTGACAATTTCCATGAACAGAATCATATTTGAGTAAATACGCCAGGTGATCAATCTCAAGAAGATCATTTATGCCAACTACTTTAACATCACTTCTTTTTAGGGAAGCCCTGAAAACCATTCTTCCTATTCTTCCAAAACCATTAATTCCAATTTTAATCATTATTTTTTTTTTTAAAATCCAAAAGTAAATATTAAACGATAAATAAAATAATCTAGATGTAAGAATATTTGATTATATATTCATAATTTTTGAAACTCTTATCAACTCTTTATTAATCTTAGATGCTCCTTTTATTGCAGAATTTAGAGGAGTTAATTTTATTTTTCCATTGACTAAACCGATCATTTTAGAGGACTCTCCAACCATTATTTTTTCAACTGCTATAACACCCATCTTAGTTCCCAACACTCGATCAAAACAGGTAGGTGAACCACCTCTTTGCATGTGACCCAAAACAGAGACTTTTATTTCATAATCAGGAAACTTCTCTTCAACTTTTTTTGACAATTCAAAAACATTTTTTCCTGTTTTATCACCCTCTGAAACTACTACAATATTTGATGTTTTACCTAGTTTTTTACTTTTCCTTAAAGAAATAATCAATTCATCTAAGCCAATCTTTGATTCTGGTATTAAAATTTCCTGTGCTCCGATAGCTATACCTGAATTTAATGCGATGTGGCCAGCATCTCTACCCATTACTTCTACAAAAAAAAGTCTATCGTGTGAAATCGCAGTATCTCTAATTTTATCAATAGCTTCCATCACCGTATTTAGAGCAGTGTCATATCCAAGGGTGTGAGAAGTCCCAAATAAATCATTATCAATTGTTCCTGGAATTCCAATAACAGGGATATTGTATTCATTTTGAAAAACCATAGCTCCAGTAAATGAACCATCTCCTCCAATCACGACAAGAGCATCTATTTTATTTTTCTTTATGTTTAGAAAAGCTTTTTTTCTTCCAGAAACAGATTTAAATTCTTCAGATCTAGCTGAATATAACATGGTTCCTCCTCTGTTTATTATACCTCTTACACTTCTAGTTTTTAAAACTTTCATTTCATCATTAATAAGACCTTGAAAGCCTCTGTATACACCTATACAGTCAATTTTGTTATAAGCACATGTTCTAACAACTGCTCTTAGAGCAGTATTCATTCCTGGTGAATCACCACCAGACGTTAAAACTCCTATCTTCTTTATTTTCATAGTAGGCAAAATTACAAACTAATTTTTAATGGTCTTGTTTGTGGATTTATTTTCCTTAAATCTTTTTTTAAATAATTCATTAAAAGAATCAAACTCAATTTCATATGAAATACCCATTCCCTGTGTATATCCTATGTCATTAGCAAAATACTGGTACTCATTTTCTTTATTAAAAAACCTTGCTCTAAAATTTCCTTTTTCGTTTAATAAAAAATCAATCTGAACATTTCCAATTATGACGTTATCCTCTACTCCACTAACTGGAACACCAATTTTTCCATTGATAAGTATTTTATCACTTAACTCTGTTTTTAATGTCAAACCTAGTCTGTCTCTGTTTAGTAGAGAGGATGCAGCATTTTTGTCTCCCTTTAAATAGTTGATGCCAATATTCATTTTATCATCAGAATTTGTAAAAATATCATCAATTATTCCAGATGCTTTTTGAAACAAATTATTTGTAATTGCTTGAGATGAAACAGAGGATAAAGAAATCTCGTCAATAAAAGTACTCTGATAAAGTAAAGAAATAGCTTGTTTCTGTGTTTTTTCGTCGTCCACCAAATAATATTCCAGCTCAGATTTTATAGGTCCGCTGGTATTAGGGAAATTAATTTTGAAATTTGGAGTGTTCATTTCCATTAAATTTCCTGTTAAATTAACGTCCACATTTGTTGGAATTTTTCTATTAAAACTTGTGTTTTGAATAAGGATAGCAGGGTTTGCACCCCCAGGAACTTGATAATTAGCGTTTATATTTACTTCAGCTTGATAAGGATCACCATTCCAAACTATTGTTGATCCTTTTTTCAGAAAAAATTCCCTATCAACAATTCCGAGAGATTTGTAAAAATAAGACCCTGAGTCAACTGAATAGTTTCCAAAAATATTAAAACTTGCTTGATTATTGATTTTAAAATTTAACTTCCCATTTCCTAAAACATTTAATCTTGATCCAGAGACTTGATCAAGAATGACCTCTACATTAGCATTTTCATTAAAATCTATATCCAAATTGACTTTTAAACCACCTTTATTTGACCTATTTGGAATATTTTTGTCTTTAGAAACAAAATTTAAGTAAGATAATTCTCCACTATTAACAGATTCCTTAATGGGAATTGTTAAAAATGTATTTTTATTAGTAGATCCATTTAGGTCAATTAATAAGCTCTCCCCTGGTCCAGAAATTTCAGCTTTTCCATTTAAAAATGCTTTTCCAAAATAAAGAGCTTCTTTATTTGATTTTGTATCCAATATCAATAAATTTTCTGTATCAATTTCAAGATTTAATATCCAATTTTTAAATTTATTATGAGAGATTATACCCTCAAGATTACCATTGGTCTGTGTTTGAGTATTGTTTAAATTAAAGTTGATTAATTTAAAATCCTGCTCATTTAATATAAATTTTGGATCATTTGACAAGTTGTAACGCACATTTAAATATGGAATCAAAAACCCTACACTTTCAGTATTAATAAATCCGTCAAAATTAGGCTTAGATGTGTTTCCTGAAATCGCTATCTCAGAGTTAAAATAGCCTTTGAAATCAGTAATTACATTATCACCAATCTTTGAAAAAGGCGCTATACTAAATTTTTTCATTTTTAAACTAAGATCCAATGGAAAGAAATCTTCTTCTATTCCGAAATTACCACTTAAACTTAATATTTCATTTGCATCATCATTAACTTTTAAGTCCATTATAAAACTCTTTAAATCTTTGCTAGCATTAATTTGGAGATCGGCATTCCCAATTAGAGTAGAATTAGCTTTTAAATCATCTATTTTTAATGATGAAATACCCTTGTAAATATCATTCTTTTTTATCAATTCTATTCTACCATTAACTAAGGCTTCAAAAAATATTTTACTAGAGGGATTTGTAAAGTTCTGAAGAGCAAAATTTTCAAAATTTAGAGTATACTCTGAGTTATTATTACCCTCCGAAATATTGAGATCAATAAATTGATTTCCGCTCTTAAAACTTGCATTTTCAAATTTGTATTCATTTTCAGTCCAAGAAAAAATAAACTTTGGATTTAACTTAGGATCATTTTTATTAATTGTCCAATTTTGATTATTAATAATTAATTCTAAATTCTCAAATGCTATTTCTGACATCTTTTTGTCATTAATAGTGTGAGTAAAATTTACTCTGTTCAACTCATTTTTATTTGAAAGATAGCTGGCATTAACATTTAAAAAATCATTTTCAAATAATGTGTTTAGTTTAAAATCTTTTCCATTTAAGACTGTAGATTCAATATTTTTTATATTAATATACCCACCATTGTTGGTAATGTTAAAATCTATGTTCTCAGCTCTTATATTATTAAAGCTTAAAAAGGAAGACTCTAAATTCAATTCATATGATCCGTCTGTTAGAAATCTGCCTTTCAGGAAAGTATTTTCATCAATTGACAAATTATTATTTAAAAGTTTTAAAAATTTGGGCTTAAAATTTAAGCTAAAAGAAATATTTTGAAACTGGTCAATACCATTCGAATCATAATTTTCGTAATGAATACCAAAATTATTTTGGATAGAAGATCTTAAATTTAAAAAATCATACTCACCAATTAAAATTCCACTTACAATATCATTTGAGGAAACATTAATAATTCTGTTATCCTCATTTTTCCTAAGCTGTGCGTTTAAGTCGTCAAATTTATAATTTTGATTATTGACACTGTAACCAAGGTTTTTCAATGTAAAATCTCCAATAAGATCTTTCATATTATTTCCTCTTAACTTAACCTGAAAATCGCCTTTAATTTGACCCGCATTGTTTAAACCAAAATTCTTAAGATTTATTCTATCTACTTTCGAATTAAAATCAAAATCTATAAGATCATTGGTATAATCAACAAGCCCATTAAAGTCCATTGATAAATTTTCATCGTTTACCACTAATTTACCATCAAAAACTTGGTCTTTAACTTGACCGAATATGTCAATATTTTTCAAAATAAAATCCTTATAAAATACATTTTCAATTCTACCAGTGACTTCAGAGTTTAAATATTTTGTTGTGAAACCTCGGCCTTTTACGTCAAACTTAAAATTTGATTTTCCTATAAATTTAAAATTTAAAAATTTTGATATATTTAATTCTTTTCCAATTAAATACCCTTCATAAACAGAATTATCTATATTTGAGAAATCTGAGATTTTTAGAAAAGCGTCCACTGCCCCCTCCTCTAATTTTAAATTGAATATTGATTCAATTTCATCTGATTTAATTTTTAAATTTCCGTTGAATTTAAAAATACCAAGAGATTTTGCTGAAGTTGGTAAGATTGTCCCAAAGGCATTTGGAAAAACTGAATTAATTCGTTCAGATGATGTTTTAATTTCATTAAAATTAAAATTCAATATGGTGCTTTCATTAATTTTTAAAAAATTTAATAATCGGCCATCAAATTTTATTAAATCATCATTACTAGAAAATTCAGTATTAATAATATTTAAATCTTTCAAATATCCACTTAGTTTGGATTTCAAAGACCAATTATTAGAATCTAGTAAGTTAATCTGATTATAAATTGAATTTAAATCTGGTAAATAAATACTAGAATTTAATATTTCGGAATCTATATAAAGAGATTCAAGATTTTTAATTTTTTTAAAACTCAGTTCAGTTAATTTGGAATAATCAAGAGAAATAGCGGCATTAAATCTTGATCTACCAAAATTAAAATCTAAGTTTTCTAAATCAAGTTTTTTATCGAAAATATTCAATTTTATTTGAGAAGTAAATTGATCTAAATTAAGACCAGATTTATTTTTAAAATTAAATTCTTTGAGGTCAAGATTAAAGTCATTTTTGGTGTAGATAAAATCAGAAATGTTAAGATTGACATCAAATACTTCAATATTTCTGTCTGGATTATTTTGATCAGTAAAAGATAATTGGTTTTTTGTTCCAGTAAGTGTATTTATTTTTATACTAAAATCTTTATTTATTTTTTTTCCTTTAATCTCCTTATTTAATTTATTTACGAAAAGCTCGATATTAGATTTATTATCTTCCTCATATTTTACAACATTTATTCTTAAACCTTCAAAATCAATTGAGGAGAAATTAAGATCATTTTCAATAATTTTTTTTAAACTTCTTGGGCTTAAATCCAAACTTTTGAAATATATAAGTGTATCATTTTTGTGATCCAACAATAGGAAATTTCCAAGATCAACTTTACCATTTATTTTTAATTCTGCTGTTTTAATTTTTAATTCAGTACCATATTGTTGGTTAAACTGTGATGCAATTTTTTGGGCCAAATAAGTTTGAACATAACTATTATTAACCAAAAAAATTGCTAGAATTATAACTCCTATTGTAAAAGTTAAAAGTAGACGATATTTTTTTAAAATTGCTTTGATTTGTATATGTATTATCTTTGTATAAAACAATTATTGTGCCCACATTTATTTTAGGAATTGAATCTTCTTGCGATGATACTTCAGCATCTGTTTTAAAAGATGGAAAAGTTTTATCAAACCTTGTTGCTAATCAGGAAATCCACAAATCTTATGGTGGAGTAGTTCCCGAATTAGCTTCTCGGGCACATCAGCAAAATATAATTCCTGTCATTAATGAAGCAATTACAAAGGCAAATATCGATAAAAATCAATTAAGTGCTATAGCTTACACTAGAGGACCTGGATTAATGGGATCACTTTTGGTTGGTTCTTCATTTTCAAAATCATTGTCCATTGGTTTAAAAATACCTTTAATTGAGGTAAACCATATGCAAGCCCATCTACTTGCTCATTTCATAGATGATTGCGGAAAAGAAAAACCTAAATTTCCATTTATAGGTGTAACAATTTCTGGAGGTCATACTCAAATTGTTCACGTAAAAGACTATTTTGATATGAAAATAATTGGAGAAACTTTGGATGATGCTATTGGTGAAACATTTGATAAATGTGGTAAAATGATCGGATTAGGATACCCTGCTGGGCCGCTGATTGATAAAAATGCAAAAAAAGGTGATCCTAATAAATTTATTTTTACAAAACCCAAAGTTGAAAAACTTAATTTTAGTTTTAGTGGACTAAAAACTGGGTTCATGAGATTTATTGAAAAAGAGCAAAATAAAAACAAGGATTTTATTGAGATTGAAAAAAGCAACTTGTGTTCTTCTTTACAAAAAACAATAATCGATATTTTATTTGAAAAAGTTGAGAAAGCTGTAATTGAAACTGGAATTAAAACGGTTGTTTTTGGTGGTGGAGTTTCATGTAACTCAGGAATTATAGATAAATTTATGAATGGTAATAATAAGTTTAAAAGTTATTTTCCAAAATTTGAATATACAACTGATAATGCTGCGATGATAGCTATGGTAGGATACCTAAAATTTATCAAAAATGATTTTTCAGACTTGGAGAAAGGTGCTGATTCAAGATATAAATTTTAAAATGCAACTATTTTATTTACCTGAAATTAAAATTGAAAAGGAAATACAATCTTTTGGAAAAGATGAAAGCAGACATTTACACAAAGTCTTACGCAAATCAGTCGGAGATGAGATTAATATTACAAACGGAAAAAATAAATTATTTAGAGGTGAAATTACTTTGATTTCTAAAAATAATTGTGAATTTAAAATTCTAAATAGTATCAATAAAAACTCGTTGCCTTATTCATTACATATTGGAATCTCTATATTGAAATCTAACGAAAGATTTGAGTGGTTTTTAGAAAAATCCAGTGAAATTGGAATTACTGAAATCACCCCACTTATTTGTGATAGAACCGAAAAGAAATACATCAAATTAAATCGCTTGGAAAAAATACTAATTTCAGGAATGAAACAATCATTGAAAACATTTTTACCAAAATTAAATCCACCAACAGATTTAAATGAATTTATAAATCAAAATTTGAATGGAAACTTATTTGTTGCTCACTGTAATCAAGGTGAAAAAAAACCTCTTTTAAAATTAATTGAACCAAACTCAAAAAATACATTATTGATCGGACCTGAGGGTGATTTCACACCAAAAGAAATTAAATTATGTAATGATAAAAAATTTCACGACGTATCTCTGGGCGAAACAAGATTAAGAGCAGAAACTGCTGGTATTGTAGCTTGTCATACATTTTCAATCGCTAATATGTAATATATTTGTATATGTTTAAAAATGAAATTTCAAATGGATTTTTGAAGACCTTTCTATACGTATCTGCGCTTTTACTTGCAGCTTTTTTATTATTTGAAATTAAGGTTTTGCTAGGTTATATTTTGATAGCAGCTATTATATCTTTAATTGGACAACCAATCGTTAATTTTCTTATCACAAAATTAAAGTTTAAAACATCTACTGCCTCTGTTTTTACAATGGTAATTTTTGTTTCTATTATTATTGGTATTATTTCACTATTTGTTCCACTGGTTATTGAACAGGGTAAAAACTTGTCTTTACTTGATATTGAATCTTTTCAAAAAAACATTAGGGTTTTATATTACGAGTTTTCTAGTTATTTAAGTACATATAATATAAATATTGAAAAATCTATTTTTAATATTCAATGGATTAATGAGATGAATTTTGGATTTGTTCCTGAAATTTTGAATTCATTTGGAAAAACATTAGGTAATTTAACAATAGGTATTTTATCCATCATATTTATTTCATTCTTTTTATTAAAAGATTCTACTCTATTAGAAAGGTCCTTATTTATTATGGTACCTAAAAATTCAAATAAAAAATTTAAAAAATCTTACGAATCAATTAAGATTTTACTCTCAAGATATTTTGGTGGACTAATTCTTCAAATTTTTATATTGTTTATCATATACACAATTGTACTTTTAATAATTGGTACGCCCAATGCATTGGTAATTGCATTTTTATGTTCTTTATTAAATTTGATTCCTTTTATCGGTCCATTAATTGCAGGGGTATTAATGATTCTCTTAACAATGTCAAGCCATATTGGAAGTGATTTTAGTACAATTATTTTACCCAAATCTATATATGTTACCATTGGATTTATTGTAGGACAATTAATAGATAATTTTTTTAGTCAACCTTTTATATTTTCTAACAGTGTAAAATCACATCCATTAGAAATTTTCTTAATTATAATTGCTGGTGGTTTATTATTTGGCCCCCTTGGAATGATTGCTGCCATTCCAACATATACAGCAATAAAAGTAATTGCAAAAGAATTCCTTTCTGAAAATAGGATTGTCAAAGAATTAACTAAAAACTTATAATTTTTTTTTTAAATCTTGCCGAATTGAGTTGGAAAAGTTAATTTTACACGCCGATTTAAACAAAATTTAGTATTGGAGAGGTGCCAGAGTGGTAATGGAGCAGATTGCTAATCTGTCGACGGGTAACTGTCGCCGGGGTTCGAATCCCCGTCTCTCCGCAAAAGCCCTT
>MDTC01178655.1_pt1 | contig 20248 bp, 18 predicted proteins | sample 811181 | NCBI WGS metagenome assembly MDTC01 (sample SAMN05326644, study PRJNA326480) | marine metagenome | isolation source: seawater | place: Pacific Ocean: North | collected 2011 | reverse complement strand
TTTTTAGATGCTTTTTTATTCTTTTTTTATAATTTGAATCCATATAATATTCAAATATTATCCAAAATATAATTAATGTTGTTCCAATATTTAAAGATAATACCTTATTATTCATCTTATTAATTTACATGATATTTAAATATTTTAATATATACTTAAAAGAAATTTACGTTTATCTTTAATGGAAAACTATAAAATCGACAAAAATGAAATTGGAGTAGATGAAGCTGGAAGAGGACCATTTTTTGGTCCAGTGTATGCTGCTGCTGTAATCTGGGGTAATGCTCCAGAAAATGATCTTATTAAAGATTCAAAAAAGTTATCAAAAAAGAAAAGGAAAGAAGCAGTGATATGGATTAAAGAAAACGTTAAAGCATATGGCGTTGGGTTTTCAAGTAATAATGATATAGATAATTTTGGTATTATTGATGCAACTAAAAGAGCAATGGAAAAAGCAATAAATAATATAAATTGTATTCCAGAAGAGACAAAAAATTTAGTAATTGATGGAATAGGTTGGAAAAATAAAGTTTTTAGCATTAATATAAATAATTTTGAAATTGACCAGGTGATAAAAGGCGATGCTACCTATAGAAATATTGCTGCAGCTTCAATATTAGCTAAAGATGCTCATGATTTACACGTTGATCAAATTTGTGACCAAAATGAAACATTAAATGAAAGATATGATATTTACAATAATAAAGGTTATGGAACTAAAAAACATATTGAAGGAATTAAAAAATATGGATTATCAGAATTTCATAGACATTCATTTAACATTAATTATTAACTAAAAGTATTTAATCCAACTTTAAATATAGAATGTTGGAAAAAATTTGTTATATAAAAAAGAATCATGATTCATATCAATTAAAAACTCGCAGCCAAGATTCTCTAAAAAATAAATGTTTAATAAAACAAGAACATTATAGTAATTATATTGAGTTGGACTCAATTTTTGATTTTAGGGAAGATTTAATAAAACATGAGAATGAAATTATTTATTTTTATTTAGTTTTATTTAATAATAATATGGAAGAAATTCAAATAAAAGAAAATAATTTAGAAAATTCAGAAATATTTTATGTAACACGTAGAAGCAATAAATACATATGTCCTAGATTTAATTATAATAATAGTTATTCTAAAAAAGAAAATAAGTTAGTAAGCTCCTTTAGGAATAATATTATTTACTTAGGAAAGTCAGAATTATTAAATGATAATTTAGCTAAAGAATCTTCCAATTGTTTTTTAAATAACTCTACAGATGGAGATGGGTTTTTTAAATTTTCAATAAAGCTAAATAATTTAAATAACAATCCAAAATATGGTCTAATAGTTGGTTATAATGAAGAATTTATCAATTCTGAAAGCAATATATTTGAAGATATTATTTAAATAAAAGATATTAATTAATAAATATGACATCAGTAGGATTTGTTGGTTTAGGAAGAATGGGATATTATATGGCGGGTAATATTAGTAAAACTTATAAAACTTTTGTATGGAATAGAACTAATGAAAAAGCATTACGACATTCAGAAGAATTTAATACTTCATCAATTAGCTTGATATCAGATATTCCAAAAAAATGTAAAGTTATATTATTTTGTTTGCCAACCCATAAAGAAGTAAAAGAAGTAATCAATGAGATGAATGACTCATTAAATGATTCACATATTTTAATCGATTGTACCTCATCTGATTATAAAGTGCAAAAAGAAATTTTTGATAGTTTAAAAGAAAAAAATATTTATTTTTTTGATGCTCCTGTAAGTGGAGGACCAGAAAAAGCAATGACTGGAAAATTAACTAGTATGGTTGGAGGTGATAAAGATAAATATTTAGAAATCGAGGATGTATTGAAATCTTTCTCGAATCCTATTTATGTTGGAAATATTGGTAATGGTTGTGCAATTAAATCAATTAATAACATATTAAATGTATCTCATTTATGTTTAGCTGCAGAAGCATTACAATCGTTATCAGAATTAGGAATTGATAAAAAAGTTGCCTTAGATGTTATTAACAAATCTTCTGGTAGAAGTTTAATGACAGAAGAAAGAATTCCAGTTGATGTCTTTCAAAAAGATTATAATTTTGGTTTTTCTTTAGGATTGATGAATAAAGATGTTAAATTAGCAATGAATATTTTAGAAAATCCAATAATGTTTTCACAAATAAATAATTTATTAGATAAATCAATAGATAAATATGGTAAAGATGCAGATTATACTGAGGTTTGTAAATTATATTGGGAATAATTTAGCTTAGTTCTTTAATTTTTTCATTAAAATCTTTTCTTAATTTAAAAACAATATTTTTGTTCTTTTTTAGTGTTTTCTCAACATGTCTGGCATACTTTAAAATCATGTTTTTTAAGTCTTTCTTATCTTTCTTTAGTAAAAATTTAACTATTTTCTTTTGTGATAAATCTGGATTTAATATCCTTAATTGGAGATACATCATACTAATAGTAATACACATCCCGCAATATGAATCAGCTTTAGATTGAATTCCTAATTTTGGAGAAATATCTATTGGAGAAATGTATTTAAAATCATGTAATCCGGTGATAAATTTAATTTCATTTTTAAATTTCTTATCTATTTTATTTTCGAAACGTAAATTATTATAACCGTAAGGCTCGAATCTTTCATAAGTTTTTTTAATTAAATCAATAACTACAATATTAGCATGAGCAAAAGATTTGGATCCAGGTTCTATAGTTGCAAAAATAAAAAAAATAAATCTAAACTTGCTATTATTTTTACAATCATTAATTGATTTTTTAATTGAATTATTATAATAAAAAAAATCATTATCAATACTATAAACTATTCCACCTCTAATTTGAAAATCAGATTTTTCAAATTCGACAACAAAATTAGGAATGCATAAGATTTTAAATTTTTTATTGTAAAGAAATTCTATCATAAAATAATTATAAATATTTTCCCAATTTTGATAACCATAATTTATTACAGTAGGTTCTGCTTTTGGTCCTAAACTAAGTTCTTTATCTAAATACTCATCAAGAGATATTAATCCATCTTTATTTTTATCATATTTAACTTTTAATTTATTGTATTTTTTCTTAATTATTTCTCTTTTTCCTTTAATCATTAAATTGAATTAGAAAAAATATAAATATATACAATCTGCTATATTGAAATTACTCATGATAGTTGCAACGGGGCTGATTTTAATTAAATTGTTGAAAAAAATTGATTAATTATTAAATATTATCTAATTCTATATAGTAATGGATCATCAAGATTGGAAACCTGTTGTATTAACTAAAAGACCTGTCGGGAAAAAGCCTGTAAGTAAAGATAAAATACCTGTTAGTGGATTAAATAAAAATTTCACCACTCAAGGAACTGGTAAAAAAGTAAATCCCGATGATGATGAAATAAAAAGCCCTCCCACTGTAGGATTAACCATTGGAAAACAAATTGCTAGTGCTAGAAACTTAAAGAAAATAACACAAAAGCAATTAGCTGCTCAAATGAATATTACTGCCCAGGATGTACAGTTAAATGAGAATGGTAAAGCTCTAAAAAATAATAGTTTACTTGCAAGATTTGAAAAAGCTTTAGGTACTAGATTTAAAAGATAATTATACTTCTTAATTTTTTTTATGTAAATGTCTATTTAATCATCAATAAAATCTGCTTGAAAGTTATCATCTTCAACATAAGCTAGAGATGTACTAACATGTTCAGTAATATCTTCATCACCTAAAATTTCATTTTCTTCGACATCAAGCAATCTTATAGTATATTTTAATTTCTTGTAAAATTTTCTACGTGCCATACCTTGATTGTTAAAACTTTTTAATTGATCAACTATATCCACAATTAAAGGTTGAACCTCGTGATTTTTTGTTCTTAATATTCTACCTACTGATTGTTCTATACTTCTTCTTGGAGTCGCCATAATTAATGTATTTAAACTTGGAATATCCAAAGCTTCAGATGCCATTCCATATGATGCTAAAATTACTGTTGCCTTAGCAGCTTCATCTAGTTTAGTTTGTTTCATTCCACCAATATAAAAATCACTACTAATTTCTAGCTTATCAAGTTTTTCTTTTAGTTTATTTAAGTGTTCAATACGGTCACTTAAAACTAAAATCTTTCTTCCATCTTCTACTAATATTTCTTTTATAATGTCTACAATAAATTTATTTCTTTTAGATATTTTAGTTAATCTACTAATTGTGCCAGCTTTATTTACTTCATGAGTAAATCTAATAAAAGATTCTCTAAATTTTTCATGCTTAATGTTATACTTATATATTTTCACCAATACATTTTGGTTTTCATTTGGAGGTGCCTTATAGATAATGTCTCCGAAATACCAATATAATACTTTTTCTAATCTATCAGCTCTTTTCGGAGTTGCTGTCAAAAATAAAGTTTTTTTACAACTAATAATAGGTAATGCTTTTGAAAAAAATTTAGAAGGAGCATGATGAGCTTCATCAAAAATAACTAATCCAAAGTCTCTAAAAATATCAAAATCATATTTTTCTTTTGCGATAGATTGTAACATACCTATAACAACATCTTTATCTTCAGCTTCTACTTTATCTTGTTGGATTATACCCACTTTTGCATTTGTAAATTGTTGAAATCGCTCTTTCCATTGATTAAGTAAGAAAGTTTTATGAACAATAACCAATGTTTTTATTTTTAAAATATGAGCAATGTTTATTGCCATTACTGTTTTTCCAGAACCACATCCAACACAAATGCCTCCACCATCATAATCATTCATATGCTTCAATACAGAAGAGACAATTTCTTGTTGATTAGGTCTTAAGTTTCCATTAAAAGTAAAACTAATATTTTCTCCTATAACTTCCTCATTTATTTCTGATTTGCCTAGTTTTTTTATTCCATAAAATTTAGGAATTGATAAAAATTCTTCATTTTCTCTGTACACTTCAAACTTATCAAGATTATTTTTCATTCCGATGGAAAATGATTGAACAGGCTGAACGGTTAAATCGTTTCTAATTTCATCAAGTTCTTTTTTACTAAATTTTTTCTTATTTAGTAGATATCCGTCTTTAGTTAATATTGACTTACAACTTTTGGTATTCATTTAAACAATAATATATAAGGTAACACTTCTATAATTCAATTTTATAAATAAATCATTTAAAGAAAATTATTTCTAATTTAATTTATATGCCTATTAATAGTTGTTATGATAAAATTTTAGGAAAAGATGTGTTGCCTAATGGAGCCATAGAAAATTTTTCAAACCACAATAATCAATTAGCAAGAGATATTATGATTATAGCTTTAAAAAACTATAATAAATTTAAAGTATGGTACAAGTCAAACTATAATCAAAATTTACCAGTTATTAGAATTTTTAATTATTCTTTAATCAAATTATTTTTCGAAAATAATTATGAAAATATTATTGAATTAGAAGGTAAAGATATTAGTAAATATATTATTGAATCTGATGAAATCACTAAATATATTGATAATTTAAAATCAGAACTTATTGCCTCTAATTCTTCAACAGATTTTGCAACTTCCTCTGTAATTAAAATTATTACTATTTTACAAAATAATTGATTTCAATAAGAATTAAAATAGCCAAAAAAAATATTAAAAATTTAATTATAAATAAAATATTTTCTAGTAAATTTATATAAATGGACGCTGTAGATCAATTAAGTGATCAAATTAATAATGTATTTAAACCTATTTTTACCGACAAAATAAGTGGTTCTATTATAAGTCTTATTATCGTGTTATATGCTGGTTTAGCTGCCCCAAAGTTACCCAAGTCAATTGCTAACTTGTTCAAAAGTAGAATTTTTAAAATAATAATTTTATCTTTTATTGCATACACTTCTTCTAAAAATGTATCCATTGCTATAATCTCAACAGTAGCTTTAGTAATTTCTATGCAAACTTTATCAAAACATGAAGAAACTAATGGTTTAGTAACCCAAATCGAAAAAGAAATTGACGGAGTTGAAGATGTTGCTACTGACGTAGTTACTGACACAGAAGATGCTGTCGAAGATGTTGTTTTAGCAACCGAATCAGTAACTGAATCCGATCATAAGGTTATTAAAAAAGAAAAACATCACGTAGAAGCTTCTGTAAAAGATCACATGGAAATTCATGATGAACACCATCATCATAAAGAACATAACATCAAACCGGCTGAAGAAAAAGTAGCTGATTATAAAGTTCATCCTTATAGTTCTTCTGACAATCACAATACAATAATCTAAGAAATGAGTAACCCATCAAATGTTTCTTCAGACTATACTAACATATTACATGGTTCTCCTATCAATATTGAGGAAGAAATGTCACATGAATGTAAAAGGTTAGACAAAAAAGGTTGTATTGACAATTTCACTTGTACTTGGGATGGATCTACATGCAAATCCAATTCTTCCAATTCTTATAATCCGAAATCTGATGAATGTAAAGGGTTAGGCGAAGATGAATGTACTACCAACGGCTGTAATTATATTCCCGAGACAGATGAGTGTCAAGCTTGTGTTGGAATGGATAGTAGGTTGAAGTTATGCGGCTTTGTCCAAAATCCTGATAAATGTACAGGTTTTAAAGAAGATCCTTGTGGAGATCAAAAAGGATGTACTTTTGATCCCTATAAACAAAAGTGTAGACCTTATACTTATCCGCCATGGAAAGAGCAACAGGAAAGAGAAGAAAGAAGAAGAGAAGAAGAAAGAAGAAGAGAAGAAGAAAGAAGAATGAGCAGCTGAATGATATAATAATTTTTATTTTATAAAATTCTTTGCAAGAATTTTATAAAAATATTTTTTAAATAAATAATTTAATTTTTTCTAGTAAATTATATAAATGGACACTGTAGATCAATTAAGTGATCAAATTAATAATGTACTTAAACCTATCTTTACCGATAAAGTAAGTGGTTCTGTTATAAGTCTTATTATCGTGTTATATGCTGGTTTAGCTGCCCCAAAATTGCCTAAATCTATTGCTAACTTGTTCAAAAGTAGAATTTTTAAAATAATAATTTTATCTTTCATTGCATACACTGCTTCAAAAAATGCATCTATTGCCATAATCTCGACAGTAGCTTTAGTAATTTCTATGCAAACTTTATCAAAGCAAGAAGAAGCTAATGGTTTAGTAACCCAAATAGAAAAAGAAATTGATGGAATTGAAGATGTTGCTACTGACGTAGTTACTGACACAGAAGATGCTGTCGAAGATGTTGTCTTAGCAACTGAATCAGTAACTGAGTCCGATACTAAAGTTATTGAAAAAGACCACGAAGATCACCACGAAGAACAACACGAAGATCACCACGAAGATCACCACGAAGATCATCACGAAGAACAACACGAAGATCACCACTTAGATGAACCTGTAGAAGATCACATGGAAGTTCATGATGAACATGATCATCACGTAGAACCTCATGTAGAAGACCACTTAGAAGCTCCTGTAGAAGACCACATGGAAGTTCACGATGAACACCATCATCACGAAGAACATGAAGTCAAGTCAACTAAAAAAATAGTATCTGAGTATAATGTTCATCCTTATAGTTCTTCTGACAATCATAGTAGTATAATCGAAGAAATGTCTAATACCGGTGATAATGAATATTCAATCTATGGCCTTCCTGTAAGAAGATAAGAAAAAAGTGGAGACTAAGTACAGTTCTTAATGTCAAAAAATTCACAAAATACAGGAGCAATATAAATAAAACTTTTAATTTTTTTCTAAATAAAGATATAATGGATACTATAGATCAAATTAGTTCTAGTATAAACAATTATTTAGAACCTATATTTAGTAATAAAGTTGCTTCTTCTACAATTAGCATGTTATTGGTTTTATACGCAGGATTAGCTGCACCAAAATTACCAAGGTCAATTTCAAAGTTATTTAAGAGTAACACCTTTAAACTTATTATTTTAATTTTTATCGCTTATACCTCATCAAATAATGTCTCAATTTCAATAATAACTGCTGTCTGTTTAGTAGTTTCTCTTCAAACTTTATCAAAACATGAGGAATCAGAAAAAATCGAACATCAAGTAAAACATTCAGAACATCATATTGATGAACATCATATTGATGAACATCATATTGAACCAGAACATCATATTGAACCAGAACATCATATTGATGAACATCATATTGAACCAGAACATCATATTGATGAACATCATATTGATGACCAAGGTGTTTTGTTAGACCATGATACTCATGAAGATGAAAATTCTGAAGAAGAATCAAATTTTAAACCAATTGAAACAGGTACTCATGATGCTGAAGAAATTAATGAGGAATCAAATTTTGATAAAGTTGATAATGCAATTGAAACAAAGGAACATAAAGTTGAACATGAAGAAGAAGATGACCATGTTGTAGATAATATTGACCCATCAATTTACACTTTCGAGTGGAATGTTGAGCCAAATAATGAAAATAATCAATATTATTCTTTTTAAGTTAATAAATTTAAATTATTTATCTAGTATAAAATAAATGGAAAAACTATCAGATTTATTTTTTACTATAATATTAATAATTGTTATACAAGCATTTTTAGTTTTAAATATTCTTAATATGTAAATATTTTTAATCTAATTAAATATAATGAGTAATAAATTTGAAAATTTAAAACACTTGAATACAGTATATAAAAAAAATGTAAAAGATAAATGTAAAAAATATACTAATATTTCAAACAAACATGAACTTCCAGCATGTCCAAGAATAGTGGTAATTGGCGATTTACATGGAGATTATAATCAAACAATTGAATCATTAAAAATAGCCGATTTAATTGATTATAAAGACAATGATGTAAATTGGATTGGAAGAGATACTGTAGTTGTTCAAGTTGGAGATCAAATTGACAGATGTAGAGACCTTCCTTGTTCAAGAGAATTAGATGATGATGAAAATTCAGATATAAAAATATTAAAATTATTTACAAACTTACACAATCAAGCAATTAAAACTGGCGGAGCAGTTTATTCTATAATTGGAAATCATGAACTAATGAATGTTGACGGAAGAATGGAATATGTATCCAGAATGAATATAGACAATTTTGAAGAAAAAGAAGAAAATAAAGAGTTCTTAAATAGAAAACCAAAGAAATTAGTAGATATGGATGCAAGAAAATGGGCATTTAAACCGGGCAATCCATTAGCTGAATTTTTAGCTTGTACTAGAAAGCTTAGTTTAAAAATTGGTAAATCATTATTCGTTCATGCCGGAATTTTAAAAGAAATATCTTCAGATTATAAAATTAGTAATTTAAATCAAATTTTATCTCTATATTTATTAAAAAAATTAAAAAAGCCTCAAGAGTATATTGATGTATTAGGTCCAGATTTATTAAAAGAAAATATTAAAGCTTACACTGGATTAAATAAAAAAAAGACACATAAACCTAATTGCCAAGGAAGTGATTGTTTTCATATTTCGCCCTTATGGAATAGAAAAATTGGAAATATAGATGATACTGAAGAACATTGTAATGAATTGCTAACAAAAGTTTTTGAAGATTATGGAGTTGATAGAATGATAGTAGGTCATACTCCTCAAATATATTCTGGTATAACTTCTAAATGCAATGGAAGGATTTGGTTTGTAGATTATGGATCTTCCAATGCATTTAATATTGCAGATAATATTTTTCAAGTTACTAATCAAAGGTCTCAGTCTAGAGAAACTCAAGTTCTTGAAATACTAAATGATGGTCAAACAGTAAATGTAATTAAAAAATAAATTAATTGAATAATATTATTTAAATTATTAAATAAGATTATTTACTTACATTTTTTCTAATTCTTTTTTGAATTTTTCAATATTGTCTTCAAAGTATTTTTTAGCACCTTCAGAAGCTTCAACTGCAGTCATTTCTTTTCCTTCGGAGAATTCTTTTTTAGCCATTGAGGCGATTTTTACAGCTTTAACAGCAGCAGGAATACCTAATTTTTCAGCTACAAATTTCTTTAATTCTTGGAAAGCATTAAATCCAGGATTTCCTCCAGATTTTTTCTCAGGCTTTTTTTCTTCTACTTTCTTTTCAACTTCTACTTTTTCTTCAACTACAACTTCAGCTTCAGGTTCAGCTACATCTTCAGCTACAACTTCAGCTACAACTGGTTCAGCATGATCTTCACCATGTGCTCCTTTATATTTTCTGGACTTTTTTGATTTTTTAGTTGATTTTTTCTTAGAAGCTTTTTTAGACTTTTTAGATGATTTTTTTCCACCTTTAGTTTTTTTAGAAGATTTCTTTGATGGTTTTTTAGAAGGTTTTTTGGATGATTTTTTAGAAGCTTTTTTAGATTTCTTAGAAGATTTCTTAGCTATTTTCTTTCCACCTTTTGAGGATTTCTTTGATTTCTTAGATTTTTTCTTTGATACTTTTTTAGATGATTTCTTAGATGCCTTCTTGGAAGCTTTTTTTCCACCTTTAGAAGCTTTTTTAGATTTCTTAGAAACTTTTTTAGATTTTTTGGAAGCTTTTTTAGATTTTTTAGAAGCTTTTTTAGATTTTTTAGAAGCTTTTTTTGCACCACCTTCTTGTTCTTTTTTGTCTTCACTTTTATTTTCTCCATTTAACAAATCTTTTAATTGATTTTCTAAAACTTCAGTATTAGTAATTGTAGTAATAGTTTCAAAATCAGTATTAACTTTTTCAGAAGTTAACATATTGATTAAATTATTAATATCATCTGGACTAGCTAGATTTTTGTCAACATTTCCACCATTTTGAGAAATAAAAATATCATTAATATCCAAAGATGTGGCAGAAAGGTTTTCAATAAATCTATTATCAACAGCTGATGTTTCAGAGTTCATTTTTTTGACAGCTGAAGTTTCAGATAAATTATCAAGATTGTTAAGTTGAGAAAGTTCAAGATCTGAAGTTAAATCAGAATTTTGATCTATTACATTGAGCCATTTTGGCATTTCAATTTTTTCTGATTCTACAGTTGAAAAAATATCATTTATATCACCATTTACAAAAATGTTATCAGACATATTCTATATATAAATAGTAGAAAATATAAAACTAAAGTTTTTTTAAATTTTTAAATATTTAAATTATCCCATATATTATAATGTATATTAACCAATTAGATGAAATATTTGGAATAATTATAGATAAATTTAATTCATTCTTGATAAAGAAAAAAGCATTTGATATTTTTAAAAAAGAAATTAATTTTGTTACAATTCATAACTATATAATTGATTTGATTAAAGAATTTATAAAAAAAAATATATCTGATGAGGATTTGATGAAAATTGTAAAAAATGATTTCAACTTTAAGTACATAATTGAAATTATTAAAAGATATTGTGCTTATTATATTTATCTTTCTATAGCTTATGTTTATGAAGGAAATAGGGATTTATATGCAACAAATATAATAGAAACAAGTAAAAATCAAAAAGATAATACATATCAAATTGAAAATTTTTATAATAGCGATAATAATGCAAAATTAATCTTGTTTTTTCATGATATAAAAAATTTGTTATCAGTAATTAAATTAGGAAAAACTATGGAAAAAATAAAAGTGATATTAAGAAACAATCCTATAAATTTTGAGTCAACAATTAGATTTGTTGAGGAATTAGGCGATGATTATTTTATAGAATTTTTTCTTATAAATAATAATTTTCATAATATTTTGAAAACAATAATATTCAGATTCATTTACTTAAATGAAGAAAAAAAAGATATTCTTTCGATATTAAAACAAGAAGAGGAAGATAATGCAGAATTTAAATATATTGAAGTTCTGATGGCCAAAAAAACAAAATTAGTCGATTTTACAACTATTCAAAGGTTTCTTACTATCAGACAATTAAGAGAGGGTTTAGCTGAAGAAATTTATAATTATATTAATGAATTTAATGAAGAGAAAGAATTAGATTTTAAAGAAGATGAGGAGTATGTACAATTCTTATTTACAAATAAAGTTATAATTCCTATTACTGAAGATTTTTTGAGATATCATAAAGATTCAGAAAAATATGATACCGATTCATTAGTAAAGCAAGATATTGATATTAAAGAAAGAGATGCTACTAAAATTAAATATATTATTAATAAAGTCAACAAAGTCAAGAATTTACATTCAAAAGCGTATCAAGAAAATCCAAAATTAAAATTAGAAGCAGAAAATTTTTTTTACAAACCACTAGACTATAAAGAAGCTATTTTATATAATGATTTGGAAGAAATAAAAATAATACAAAAATTAGATGATTCCGAAAAAACTTCCGATTTGGATTTATTAGGTGATTTAGAAAATATTAGAAAATATGCTTATGTCAACTTTAGAGATTATAAAGGAATTAAATTTAGACCAAAGGAACCAACTACATGTATCCGACATGTTAATATTAAATATCCAAAATCAAAGGATCAAAAAATTGAGACAAGAATTGGTAATGATGATATAGATATTAATATAAACGGTGTTGTTTGGAATCCATCTAGATATTCATTAGAATGTTTTTCAAAAGCTAACTTAGTTGATGTTAGAAAATTAATGAATACAAAAAATGGATTTGTAGCTTTCAGAGATATTGTTCAGAGAACATTCTTTTCAAAAGAAAAAGTATTATTTTATTGGATATTTAATCCAGAAGAAGATATTCCAAATATAAAAGAATATGTTAATATTAATAAAATGAATTTCAAGATGAACATATTTTCAATGTTAGCATCCATTTATAAAGTTTATTACAATAGTGTTGAAAAGAAATTAATTGATTACATTAAAAATTTTGATAAATTGTCTATCTATCATCTTGATAATATACTTTACAAGTATAGTTATAAATATATTAATTACAAATTTGACAAGAATCTTTTTACAAGAGGAACTAATTACACTCTTCTTAATAAGTTTCCTGAAATTAAAGTAAAACCTGATAATATTGATAGTCAAATTCCGGGAAAATCCGCTGAAATAATAAAACTTCCCGAAATAAATGTAGAAAAATATTTTAAAAATATTATAAAAGTATCAGACAAAGTTGAAGAAGAACTAGATATAAACCAATTAAAAATAACTCCAATTTGTTTACATTACATAAAATGGGAAGAATTAAAGAAACTTAAAAAATTCAAAGCTGATGAATACAGTCAAGGAATGTTTAACTTTATAAAACAATATGTAACTTTAAGTGAGAGTAACGAATATACTTGTAAAAGTTGTGGTGAATATTTACATATTCCAAATAATGTTTGGACTGGTACGTATGTCAAAGAAAAAGATGAATTTTTGACTACAAGTATAGTAGTTAATCAGGAGCTTGATAAGATTCCAAAATATTCAAAATATAAAAAGGTTATTTCAAATACAAGAAAGAATCTTGAAAAATTTGTATTTTCAACAAATTTAACATTTTATATAGGTAACGATAATATTAAAAATATGAGAAAAAGAATGATAATGAAAGACACTCTTGATTTACTACTCCTTCATAATGATTACTTGAAAAATGAGCCAAAAGATAGAATACAGGAATATTCCAAGAAATATGGTATATTACCTGACTTTACCAGATTGTTCTTTTTTGAATTAAAAGAAGATATTTTTATAACACGTTCTGATGATATTGATCAATTTAAGCTTATTAAATATAATAATATCCTTACTTACCTGATTCTTATGATTATCAGTGATTTAAATGCAGGACAAATAATAGGATTAAAATATGATAAAGTTTGTAATTATTACAGATTTAACTTATTAAAAGAACAAATTTTTGGAAAATTATTTATTAGATTAAATCAAAAAGAAAAAATTTCAGCATTAAAATTACCATTATTTTGTTATATAGTTTACTATTTTACTTGTATTTTAGTTGGCAATTATTTTTGGTTATCATTAAGTAAAAAAGATAAAAAAGCATTTGACTCTGGATTGCATATATCTGCAATTCATACCTTATTTGATTTAGTTAATAGTATTATGGAAGCAAATATTAATATGGAAAATAAAAATTATTTATATCAAATATTAGCAACACGAATCAGAGATAAGATTGAGACATTATATAGCGACAAAGAATTATTAAATAGATTAGAAGAAGAATCAAATAAAAGGTTTAAAGTAGAAGGAAAAATAATAAAGCAGATTATTAATAAACTGCCTTTTATAAATCAAGATGATACAATGATTATTCAACCAAGAGGAAAATATTGTGAAACTGTTACAAAAAGATTAGAAACACATAAAGAAAAATCATATAATAACGAATTAAATCAAACTACTAATTGTCCTGATGGTAAATATCATATATGGAAATTAGAAGGAACTGACTTAGTATGTTCACTATGTAATTTGAAATATGATAAACTAAAAAAAGAAGCAGAAACAACATCTACTGTTCAAGATTATCAACATGTAATCAATCAACTAAAATTTGATTATTATAAAAAGATGTTAAATGAATATTGTATTTCAGGAGAAATTCATGATTTTCCAGATGATACCCAAGTTTGTAGTAAATGTAAGATAAATCCTTTTACATATAAATATTCTGAAAAAGAAATTGATAAATTTGAAAAAAATATTTCAGAAAAAGATTTTGCCAAACAAATAAATTTTATAAATGAAACTAAAAAAATTCTTGAAAAACGAGAAAAGAGTAAAGAGAAATCTGATAAGATTATAAAAAAGTTTGAGAGTAGATATGATATTTCCACAGGTAATAAATTAATAAACTATTTGGATGATTTTATAGATAAGTTATCAAAAATACTTGGTAAAAAAATAAAAATTCAAAATACAGAAATTTATTTAAAAGACACAAAATACTTTATAGACCATGATCATTTAGGTAATTTAAAAAATAATGGTATATCAGTGTTTGAATCAGAAGATAAAATTAAATTTGAAAAAATTAATAAATACGTTGGAAAAGATGTCTTTTATTATAAAGATAGGTCTAAAAATATTACTGTTTATTACAATGCAGTGACTTTGCAATATCTTGGTTACTTTGAAGATAAGTCTTTTAATAAAGCTAAGAATAATGCTTATCTAAAGGTTACATATTCTATTAGAGACAAATTAAAGATGTTAGGATTATCAAATAAATATTACAGAATAAGAAATATTGTAGAATCAAATAACACAACTAAGATAATTTCAAGATTAGTTGAAACTCGAGTATTAAATTTAAAATATTTGATATTAAGAATAATTAGTATAATTTATAGAGTAAAACATGCTAAGAAAGAAACATCAATTTATGGGATGGAAGAAAAAGAAATAGTAAATTCATTTATGAAATCTATTAAAAAATTTAATGTCAAAAATAATGATGGAAAAAAGACTATATTTAAACATGCAAAATATATTCTTAATAAGTCAACAATATCAAATATTCCAGATAATCTAAATATTGATTTAAATAATGAATTTATCGATGTATCTATTTTAAATTCTCTTAATAATCTAGATTGTAAGTATCTATTTTTTATAATTTATAATTTTAACAGGTTAATAGATTATAACTCAAATAGTAATAAACTTACTTTAGCAAATTTAATTGTAAATTTAATAATATATTCATTTAATGCGTTTTTTAATCCTATTAACAGCTCTGCTTTGAGAAAGTTCGAAGAAGTATTAATTATAGATGCTGAATGTCCTAATCTTTCAGATAAAAATAGAGTTGTCAGTTCTTATGAAGACTTGTTAAATAATGATATTGATATAGATGATTTAAAAGAACTCGAATACGATCAACAGGAAGAAGCGGATGCTTTAGATTTAGATGATTATGATGATGAAGATAATCCTTATATGCCTGAATCTGAGCTTGATTAATCTTGCTCGCTTAAAACTGAAACTTTTTTTATTAAAATATTTAATGATTAAATTAAATTCCAAAATTTTTAATAAAATAATATTATATTTTGTATGTTTAACAATAATTTATTTTTTAAATAAAACAAAAATAAATAATATGTTTAGAAATTTCTTCTTTAAAAAAGAAAATATAGAAATAGAAAAAAAGATTAATACAGAAATACAAATCCCAGCTGAAACTGATTTTCATTCAGAAAATTTAAATAGTGTTGAAGCTGAAAAATTATACAAATATTTGAAAACATTAATTAGTAATGAATCTAGCCTAAGTATGGATATAGATTATTCAAAAAAGTTAAGACTTGATAGCTCAAATGAGGAAATATTAATTAAATTTCTGAATCAAAAATTAAATAATTCAGTTAATGAAATGAAGATTAAAAATATTAATATTATTGATAAAGTATTTTTTCTAAAAAATAAGATTTCATTAGATATACTACCATTTCAAATTGTTGGTAAATATTATTTTAGAGAAAATTTTATTGGAAATGTAAAAATTCAACTAGAAATGAACTTTAAATTTGATAAATCAAATAGTATTTTTATCAGTCAAACTATATTTAATAATTTATTAGGATTTTTTGGTATTACAAGAGTAATTTTAACTGGTCATAAATTTGTTAATCCAAAGAAAGAAATTTTACCTTCAAAGATTAAGCAACTTGAATTAAATAATGAAAATTCTAAACCATTTTACTTTGATTATGATAAAGATAACCAAAAGGAAAATATACTTGACACAATTAATTCTCTGATTCCTGAGGATATAGAAATTACTGAATATGAAAAAACTTCGGAATATCCAATTTCAACACAAAAAGTAGCTATATAAAATGATTTATTCGACTCTCATAGGCTTGAATAATTTATCGGTTTTAATAATTTCATCTGGAGTTAAATATTCATCATCTACTAAAATTCTTCCTCTATCACTAACTAAATCACCTTTTCTAAATTTTTCTGGAACAACTCGTTTAACAAATTCCTTGATTTTTTGAGGAATTTCTGGTTCGGTCCAAAATTCAGGAAAAAAACCTTTCTTTGTAAATGTATTAAAAAAATAATGAACGTCATAATATCTATTTTTAGATGGTTTAATATTTATTTTACTTGTCCAATCAGCACTAACTTTGCTATTGTCTATTAACCCAGGTATACATGCAAAATCAAAATCCCAAAGTTTTATTTGAAACCCTATATTTGGTACTACATAAGATTGACCATTGATTTTATATTGAAATTTAGAGTTAGAATGAGTAGTTCCTATTTCATTTACTAGTAAATTATTTGCTTTCAAATCATTATGTCTAAAAGAAGGATATTTTGCTTGTATTATTGCTAGAGCTGATAAAAATTGGAAAAATAATGTTCTCCAATTGTTTAATTTAAAAGTTTTATAATTTCTTCTGATAAAATCTAACAAGTCACCAGAATTTGCCCATTCAGAAATTAAAACCGATACATTTTCATAATATTCTCCTTTCTTATACCTTTTAACAAATTGATCAAATTTTTTATTATTTACAATATTGTTTTTTGGAAGACTTAAAAAAGGTTTAATACTTGTATTAAAAGTAGTCATAGGCAAAACAATATGAGGTGTTTGATTATTTCTTACAAAAAATGATAAAAGTTTAATCATAAGTAGTTCAGCATTTTCTGGTCTCTTAACATTAAATAGGTCTCCGTAATTTTCTTTTTTTGGATAAGCTACTACCTTAACAGCATAATTAGGCTTTCCGTTATCTTCGGGATGAACTCCTTTAAATGTATGACCTGTAGAACCACTTTTAATATATAATAACTTTCCGCCTAATTGTTTTATTGTAGTATTAAAATCTAAATATTTTTTTGGTAGAAGACTCCTTATATCTTCAGAATTACTAATAGTATCAATTTCTTCATCCTCATTTTCAGTTTCGAAGTTTATAATTGAATCTACAGTTTTATCTTTTACAAGATCCTGTATTGTTTCTAATCGATATGCAATTTTATTATATTTTTTTTCATTTGAATCCATATTTATTAAATTTATATTTTAATTTAGAATTAAATTACTTTTTAAATTAATTTGATAATAAAATTTGTTCTTGCGTTTAAAAAAATTTAATTAGAATATCCAATAAGTTAAGACATATATTTGGTTCTTTGTTGTTAACGCTCTGTTAAGAACATTTTGATATTGGCTACATTTAATATTAAAAAAATACAACTGCTTGTTACTTTTTACAATAGCTAAAAAATTTGTTAAACCTTTAAAGTAAAATAAAGAAAATATACCAACTGAATTATTATCAAAATCTCTTATTTTTTTGTATTCATCAAATAATTCATCATCTGAATCTTTATCTTTTAAATCCATTGTATTAATATAATTTATTAAATTATTATAATTATACTCGTTATCTCCAAAATTACAGAAAATAGTTTTAATTTTATTTGGTTCTTTTTCTTCTATAATTTTTTTAATTTTAGATAAAAGTATATTAAAGCTTGAGTCGTCATTACTCATTAAATAATCTTAGAAAGTAAATATTTTTAATTTTTTATTTCTGTTTAGGACATCATTTGGAATTCCATCTTCATATTTTCGATAAATTCTTCTGACGTGATTAATGTCAAAAGATGGTAAAAGTGGTTGAGCCATCCAATATTTATGTTTTCCAATGAAATCTTGTTTTATTTGAGTCGGATATAAATAAGCTAGACTAGAATTTGGATTATGAACAATCTTTCTTAGCTCTTTTGGAATAAGATATGAGGATTGTGGTGGTAAAACTAACAATAATTGATTGAATGGCTTTAATGGTGAGCCATAATTAAATTTATGTTTGTTGACATTAAAACTTTTTTCTTTAACTAAAAAATCTCTAATATCTTCCAGAAACGGAGGATAATTAAAAGGATAATACCAATCCCAAGATGGACATCCATCAAAATAATAATTAGTTACCCATTTTAGACCAATAATATATTCTTTAACTAGTTTTTCAACATAATTACTATATTCATCTTCATTCAAATTAAAATGGAAGTTATAATATCTCTTTTTCCACAATTCTGATTCATCTGAACCTAACAATATCGGGTCATCAACTTTAAAATATATATTATCTATTCTATGTAATTCAATATCATAAGGGTCTGTTGAGTTGCATTTGTAATGTTTTTTACTAGAAGCATAAATATTCTTTAATGTTTCTGATTCTTCAGAAGCTAAATATGAAATAAATTCTGTAAATAATTTCATATTAATATTTGAAGGTTTCTTATTAGATTCCACTATAAATTTATCATATCCGTAATTTCCTATTAATTCAATATACTTTTCTAGAATAATATCCAACCCATTTCCATAAATATCTAATGCAGGCATATGAGGTAAAAAATCATTTCCTAATAAATAACAAATAAATATAAAATCTGAAATTACATTATTATAATTTTTTTTATCGATAATATCTCCTTTGGTATCATCTGTAGTTGCTATTTCTTCCATTGAATCAATGATTAATTCTTTCATTATATCAATTGAGACATAATTTAAATCTTCTTTGTGACTTTTTTTATCGAATTCTGTAGCTTCTCTTAGCAAAAACATGTTAGGTGATTTTGTAGATAAACATAAGAATATTAAATCAGCATCCAAACCATACATAACATAACTATGTTCTAACTTTTCTTTTATATTATCTCTAATAAATTGAAGTAATTTATGTTCGCCTTCTGAAGGTGTTTTACATGATGAATAAATAATTTTCCTTTTACTTTTCTTACACCATTCTAATATTTTATAATGCAATTTCTCCATAAACTCTGTTCCAGGAGTAATTGCTGAATTATTCCAATTTTTATTTACTACCTTATTGTGTTTTACTTTAATATTATCAAACATAACTTTATCGTGATATGATTTAAATCTCCTATACCTTTGTTGTTTAATTTTCGCTGTCGGTGCTACACCATCTATAGCTAAATATATTCCTTTTTTTGGATCAACATAATTTATTAATTTGTCAATATAATCTAATACTGCATTCATCATTTTGTTTTCTAAATTATCTTGATCTTTAAAATCAGGATTATCAGCTAAAACTTTAAAACATGTTGGATGTATTAAACAATTAGCATCAATAAGAAGGTAATCTAATGAATTTATCTTATTATTTAAATCTTCATCATCTATTTTACCTTTACTAAAAACAAAATTTGTTTTCTTGTATTTTTTCCATAACCATAAGAAGAATCCTGGTACTCCCATTTCTAATTATATGATTAGTTATTGTTTAAACATATATATTTCAACTTTTGACAAATATT
>MDTC01062858.1_pt1 | contig 20252 bp, 15 predicted proteins | sample 811181 | NCBI WGS metagenome assembly MDTC01 (sample SAMN05326644, study PRJNA326480) | marine metagenome | isolation source: seawater | place: Pacific Ocean: North | collected 2011 | reverse complement strand
TGATGGGACAATTCATGTGGCGTGGGTAGATGCAATTTCATCCAATGGTGAAGATGCAATTGTACATGCTACACTAAAGGAACCAACAACATTCCCTGGAGGGAATTTCGAAATTAAACGAATAAATATCGAAAATGATGGATCGGACAAGAATGGTCTGAGACCAGTTTCATCTATGGAAGGTGAACGTCCGTCAATCACCATAACCGATTCAGGAATTACAACGATATCTTACACATCAAAGGGCGATTGTTCGTTCTCGGGAGGTACGGTGTTCAATCTTTGTATAGGACGATTGGCGCCAAGCCTACACACAATTAGAGGGGCAACTAGTGAATCACTAACCATTGAAATTGAACCAGGAGGAATCGGAGAAATTGATCTTGAGGTTGCCATTAGAGAAGGTACAGGATTAGCACAATTGAGGGTAGATTTGACAAATCCAATTCGGGTCGGATGTGATGGATGGGACACCAACTTTCGTTTCACACAAAATAACACTGAAACAACCCTACCTCTACAAGATATTGTAATCGGCAGTGTCCCACTTGCGATGACTACCATTTTCCAAGCTCCAACCGGAGACCAATTGGTAGATGGAGACTCATGTGAGATCAAACTAGTTGCGTCTGAAGGAGAAATGTCGTCAGACATCACCCTTTCTGCATCCTTAATTGTTAACCGTTCTATGGAATTACGAGTAATGCAGTCCACAATTGCAATTGAACAAGGCGACGTAGATGGAGTTACAATCGAAATAGAAAATACGGGCAATGTTCCAATAGATGTGAACATAGCAGATTCAACAACAGTAAACGGAAGATTAGATTGGCAACTTCCAGAAAATTGGGAGGTTCAATTTATTCAGAATGTTCGTTTGAATCCTGGCCAATCAACTAGTGCATATGCTTCAATCAGTGTACCATTAACTGCTACCGCAGAAGAAGTTGAACTAAGAGTCCGAGCATGGATTCAGCAAGACTCAACCCCTACAATTGAAGAAGGCACGTCAGTATGGGATACGTTTTCTGTAAATGTTGGGATTAAGAGTTCAGGAAATATTGTACTAGAAATATATGATTCAATACAGTATATTCTACCTAATGAATGTATAAATTTCGATATAACTATTCAGAAATTTCACGGTGATGGTGAAGTAATTATTTCAGGACCAAATATGCCATCCAACGATATTTGGTTTGATGTCGAATATGATGTAAGTGGCCTACCAGGAGGCATTTCATCTGATGAAGATCTACCTTTCACTACATTTCTAGAAAGAAATATGGTGTATAGTTTGATTGTGAAAGTATGTGGTTTGGATGGAGCATTATCTGGTGAAACATGGGTTATGGGAATCGATGTAAATCTCAAAGATGACCTCAACATTGGAGATAGTGTAGATTTAACCACAATAGTTGGAACTGTGCATGATTTGAAGATGACCTTGTTGACCGAACAAGAGATTGATGTTGAACCAGGGGAACGGTATGAATTCAGAATCGCATTACAAAATGAAGGAAATATTGTGGAAATTATTGAGCCACAAATTCTAGGTTCTAACGAATCCAATCAAGGAATTTCAATACAATTTGCAGAAGATACAGTGTCTATATTGGCACCTGGAGGAAATACCGACCTAATTGGATTCATAGAAATAAATGAAGACGCAAAGGCAGGAGAAAATCTAATTCGACTTTCGATAAATGAGGAATCAACAGAAATTGAAATGAAAATCATTGTACCATTAAGAATCGACATGGCTTTGGAATTGATGGGTGGAAATTTTGGAACATTGGAATCTGATGGAAGTATTACATGGACATTTGTGATTTCTAACCTTGGAAACTCACCAGATCGGGCTTATCTAAGTCTTCATCAAGATGGGGATGAGGCGATTCAAAGTGCATCCAATAAAGAACCTCTCCCAAACTATGTCGTTTCACTTCATGAAGGCAGTTTAGAGGATGATAATCTTGGTGCAACAATTGGAGTCGACGCAATGGGAATTGCCATGTTAGGTTCAATAGACGGAGGTGATGAAAAGATTGTGAGAGTACATATTGTCGTTGCTGATGGCGATTTCCCCCCAATTGAAACATTGAGATTTGGAATAAAAATCAATTCTGAATTTGGAGGAAGGATGGATGGAGGAGATTATGACTCAACAGAAGGATGGATTGGCCCAGATTACGATTCTAATGAACAGATTCTGCTAGTAGAATTCAAAGCTATGGAATTACAATTCGGAGAAATATCGCAAGTTAAATTTGGTGATCAAGTAGATGTCACATCTGAACTAATCAATATGGGCAATATTGTGGGGGAAAATATTGTTGTTATTGCTTGCCCCAATGTTAGTCCAACTTCTCTCGCCCTGAATGGATGCACAAATGGAGAAGTAAAGACGACAGTGCCAAGCATTTCAGCACTAAATGGAAGTGAGCCAGGGAATCGACGAATAACAATGCGAATTGATTCAACAGTAGCAATGGAATGGACAATACAAATAGATCCTGAAAATAGATTAGTAGATATTAATCGTGAAAATAATCTTGCTTCGATTAGTATAGAAATAGAAGAAGAAAGTGGGCTGTTTGAGAGTTTTATTGACACGTCAGATGGAGCAACTATGAATATTCTAATCGTAGGGTTGATTGGAGTTATTGGAGTATTATTGTTGATGCTAACCGTTTTCAGAATTAGTAGTAAGAGACGATTAAGGAAGGACCCTTGGATCAATGAATCACGTGCTTGGGCTAAGAACGAGATTCCGACTATGCCCCCCCAGAATAAATCATCAGTCCAACCGCCGCCAGGTATCCCTGGAAATTCAGTTATTCAACAACAAACTGACCCATATTCAGATTTGGATGAAATGAATATTGGTGACCTTTTAGGTGACCTACTTTGAGCGAAGGAGCAATACACGCCAACCAATACGCAAGCACATGTCAGAGGTCGCGGACGCTGACTGGATGCATGGTCGCTCTGAATGGTGGAGTAGTACCGCGGGACGAGACCCCATGAAATCTCATGGAGTATTTGGAAAAGAACTAGATGAAGGAGAAAAAAAATCTCCTGTCCCTGAAAATTTCCATTGGGAGATTAATCCTCCACCCACATGGAAACTCGCAGATAGAAGAAAGGGAGGAACTGGTTGGATGCGGCAGAGATTCAAACCCCCTGCCCGAACCATTTTATTGCCTTGCTCATGGTCGTTATTTTTCCTAATCGCAACTACAATTCCACTTGCTCTTCCGGGAAGAACACCGAATGATCAAGTTACTGCATTAATTCTATTCTTATGCACATGGGTCTTGATTTTCATTCCAGCTTGGATGGCTCAAAATGAAATGCCAAGAGGAGGAGGTTGGCTTATTGGAAAAAATACACTTGGATACTTAGGAATTGGCAGTATTATCTTCCCACTACATATCATTATCAACGTAAAATTAGGATGGATTTCTTTTGCATTTTTTTGTATAGCATGGTACACTCAAATTCGTCGTTTTCAAGAGGGTTTCAAAGCAGCTTCCAATAGATGGCTTCTCCCCTTTAATCCATTAGAATGGGGAGAAGAGGTAGTCAATGAAAAATGGGAAATAATTTCAATCAAATGGAGAAATGGACCTATTGCGAAGCATTCAATTTTCTCAGGATTAGAACTCCATGGAACTAATCGAGGTAAAGATCGATTCATTGCATTCCATTATCATGGTCCGGAAGGATGGTTAAATGACCCGTTCACGACCCAACTTCAATCAGACAAACTCCATGACTCCCTCCAAAATCCTCCAATCCTATTGGAAGGAGAAGAATGGGCTAAGAAATTTCTAAAAAATATAGAAACTGATGAATCAGAATAATAAGTGATAACATGGATGAAAAATGGGTTCAACCGGCTCAAAACAGTATTGATGCTATTGCTCATGGTATGACCTATGCAGACGGGTCTGAATTCGATGTTCGTTTGACTACAGATGGCGAACTAGTTTTACACCATAATGCTAGAATAGAATTGAGTACAAAAAACGAACGAACAGAAGGTTTGGAAATTTTTGTTGAACAAAACCATTCAGATGACCTGCGAGAAGCAGGATTTGAACTTCTATCAGAATTGATTGAAGACCCAAGAATTATCGATTCTTGGATTAATGGTTCTTCCACAGCATGTATTGAGATTAAACGACCTCATCCTAAAGCAAAAATTGTCGGAGGGTATTTCCATAGAAATGGCATGAGAGAACATGTTGAAAAAATTATGAAAAACATCGAGAATATACTATCTCCTTTAGAAATCCCAGAAAGAAATACTGTAATCTACTCATTTGACCCAGAAACAATGGAGGCACATTCTGAATCTGGAATAAATATCCCAGCAGCACCAATCAATCCATCGATTAGAACCTGGGGGTTAGCCCCCATACGTCGTGCTATGGCTCTTCCATCATTTGGGAAAAGAAATGTGCTTCAAATGGTTCATCATTGGAAAAATATGGATGCCCCGGTACTTCCATTAGCTCTAAAACACATTTATTCATGGTCGAAATATCTCCATCTAGGACGTACGTATTCATACAAAGGGAAATCACTAGTTTCACTCAATAAACAGAGACAAGGGTACCCCATCCATGTCTGGCCAACTCCAATCGAAATAGAAAAGAAAATAATTAGTGGAGGATTTACTGCCCTTAGTGATTTGATGGACCCTACAATCCTTAGAACTCCTCAGGGTCAAACTCGATGGATGAAACCTGGAACACATCCATTAACTCCTGAGATTGATGAAATGATGACAAAACCCACAGATGATGAAAATGCAAGAGAATTATTCAAGCAAGCTTCACTAGAACCGACTTGGGACGAAATGGACCTCAAAGAAAGGCAAGTCTTGATTGACCGATTAAAACCTAGATTGTTTTGGCCAGAAATAAAAGCAGATGAAGGCTCACCTCCTTGGGAAATACCTAGATTCATTGGGCATCGCGGAGCAGGTAAAACCTTCAAAGAAGGATAATCACAATCGTCTAACTGGTTGATCACGTGCTAAATATTTAGGGCGATAAATTGGAACACCCTTTCCACCACGAGAATTTCTTTCATCAACAATTTGAGCAGAAATTCCAATTACTCGTGCCCAGCCAAAAAATGTAGTGTAATAATCTGGTTTACGGAATCCAGCATTATACAGTAGCGTTCCTGAAACCAGGTCTACATTGGCATTGGGGTTGCTAATCTTCGGATTCTCGCCCAAAACTCGAGGTGCAACTTCGCGAAGTGTTCTAACTGTTGCAAATAATGGATCATCGGGGCAAACTTCCTCTCCAATTTTCATCTGAACAGTTGCTCTAGGATCTTCGGCCCTCAATACAGCATGCCCGAAACCAAAAATCGGACGTTTTGCCGATAATTCGCCTCGAACGAATGATTCTACCTCGCCGGGATCAGAAGTTCCTACCTTCTGAACAAACTCTAGACATGACTGGTTCGCACGACCATGCAGAGGGCCACTTAATGCATTCATTGCTGATGCAATTGATGCGAAAAGACTAGCTCGACCAGAGGCAACTGACTTCCCAGCAAAAGTGGAAAGATTACCGCCTCCATGATCCATATGAAGTACAAGGAACGAACGAAGGATTCTCGCTGCACGTACAGCATCATCTCCTTCCATCCCCAACATTGAAACAAAATTCCCCGCCATTCCAAGAGATGGATTTGATGGGTTAACCAATTCGCCTCTGCCACCTCTCATCATGAACAATCGTGCCATTAATTCGGGCATCCATGCAATGAGGTTCATTGCATCTGAGAAAATATCGTTCTCTTCTTCGCCACGTCCTAGAGACATAATTCCTATGCTAAGCCAATCCATTGGGTGTCCAGCCCCAGTTCCGATTGCTGTAAATAAATCAGTTGAACCAGATGGAAGATTAGAACGAGAAATTAGATCTTTCCTGAAGTCTTGTGATTCTTTCTGATTTGGAATTCGCTTGTTGAACAGTAGAAATGCTGCATCCTCTGGATCTATATCTGCAAGGTCAGCAATTGGGTATCCAGCATAATGAACTCCATCAATCGGATCGACAAACGAAGTACGACAGGTCCCTACTGGAATCCCCCGCATACCAGTATCAAGATGTGAGTCTTTGACCTCAAACAATACATTCTCGTCTGACATGCTCCCCCTCGGTGTTAGAATGGAACCAGAGAGTTCTCATCAAGAACCCTCCGCATGTATTTTCTTTTTGAAAACCGTGAAGTTTGAACCCTAAGAGGGCTTCGTGAGGATGTGAGACGACGTATTCCAGAGTGGTGGGAAGCAGGAATTCGCTTTACATGTCTGCCAAACTGTGGCAGATGTTGTGATGAACCAGATGGTTTGGTTTACCTTACTAAAGAGGATGCTAGACGTATTGCAGCAAGCATGAATAAAGATGTGGAAATATGGTTAGAAGAGGATACTAGGAAAACACATGATGGACGTTTTGTTTTGAAATCGACTCCAGATAAAGGAACATGCATCTATATTGAAGAAGATAAAAGTTGTAAAATTCATTCTGTTAAGCCTGCTCAATGTTCTGCATTTCCGTTTTGGGGAGAAAATGTTCGTGATGATCCTTCATGGAGAAAAACAATCGAAATCTGCCCGGGACTTGTTCACCCAGATGCTATTTTAATCGACGGAGAAACTATTCGAGCACATATTGAATCAGATGCAATTGCTGAACAAGGATTTCGTAATTGGTAGATTCAAACAGGCATCTTTACTCGTCTCTTTCTCAAGCGAGCTGTGCCTTTTGATTGTGCTTTATTTTGATGGAAGGGGATTTGACCTGGCGCAGGCTGTAGTATTGGATACTGAATTTCTACTGTAATATCTGCGGGATTAAAGGGTGTAATTGGACCTACATCTTCTCCTAGAGGAGTTTCAGTAATTGCTTCTAACTGACCTTCCAATGCTAACAAACGATCAGTGAGTGCAACTAAGTCGCCTGGTGTTGTAGAAGACATTCGTTCTTGGATTCCTGCCAACTCACTCTCAATTTCATGAAGTGCGTATCTTCTTCGATGTAACTCACTCTCTGCATCGAAAAATCTACTTTCGATTTTCCCACCTAAGTTTTGTGAAATACCCGAAGAAGGAGTGGAAGGAATTGGCTGTTGAGATGGGATAAGACGTCCACTAGGGAGTTCCCAACTAGAAGGAGACCAGGAGTCTTCAGAAAGAGATTCTGAAGAAGAAGTTAATTCTACTTCGGGCTCAAAGCCACGAGGTAGAACCTCATCTAACACATCCTCTACCATTTTTTTGCCAATTTTTTCTGCATCCCATGTTGATGATTCATCGGTTCGTTGGGTTAAACTGCGTCCTTCCAATAAAATAGATACATCAGACATACTCACTGGAATTTCCCCCTCAGAAATTGACGACAACACAACCTGAAGTGAATTTACTGATCCTGCCCATGTAGGTGAATGATCAACGATTGAAGTCAAAATCTCTTCACTTACAGAAGCACCGGCAGCAATACTCCTCCTCCTAAGATGTGCAACTAGTGTAGCGATACTAGGTTCCTCAAGAGTACCAATTGCTGCCCCAGTAAGTACCTCTCTCAACGAACTTGAAGGGACTGAATCGAAGGAATCAAGGGATCTAGTTGTACAAACAATCTGTACTCCATAATCCAATGCAATATGCAAAAGGCGCCCTAATACATCATCTGTACGATGTTTCAGAACCTCGTGGAGGTCGTCAACTAAAATGGCACCAGCATGTCGAAATGCTTCTTCAGAACCCATTGGACATTCCATAAGAGTAGAGCCTTCAATTCGATAGACTGCTCTGTGAGGCATGACGCTCTGTAGACTATTTGCAAGAGCAGATATGAAATGCGTTTTACCAGTACCTGCACTCCCAACTACAACAAATGGATTGAGGCGTTGCCCCGGTTCTTCCATAATCAAATCTGCACCTCTAGCAACAGCATGATTTTCTGGAGAGGTGTGCCAACGTGACCATGATAATGATGGACGAGGCTCGTGTTCTAGAGGCCAAGAATAAATCTGAACAGATGAATCAGGAGTTACATCCACAGGTGAAGATATTTCATCCAATTCTGTACTAACTACTCCCCTATGCTCATCAAGAACTTGTCTCCACAACAAACGCCCAGGGGTATTTTGAACTGATTTTCGATTAGAAGTATTTTCACGAAGTCGGCGAATACCATCTAAAACAAAATCGCCTTCTCGTTCTTCTCCCAATAATCTTCGTTCTGCTCCTTTTGGATCTGAACGCCCCAATAAATCATCAACAGTAGAAAGACCCCTCGGTCCTTCTCGTCGTCGAATATAATGCTCTAAAGATGGAGAAGTTGTCTTGACAGGATTGGGTATTTCGCCAAACCGTTCCTTAGCTGAACGAACTGCATCAGACAATCGACGACTCATTTTTTACCCTCCAATTGTTCTAATTTCTTTAGCGCTTCAGATGGTGATCTCTCAACACTAGCCATTATCTCCCCAATGTTGCCACCTTTCTCAACTAAAATTGCTAATCTTTCATAGAAATCCTCGGGAAGTTCGGTTGTATCCATTGTTGCTGTTCGAGGTACAGAGAAGTCTCTTCTCTGGCGATGTTTTGCAGAGGCGAATTCTCTTGCAGAAGAAGGAGGTTCGCGGACAACTTCCGATTCACTTGAATGGCGTGAGGTTGTATGAACAATCTCATGACGTCGTGCATCTTCAAGCCCCTTTGGTAACCAAACACCATCAATTTCACGGGCATTTCTGAGGATATCCGCACTGGCATCATTCGATTTTGATTGAACGCCAATGAATTCAGGAATGTCCTTACCAGTTTTCGGAATTGCTTCAAACTGAGTCTCTTGATTTCTTGATTCTACAATCTCATGCCATCTTTCGGCTGCATCTCTGAGGCCATCTGCTCTTATCGAATGATCAAGAGGCGGGGATTTATTTCTAACCCTAGCCTTGGGTTTATGATCAACAGTAGCAGCCCTTGGACCAGTCCGTTTGACCTTTCTAGCGACCTTATTTTTTGGACGAGAGGCACTTGCATTAGAAGAAACAGAAGAAACCTCTATCTCTTCTTGAGAATAAGTTTCAATCTCAATTGTTTCTTCAATTTCAAGTACAACATCATCGGACATGTTAGGAGAGGGTTCTATTGCCCAATCAGGCAAAACAAAATCTTCATCTTCTTCTGCATGGGATTCATTTTCCAACTCTTCAGGAATTTCTTCAGTAAATTCATGAATAGGATTTTCAACTGCTTCAATGGTTGATTCAATTCTCCATTGGTCAATTAAGGAACCAATATCTGGCCGAATATCTTCAATAGGTTCAGGAAGTTCCTCCAACATTTCTTCATCGTTAGATGAAACAGGGTCATCTATCACTTCTAATACCCTAGGCTCAGCAGTTGTGGTCATCGCATGAATAATGAATGGATGCCCGGCTAATTTAGCTCCTTGGACTGCCCACATTGCGGCAGTATGAGTATCCAACATTTGCATTTCAATTTGTAGAAGTGCCCTCTCTTGTGGAGACATTGCTAGGCCATCAATAGGGCAAAGTAGGAGATCATCTGACTCGGCAACTAAATCCGTCAAATTTCGACAAAAGTCGTATACTCGATCAAAACCGTGTAATCCAATCAAAAATTCTAATCCATCAATAACTACTACTGCACGAGGATTTGCGAATAAAAAATCTTCAATTTTTTTCATTATTCCTTCGAGGCTAGGACCAATATCTCCCTTCTCTAAGGGCCTTTCAGTAAGCCTGATTGATGACGATTCATGTATTGCATACTTACTCCTAAGACGATTATTAGGAAGGCGGCTGAAAACTAAAAGAGGGCGCCCCAGAGAAACAAGATTAGAGGCAATACCCAACACACTATCTGGAACTTCATCATCAACTAGCCAACTCTGACCAGGACCAAATGATGGCCCTTCAGAAATAAGTTCTGGAGTAACTGGTTCATCGAACAGTAACTCTTCCACTCCTTCCCTAGAGAATTCAGTTTCAATGCTAGTCCAACGACTCTTAATTCGACCCAATGAAACCAAATCTTGATGCCTAGTATCTGACCACCAAGGTTGCTCTTCTAAATTCTGAATATCAGATTTCAAAAGTCTAGAATGGGGGTGTAAATCCATTGATTCAGGAATATGATCTCCTTCGTGAACTGATATTCGAGCGTCGTCCATTGCAGATTCTTTAAGGCAAATTTCCATAGCTTGCTTTCCACCGGATGTCGAGGAATTAATATCAGAAGATAATGCCATTATTGGCATCCCATCCATAATCCCTAAATTCCCTACAAAACCATCACGTGAAGCCCTTTCAATTCGAAGATGGCCGTTGAAACGTGACCTTGTGGCATCCAACATAAGTAGGGCGAGAACCCCGGGGCCACCACGCCGCCGCTCTGTAATATCTCCATCTGCAAGCTCCGCCATCACAGAACCCTCAACCGAATGTGGACTCAACCCCTCTTGAACCCCCCTCCTAAATGGCGCTACAGAACCCCATTTATTTGGAACAACAGGGGGAACGGAGAAGGAGAGAGTTCAAGCGCTTGAAGTGTATGACTCATTCCGTAGAAATACACTTAGTGCCTATTGGAAGAAAAATAAACACAAATTCAAACTGGTGAAATGATGAATAATACCTTACCACTCTGGGAAATCCAAGAAATTAAGGATGAGGCTGTACAAAATAACATTCCGATATGGGCCTTAATTATTGGAGCTCTTGCTGCTTTTGTTGGACTACTAATCCTACCAACAAATCAGTTTGTTGGAACCTTAGTTATCATCGCTTCATTCATCCCAACCGTAATTGGAGTAACTAGATATTTAGAAATACGAATAAATCGAAAAATTCTGGAACATATAGGAGTAGATGAAGGACATCCGTGGCACCCTGCAGATGAAGGAGAAAGTACCAAAACAAGAGTTAAGGATGTACTAGGGCGATGGATAGAACTCCCATTAACTGCAAATATTACTTTTCACCTTGATCATCTAACGAATGAATCAAGCATCAAAGATGAGGAAGATGAAGAAATCTTGCAACTTGGAACATACTTGACCGAAAAGGAAGGGAGGAAAATGGAGTTTTTTATCAATCAAGCATTGATTTTGTCTAGAACTCAAGAATTTGAACAGGATCCTACTCTCAAAGATGCTAGACTACGCGAAATGGAAGCAGAGGGTCTACTAGATCGTGAATGGTTGGATACAAGTCCTGGCCAAGTGGAAATCGAATTTGGACAGATGAGTAGAGCAAAGGAGATTCTTGGCAAAAAGAAAAACACCAGTCATTTGGCACTAGATGCTGAAGAATGACGGCAACGGTCATAGGTCTGGAGAGTCAGATGAGGGGTTCGTGGAAGAGTGGCGTGAGAGAATTGCGGCCTTGCCAGATGAACAACGAGAGATGTTCGAAGGTGGGACTCTAAGCCAATTCTTCCTACGATGGCCACTAACTCTTTCACACCCTACCTTTGTTGGCTCCTTCTATGGAGTTCTAATTTCTCTAGCATTATTGGCACCTACCCTCATGGAACAAACATCCGTAGGAGAATCTATTTCGGATTCTACCAGAACTTGGGCAATTACATCACTTTCAATAATTTTGATTTGCGGAATTCTTGGAGGTTTTAGCGCAATAATGGTTGCAATTACCAAACGAATACCACTCCGCCTTGATCAAAAAAGAAAATTCATTTTCCCTATTCCATTCATTGGACTAATTCTATTTACAGCATCTATATTGGAACCCTCATTGGGAATTCCAGAAGAGATTGGTTGGATGCTAATGATTGCACCAGGTCCTCTTTACGTGCACCTATCTTATGCACCCAGATGGAGAATGTTAGATCGAATGGCGAGAGGGCTGAAGCCCATTGAAGGTCCATTGGAAGTAGGGAAAAAGAGAGATTCAGAAGATGAAGATTTGATGGCAGCAATTGATGAAATCACTGATGAAACATCAGATTAATCCGATTGATTTTCCTGCTTTTTCAAATGCACGAAGAACTTCATCTAAATCATCACGTGTCAACCCTGCAGACATTTGAGTTCTAACTCTAGCCTTATCTCTGGCCACCATCGGAAACACAATAGCACCAACCATAACACCTGAGTCTCTCATAGCCATCGAAAGACGTTTGGCAGTTGTTGATTCCCCACACATAACAGGAATAATCGGAGTGGTAGAAACTCCTGTATCGAATCCCAAAGAGTCTAATTCGCTACGGAAATAATTGGTATTCTCCCACAGTCTCTGAACGTGTTCAGGTTCATCCATGATTACCTCGACAGCAGCCTTTTGAGCAGCAGCAACACCAGGGGGCTGACTCCCTGAAAGTAACCAAGAACGACTGTGATTTAATGCATGGAGCCTCATCTGTTCAGTTCCTGCAACAATCCCTCCTTGGACACCCATTGCTTTAGAATAAGAGCCGACCTCAAAATCTACTCTACCTTGAAGACCAAAATGAGCTACAATTCCTCGACCTTCCCCCAAGACCCCTTCTCCATGACAATCATCAACGAAAACCATTGCATCATATTCTTCGGCTACATCCACTATTTCATCTAGAGGAGCTATATCTCCATCCATACTAAATACACCATCAGTAATAATCAATTTCCGATCAGCATCTTGATTTTGTTTCAAAACTTCTTCCAATGCACCTACGTCATTATGAGGATATACTGCACGTTGAGCCTTAGTCAATCGCACACCATCGATAATTGAACCATGATTGAGTTCGTCTGAAATGATAACGTCCTGCTTTCCATTTACCAAAGTAGGGATTAGTCCAACATTAGCAGTATAGCCTGCTGAATAGATTAATGCTGCCTCAACCCCCTTGAAATCTGCGGCCACTCTTTCAGCCTCAAGATGTAAATCCATAGTTCCAGCAATTGCTCTTACTGAACCACTTCCTGCGCCATATTTTCTGGTTGCATCAATTGTTGCTTCAACGACTCTGGGATGTGTTGAAAGATTGAGATAATTATTAGCAGACAGCATTATTGTCTCTTTTCCGTCAATAACTACACGAGGTGAATTTGCAGATTCAAGGACTGGAGGATCCCAATTCAAACCTGATTTAGATAGTTCTTCGAATCGTTCTCTCATCCAATCGAGTTCCTTCGCCATACAACTGGGATGTTCGTGGCGACCATGATGGTTCCGTTCATCGCTGCGTTCAAACGAAGGGGCGCAGAGCAACTGGCATGGACAACCTGCCAATAGCGGTAATTCTAGGAATTGCTCAAGATGGTGGAGTCCCTCACCCAGGATGTAATTGCCAAACATGTAGCATTTATTCTAGTTCTGGAATTCAATTATCTCCCACTTCTCTTGGTGTGATTGATGGAGAGAAGTTACATCTTTTCGATGTCTCAAGAGATTTAAGCCGGCAATTAAGAATGCTACCAGATACAGAAAAGAAAGTCACGGACATCTGGATTACTCACGGACATCTAGGCCATGTAGATGGCATCGGATTATTTGGTAGAGAAGCAATGGGGGCAAAGGGGATTAGGATTCATGCTAGTAAATCAATGATTAATTTAATCGAAAAGACACCTAGATGGAACACAATGATACAAAATGGAAATTTGATTCCATGTCCATTTGAAACCGGTAAAATAATTGAAACATCAAACTCTATTTCTATTACCCCAATTCAGGTACCTCATCGAGATGAATGGACAGATACGCATTCATTCATCATTAAAGGACCTGAAAAATCAATCCTTTTCCTCCCTGATCACGACTCTTGGGAAGACACATTGAGAATGGTTGGAGAAGAAACTGTGCTTGACTGGTTCCAAACACTTGATGCAAATGTAATTCTTATCGATGGAACATTCTGGTCATCAAATGAAATAAAGCGCCAGGAAAACGTCCCACATCCTCCGATAATTGATTCGTTGGAACGAATAGGTATGAAAACAAATGATTCTTTGGATATTCGATTCATTCATCTAAACCATACAAATCCTCTTCTAATTTCAAATTCAGAAGAAAATAGAGTTCTAGAAAAATATGGTTGGAGCATAGGAAATGAAGGCGGACAAATTTATCTCTGAACCAATTATACGGAATAAGTAAATGTTGCAACGATTCGCACCATAATATGCACCTCAAAGGGACTGTGTCCAGTGGGCTTGGAAGAGCGGCTATTTTCATGTCCCAATCGCATTACCAAGACCAGTTTAGACAAATTATAGGTGCAACCGCTTGGCCCGGTACATTGAATGTACATGTTGAAAATAATGACTTATGCAAATATATTGCATTGCGTCAAAAAGCAGGCATAGATACATTGGATTTAGATGCAAATCTTATGGATTCTGTCGATACAATTGATACATCTTCTATCGAGGCATTTCGAATTAGAGGTTTTCTCAGAGAAGGGCGTTCTTTCGGTGGAGCAACTGCTTTTCAGGCTGAAATATATACAAACAATTCTGAAAAAATCCCTTGTGCAATTTTAATTCCAGATCTCACTCGACACGTAGAAGTTATCGAAGTAATAGCTGATGTTTTCTTGAGAGAGGGATTGAATCTAGAAGATGGTTCAATTGTCAACCTCGATCTCCTTTGAATCAGAAGTCATTCCCAAAATCCAACCACGTTGCAATAACAAATCAATTTCCCTACGTGCAATGTCTTGCCATCTTTCGTGTAATCTTTCATTATCACCTACTGGAGGATTAGACCAGGCTTCAACGGCCTCGATGGGCATCACATCCAAATCAGGCAATGCTGGATGTTTGATAGTCCACAAAGTTAACCAGTCAGAAGCAGATCTACCAAAATCCACCTCTTCGTTAGGACGATGTAGAGCACGAATAACTTCAGACAACTCGACTCTTTCAGTAGCAAGACCATGTAAAGCGGATGCAATTCGACGAACTTGATTCCAAAGAAATGATTCTGCTTCTATACGAAAGCCCACCACTCTCCCTGAGAAATCAACCCAAGGTGTACAACTGTGAATTGTACGAACGGTTGTCCGATCTTCTTCAACGCGGCAAAAATTTGTGAAATCGTGACCCCCCTCGAAAATCTTACACCACCTAGAGAGTCGTTCTGGAGGAATATCCACAGGCCAATTCGGTAAAGCTTGAAGCCTGTAAAGGTACACTCTACGCCTAGCAATTCTGACTATTACATCATCTGAAACACCATATGCTCCCCATACAAATACATCATCGGGTAATCTGTCGTTGATGGCACGTAGAAGATTTGCTTCTCCAATACTTTCCCATCTTTCAAAAGGTAAATCAAAAGATGCGAGATTCATTCGAACATGGACACCTGCATCAGTCCTTGATGAAATCCAAATATGCTTCTCCTTATCTAACCACTTTAATTTCTTCAAAACAGTTTCAAGTTCACCTTGTACTGTTCTTACATCTGGTTGAATTTGAGAACCATGGAAATCATTTCCAAGGTACCCAAAACACAAAACAATCCTTTGTGTTTCTTCAGAAACGACTTCAGTTTCGTCAACCTCAGCCATATTTCGCCCTCACTCTTCGAGTGCGAGATATTCTACTGCTTCTTCAGTAGATGCAAAACCCATACCTAAGAAGGCAAATTCCACTGCAACAGGAATAAACTGTTTTGCAAATGCTTCACTTCTGTCAAAATTTGTTTTGAAGTCAATGTTATCGATAAGCATCTTAGCCGCTTGGAAAAGGTCAGCAGTTACATCAAAATCATCTGAAGAATCACCCAATTCTTTGAGTTTCTTTAGTTCTCTGATTGCCTTAGGGATTCTATCAAACTCTATCAAAGCATTAGCTAAAGCCGCTTGATACTCTGTACTCTCTGGATCCATTTTTGCAGCTTTCTGAAAATATGCAGCAACTTGTCCTTCATTTATTCTCTCTTTTCCTTTTTCATCGAAATTACCATTGGCTTGAATCTCAAAAAGTGCTGCTTCTGCCCAACCATGGTATCCTACAGGACTGTCTCCATGTGCTTCGATTATTGCTTCAAAATTTTCCATAGCACCCATATAATCTCCACTCATAATACACTGTGCCGCTTTAACTGTCAATTCTTCATCCACCATGTGACCACCGGAGTGTCGTCTGCACCGGTAGTTCATCAACGGTGCGGATGATTTGAAATCACTCTACAACTTCAATTTCAGATGATTCAGGGGTGTTTTCAACATCTGATGTTTGATTTGAAACTTCATCTTCAGGAGCCCCGGGTCGAGTTCGTAATTCATTTACCAAAGCATACACGTCCATGGGTCTCCGAATTCCATAGAAACAATCTTCAGGGTCTAAATCTACTGTAGTCCTAGTTCGCTGAAGACGAATGATAACGAACATTAAGCGAATCATTCGGATAATGAAATTACTACTTTGTTTAGTAGCTGCATCTGTAACTTCTGTGGCTGCACCTCCTCCAACTGAAATTGAGTCTTCTCTCAAACCCATTCCAGATGCAGTTATGACATGTAGGCTACCATAGCCTAAAATTCGCCCAATCAAACTTCGTTCTACTTTCAAATTCTCAATTTTCGTCAAACTAATTGCATGACTATTTGCATCAATGAATTTCAAAAATTCTTTCTTCAAGTAAACTTGCTTGTCCGTGATCACATAGGTAAATGCACGCTGATACATCACCGTTAGAACAAACATTACAGAAGAATATATGACTCCAAAGTAGAGATAAAATGAATCATTCCAATCGGGAAGAAAACCACTAGGTGCTTCTGCAACGAGGCCGATTAAAACACCAGCGGGACCATCAGTAAACACCCATTCTAGAAAGAAGAAGCCAGGTGTTAATGATATTAGAAGTAAAGAAACAGTATACCATCGTCCAGACGTACTGAAATTTACAAAATTATTGCACCAAGTTATTACCAACATTAGTACAAAGAATCCTGTTATTCCAAACAAATCGGAGAGACCATGAAGAATGGACAAGAAAGAAGACAAGCCCCCTTCTCCTGATGGGCCATCCATTTTAGCACCCCACCAGAATAACATGTGAATAATGAATACAGTAAATACCAAAACGTATCTTGGAAACATCGAAAGAAAACTTGGACCAGATCTGTAAAATGGTTGTTCATAGGAAGACATCTCAGGGACTGCGCGGCGTGCAGCTTCAGCATCTAGTCCTTGCTTAAATGACTCCATTTTCTCTCCCATGTCTATCCCTCTGTTACCATTACTTACAGGTTCGTATTTAACGACATTCCGATAACGTTCATCTTAATGCAATATTCCCCATGAATGCTCAGCATTTCCTCTAATCCATTTGTAATCAGTTGCAGTACGGACTTCATTCTCGTCAATAATTACGATTTTTTCCACAGTCAAAGGATATTCGTTGTATGTAAAATGAGATTCTAAACCCATTCTTGTTGGTTGGTCAAAAGTCCAATGTGCGCGACTTGTTGACCTCAATATTGTGCTTATCTGAGTCCGGCCATTCCAAACTCGCACCTTGAATGAAGGTAGAGGGTTGCCTTCTGAATCTAATTGTTCATCACCAGACGGATGAATCAACTCAACCTCACATCGTTCAAATTTCTCCGTTCGCCCCCGTCTTGCATCATGAAATAATCCTGCTGTTCGAAGAGGGAACCTGTGTCGATCCCTTCGTTTCCATGGAGTAGAATCACTGGCAGTAACAGACAATGAAAGATGAGGCATGAACCAATCAAAATAGGAACCATCGTCAAAATGGAGAAAACCCCAGAACCAAGGTACAGATGGAGCCTGAACTACAACTTTCTGAAAATATGCAGTTCCCTCGACATCTTCACCATCAATTTCCCCGGATGCTCGAGTCCCATGTAAACGAAGAATGTCATAACCCATACTCCCAGCAAACAGATTATGAGTTCGAGTGGCTGCTGAAAGAGGCGGATTCCAAGGAGTCATCTCAAGATTAAATGATGTTGGAGCCCCTGCATCTACCATATTTTTGTCGGACTTCAAGCGTAACCAAAATGCACTATTGTCTGGTCTAAGGCCCATTGATAGATCATCATCAGTTAATGGTACAATTGCGCCGCCGCCCTTATCTCCAGGCCAAAGATTGTGACGATGATCTAATGCAAGCATTCGGCATTTTCTAAGAACTAAAGGTTCGAACATTTTCTCCCCATCATACCACCAAGCAGCGACCATCCCTCCAAGTGTATGCTCGCCTTCATCACCGGTATGGAAACGCTGTCCTTCCCATGGCACTCCACTAACATCAATTGATGCCGTGTCCTTTGTAGACCAGAGGACCATCAATTGTTTCGAACGCTCAGGATGTTCTTTGCAAGGAAGGACAACCAACCACCACCACCATTGCCACGTGAACCGATGTAAGGGTGGAAGAAAGTCAAGGCGCCAAAGGGTATCTAGGTCCCCCTCGAAATGTTCCATGTACCGCGAAGTGACGGAAGGCTGATGAATTGAACTCTAATCAATCTCTCTTCGACCAAGGAATGATTGACCAATCAAAACCCAGATTCCAATATAGAGAAGCAAAAAGAATGACGATACCAAAAGAGAAACAATGGGTGTAGTAGGGGATATTACGGGTTCATTCCAAAATATCGAAAAAATTACTGAAGAATTGAAAAATCCAGAACCGATGATATCGTAATAACTGGAATCTGGCCAAGCGATTAATGCTGCTGAATTAACCATCTCAAGCCCCCAATGAGATACTGAAAGCCAAGCTACTCTGCTTTGACCAGAAGACAAGAGTGAAAAGAAAGCCATGATAAATTCCCACACGCCCATCACTAAAGCAATGTAAATGCCGAACTTCTTCGAAATGACTCCCAATGCTGAGAATGTTGTCGAATATGCCAACAATACTAGAGCAGAAGTGATACCGATGATAAGCCAAACAGTCAAATCTTGGAATCTAAACAATGAATCGCCCGGCCCGATGAAACTAGTTACCAATCCCACAAGTAATGCGAGAACAACCATGTAAGGAGCTGTTATTGCCATAAATCCTAGAATGCGATATACAAAGAATTCAGCCCTATGAATAGGTTTGCCAACCAAATAATACATTGTCCCAGATGCCATTTCATCCCTGATCAATCCAGTTGCTAGGAATAATGGGATGAAAATCCCAAGGAGGAAAAGAAATGCGACTTTGCCGACCGCTAAAACAAATCCTCGATGGAGAGACTCCAAAACAAAATCCTGTTCTGAGGGGTCCTCATCAACGAAATCATCCGCTTCAATTGAGATGAGATTACCATTCAAATCATATTCTAATTCTACATCGCAATTAATTCCATTACGATTAGAATCAGGGGTGAAATATTCTGTCCAAAATATTTCCTCAGGATTAGTAGTAATATCGGCGGTGAAATCCCAATCTCGTATGCAATCTCCATCGTCATCGAATCCTTGACTAGTATTTCCTGAAGAAACATCAATGTCGAAACCATCTTCATCAATGTACATTGATGCAGGATCTTTGGGGATAGGAGTTTCCGAAACGCCCACAAATTCGCCCCATTCAAGATAGGAATACCAATGGTCTGAATCAATACCAACTGTCCCATTGACTTGGATTAAGCCGTTGAACCTAATTTCGTCATCTTCAGTCAAACAAGACGTTCCTAATTGAACATCATATCTCTCCTCATAATCGGTACAAGTGGACAGATTTTCAACTTGAACCCACGCTTCAGACTGAGAAGCGGGGGGAGTTCCAATCCAACTATATGATGTGATTTTTGCATTACCTCGATACGTATGATTGCCAGTATGATCCTCCTCATTCCAATTCAACCATTGATCACTTACAAACCGACCAGAACCGGGATATTCTGCACTATTCCAATCCGATGTGCCCCACTTTCGTTCTTGGCCCAAGGGGTAACCATCCTCGTCCCAATCTTCTGAATCCCCATCATCATCTACTGGCTCAAGACCTTCGACCATGGCCTCTGCATATGTTGCCAAGAGAAGCAACATTAGGAGTACTCCTACTGTTGCAATTACCCAAGTAGATGCTCTGACTCGGAGTTGACGTGCTGTGAACTCAATTACTGCACCTGCCTTCCTGTCTAGACTAGACCAGACACTACTGAGTACAATACGTTCAGGCAATGGAGGATTGGTACGATTAGAGGATGAAGGTTCAACCTGTGCTAACGGCTGAGGAGGAGTAGGATTATGATC
>MDTC01222769.1_pt1 | contig 20254 bp, 20 predicted proteins | sample 811181 | NCBI WGS metagenome assembly MDTC01 (sample SAMN05326644, study PRJNA326480) | marine metagenome | isolation source: seawater | place: Pacific Ocean: North | collected 2011 | reverse complement strand
TCCAATTCCTTTTCAAAGTTATCTAAAAATGCTACACGTTGTTCCCAAGTTTGACCACTAGTTGATCCTTTTACTGGATTGATGCATCTTTCATCACCTTGTTCATTACAAACTAATCCTGCAAGATCATGTGGGCAACCTAGTTTTCCTGTAGACCAGTATAGTTGACCACCATACCAGTTTGCCCCACAGTGTGAACACGTTGAGGTAGAGAACTCGTCCATGGATTACTCCTTGATAGTGTCTTATTTATTTCTAAAACGTTCGGCCACGATCATTTCTCGTAGAAAATCCTGTGCGTAACTGTTCACCAACTGCCAGAAAGATTTACTAGCATTACCCTCAATTTCGTCAAACATATACATGTTCAATCTGAAAGCGTAATTTGCTTCAGCAATTAGGTTGTTAATTTCTGACTGATCAAGGTCTAGATTGTCTAGAACTGATCTATAATTAGATTTAAATTCTTTCGCATCCTGTATGAATGGAAATTCATAGAAATTAAGTCCTTTGCCAACGGGAGGTTTAAGAACTCTCTGCACAATCTGTTTAAGAATCTGTCCTCCAGATAAGTCTCCAATATACCTCGTATAGTGGTGAGCAATGAGGAGATAAGGATCTTGTTCTGCTACCTCATTGATCCTAAAACAGTATGTGTTACACGCATCTGTTGGTGTTATTTGATCCTTCCATTGAGGACCATAGTAATATTCTAAGTCGCTTTCAATAGCGTCTTTTCTTTCAAGAGACTCTGATCTGATCTGTTTGACCATTGAATCAGTTGTATCTTGAATCTTTTCTTCCATTGTGCTATAAACAAAATAGAAGTTTGCGAGAAGTTTACGGTACTCCTCTGGGTTAAGTACACCTCTCAAAAAAGAGGCGACAAATTTGGTATTCTCAGCAGCAGAATGAGACTGTTTAGTTCCATCCTTTAACTGCTTTGATATCTCCATATACATGTTAATCGTCTAAGAAAATAATCATATCTTCTGGATCGTCAAGGAAATCACTTTTTGGAACAATTGGTTCATAACGTCCAGTTCTATTTCTATCTAGATAACCATTGATCATGGCATCTACAGATTCACCGAACCATCTATCCATAGAATCTGCCATAGAACGATATCCAGTGCCAACGTAGAGTTGACCTGCAACTACTGCAATAGTAGCGGTTCCCCAAAAAAGATAATAGAATCTAGATTTGACTTGAGCACGTCGCTTTGCCGTTTTCATATCTCTATCTGTCATTTGATTTTCAATATAGCATAAAAAAGGAGGGGTTGCAACCCCTCCTCACGGTTATTTAAGTTTCGCTTCAGAAAACGAACTTAGCACCTAGTTTACCGCCCCAGTCAATGACGGAATCGCCAGAAGCATCTTCACCGTTACTGATGCCTGATACTTCACCGTAGAGAGCGAGATCAGCATTGAGAGGATATGATGCACCTACCTTACCACTGAGTTCAGTTTCGTAGTCGTCGCCAGTCTCAGTATGAGTGATGGCAGGACCGCCTTGAACATAGTAAGATAGACCATTCTCAAGAGCACCTTCGTAGCCAATATGAAGATCTGTAACGGCACCAGAGTATTCGCCGTCTGGGTACGAAGCATTTGCTTCTACGTTCACATAAGGACCAGCAAAAGCGGCACCAGAGAACAGGAGAGGGGTTGCAGCAAGTGCTGCGATTGTTGATTTGATAGACATGTGTTTAAATTAAAGTGTCTCGTAGAGTTTAACCTACGGATGGAAGAGAGTCCGACAAACTCTCGTTACGAGGCACCTACCTAGCTCAAATTTGCGGAATTCGGAAGGTTAATCATAGTACTTATCTAAGATATAAGTAAAACTTATGGGATGTATAAGTACCAATAATAAGACGTAATGCATTCACGTCTGACTATTTATACATATTAACACTTTCTTCGGGATCGGTCAACCGCCCTTGTGACAGTTTTATGAGTGGCACATCAGTTAAGGTAGATTTTGAGTGCATCAATGTCAACGTCACCTGCGAGTGCTTTGAGTTCTAGGTTACCTGCAACGGTTTCAATCTTAGCACCAGTCTTCGCTTTTAGCAAGACATCTCCACCAAGAGATTCTGCTTCAAACCTACCAAGTGTGTTAAGGAACAGATCTCCTTTCTCTCCAAGACCTGATGACATATCAAAGGTTCCCTTTGTAAATACAAAGAATTTACCACCATTCTTGAGACCATTGACACCAATCGTCAGGGCAGCAGATCTGTTTTTAATAAGAGGTTTGGAGAAAGAATTCCCTCCCATCACTTGTAGATCAAAAAATCCATTAACCTTTACAGCATAATCACCCAACACTCTGTGGTTTAAATGTCCGAGACTGACCACATTCTTTGATGCTCTAGGATCAAACTGTAATGTTGTTTCTTCTTTTACAACAGTTTCGGATTTAAAAAGATCTTCTTCTAAGAAATTAACATTAGATTTCCTAGTTCCAATTTCCTCTACCCATTCACCAGTTTCTACAATAATCTGTGTGCCTGCTCTAATGGTGATAGTATCGGCGTCAAGGGTGATGTTATTACCTTTTATATACTTATCCCCTAAAACCTCTTCTGTGCTGTCTCCGTAGGCGACAGTGCTGATAGCTTCACCATTTCCAGAACTAGTATCAGTTTCAGATCCTTCTCCTTCGCCAGGATCTTTGCTTGACGCAACATATTCACTGACCAGAGGACCACTCTTGATCATCTGACCATTTTTAGTATTGATTAGTAATCTTCCACCACAAGCATTACCTTTACCACCCTTACCAGAAAGAATAGCAATGTCACCATTCTTTTGGATGTGGATGCCATGACCCTCTAACTTGTCCTGTATAGATGCACCCCACTTATCAGAGTAGATTGTAATTCTTTCTCCATTGACAAGAACAGTATATTCTGTACTTAGATTTTCCTCATCTGTAGTACCGTCAGTATTAGTATTACTTTCGTTTTCGGCACTCAGTAATTCTGCATTCGCTAGTTCTTCTGATCTAGTAGTCATAATTTACCCCCTACGGACAATCAATATAAGAACCAGTTCCAACCTTAGCAGAACCAATCTTAATTCTATTCTCAGCATCTAGACATGAGAACGAAGGAATAAACCTTGCTCCATATCCACCACCACCAAGAACTTTAATTTCTGGATAAGCATCAAATGTTAGAGTTCTATTTTTTATCCTGACACTGACAACTTGACCTCTATCATTAATTACTGCTTCAGCAACATTAGGGTCTCCATCAACAAATACTGTGGGTTCTGTGGTATATTCTCTTCCTGGTGTAATCATAGTAAAGGCATCAATAATACATTCTAAGTTTTCTGTTTCTGGTTTGTTAATTTTATAACCAAAACCAGGATCCATGATACGAATCTCTGTGGCAAATCCGTTAGGATCTAAAAGAACCTCTCCTGATGCTCCGTATCCAGCACCAGTAATGAAAACTTTAGGGGGTTCTGTGTATGGGTCACCAGTATCATCAATTGGAACGCTAATAATTCCACCAGTATTGTCAGTAATAGGACTTCCTGCTCTGGGTAGAGAAGGTATATTATCTTGAGTATCATTAGATGATTCATCTTCTAACTCATTGATTGCCTCAGAACTAAGTGATGCAGTATCAGAGGTAATTAAAACAGATGCAGATGCTCCTGTGCCAGGTATAGAGAAGATCAGTGATTCTTCATCTTCAATCACATTGTCCTTGGCAATACCAACAACAACAATTGCTTTAGATTCTTCAATAATAAAAGTACCTATTAAATTATTACCAACAATATCGGATGGGGATATACTAGGTCCAAATAGTTGATATCTTAGAGTTGTTCCTTCTGGAACATTTGTAGTTGTGATAGTATAAGTAACAAACTCTCCTTCTTTTACAGTAAATTTATCAGGAGTAACATCGTAAGTTGGAAGTGTGGTAGTATCATTATCACCTGTTCCATTCTGTGTATTACCAGTAAATGGATCATCTGTTGGATCACCAATAGTAGGTGGATTTGCTGGTACAGCAATACCACTATCAGGAGTGACTGGTGTAGTTCCAGATGAAATAGAACTTTCCTTAATGACACACCTAGCAATATTTTTTACAAAAGTTGAGGTAGGAACAGTAGCACCGTCTTTGATGTTTCTATCTGGTGTCTCCACTTTAAGTCTGACAAAGAAATCCTCTTGAACTTCTTTAATTGAGTCAACAAAAGTTCTAACAGTAATATATTGTACTGTCTCACCTATACGGAAACCTACAATACCACTAGACTCTTGGTAATCATCTCCTTTGAGAGCACTGCCATCTCTTGTTTTAAATGAAATACTAGATGCAATATCAGTCATGCCAGATCTAGTAATCGTAAATGTTGCTTCCTCTCCTTCTGTTACTTCTATATCAGAAATATTATACACTATATTTCTCTGCTGTGGTTGAATTCCACCAACAAATGTAATGTCTGTAGGACTCACTCTTGTTCCTTCTTTGTCGTCCTTACATGTGTATTGTGTCCAATCTTCAGCATCAAATTTATCCAGATCCTCTAGCAACTCATCAAGAAAATCTTTCTTCTTCCCTGTGCTGCAATTTGTGCATTTTACTGTGGTTTTAGCACATCTTTTTTTAGGTCCGCTACACTTAATACCAAGAAGATTTAAAACATAATTGATTGCCTCTCCAATCATGTTGATTGGTTTTGCAATAGCACCAAGAATAGATTGTAAAGGTCCTAAGATATCTGATAACAATGAATTCATCAGAGACTGTATCTTATTGAGAAGACCACTGATGAATTTATCTAACTGACATGCTGTTTGCTTGTAGATGTTAAAGAGATATCCAAATATAACATCAGTCAACCATTGTGCTAAGCGTTCACCAAGATCTGCCATTTCACAACCAACTTTTGCTAGTTGATCATTTAAAAATTTGGTGATTCCTGACAGAGAATTACCTTCATCTGTTGGTTGTATTATGGCATCTACTAGGTCTTTAACACCTGCCTTAATTTTCTTTAAAACATAACCTTTGATTTTGGCAACAAATGATTTAACAAGATAAATTGCCTTATCTACATACTGCCTACCAAGGTCAACGGAGTCAAATAAACCACCTGATAGTTCATTAACTAAGTAAGTTCCTAGTTTACCATTGTTCCTTTGTGTCTCATATAGCATTTCGCTAAAGAGTCTTTGGAAGTTATTTTTTAGGTCGCCTTCTTTACCACACTTATCTGCTTTCTCTACACAGAAATTGATTCCTCCAGCATTACCCTCACCGTTTTCTCCATATTTTTGCTTTACAATTGTAGTGAGAGGAGAAGTAATTACAGCATCGTTGGTTCTTAATTTTCCATCTGCAACAACACCAGCACCTTGTGCATCAACTGGACAAACTTTTTTATCAGATGCATTTTGATCTGCTGCAAGTTTTGCAGCGTCCACATATGTTGTAAAAGAATTACAACCATCCTCTGCTGTTGGTTTATCTTCCGTCTCGGTTTTGGTAGAGTTCGCTACTCTACCAACACTTCCCATAATTACAGGTTGTTGTTTATCATTATCTAAAAAGAATCCAACAACCCAACAACCAGAAACAAGTTGTGATGATACAGATGCTACTGCACCTACTCTGTGAGGATTAGTCACAGGCATCATCTGAATCGCCCAAGGCAAGTCATCGTCCTGTACAACATCACAAGATTGTGGATGTAAACCTACAATACGTACCTTACATCTACCAGAACCTTTCGGGTCATCTCTGTGATCTTTTTCAACTTGACCAATCCACCAATTAAAACCATCGGATCCTAATTGATGTATTGGGTATAAACTTGCTAGGGATTGATCCATCTTATTCAATCATCATAAACTAAACACTCAGGTTCTGAGGGAAATTGATCACAATACAATTCTAGGTATGTAGGATCATGGTGATCACCTGCTGCAATCTCCTTCTTATGATGCTCTCTATACTCTTCCAATTCTCTGAGTTCACCTTCTACATGGCGTCTCATTTGTGGATTAGTTGTTGGATCTTGAAGGATCTCTTTATCTTTTTGGATATGTTGTTCTATACTTTCCATAAGTTACCTATGTTACTTGGCTTTCTTTTTCTTTGATTCCATAAGAATCTCGGACTAATTCTAGCACTGTATGAAATTTAGGGGTAGCACCTGTCATGAATTGATGATTTAGATTTTTAATCAGATATGTACCACTGTGTTCAGGATCCCATGCATCGTCACGTTTTATTTCGGACATCGCTTCAGGAATTCTGATTTCAATTTTATCACCAGCACATAATTCCATATGCCCTGTTATAGAAATAGTCAGTTTCTGATTGAATAAAATTCCTGCTCTAGCAATACCTTGGGATAGGTAATTCTTTTGAAAATCAGGAAAAGTATTCTCACCATCTCCACCATGTTTATCTTCGTTAGAAGCAACTTTGGTGTCGTTATACCAATTCTCATGATTAATCACGGTTGACATAACTCTTGATGGGTATTTAGATAAAGACTCTTGTCCAATTGGCAGTTTGTCTTGACTCCCCAAATGAGCCATGTCTTTCCACATATCTTTTAAATTGTATACTCGCTCTTCATATTCACCAGTATTTATGTTGAAGTAACAGCATATTGAAGCGTAAGCACCCTGCCTCAACTTCTTAAACATATCAATTTCTGTATCATAAATTACTTCTTGAATTTTATACAGAGACTGTGGTCCTACCTTTGCTGCTTGATAATAGAAAGTGCCTTTAACTGGATCTCCTTCAAATTGAGACTTCTCATCTGATACTAAACGATCAATTGATTTGAAGTTAAACCCTCTATTGGTCTGAAAAAATAGATATCCAGCAGTTCCTGTTGCTTTTTCTGCTGTCTGTGGATTTACATCACTTTCTGTAATATTATCAGCACCCACAGAACCAGAAGAACTGCCACTTTTAATACCAACACCCGTCTTCTCAGAAATTGTTCTGGGTAGTAAACTTCTAATAATAGAATACGGAGATTTCTTAGTTGGTAGTAACTTAATTGCCGTAATAGATGCTTCGCTGCTAATCTTAGAAGCAGGAACCTTTAGATACTTTGTTAAAAGATTTTCTACAACAGTGGTTGTATTACCAGTTTGTATTGAATTAACACGAATACCTTCGTTAAGTAGTCCTTCGGTAGAAATCAAACCAAGTGTATAAACTTGTTTACCTCTAGTATTGACTCTGTTTTTAACAGCATGGACTCTAAATTCAATTGTGTATATACCTGCTGATTCTCCTTCATCAGTTAGATCATCTATCTCTACAACCACTCTTTCAAAACCTTGAATAGGCATACTAGAGATTAAGTTTTCATCATTATCAACCACGACCATTTGACCTCCATATGAAGGCCACATGATATCTTCGCTATATTGGAATGAAACTAACATTCCGTTTTGACCATCATGTAAGTTTACATATGGTTTTCCAAAATCATCACCAGCTTTATACAATGATACTGACTTAAACCTAAAACTTTCAGGATAAGTCTTCCTTTCAAAACTAGTGCTTCCTCTTTCGTTTGCCATTTATTTACGCATATGGTTCAACGTACATCCATCCTTGGAATGGTGATGCTGCATTCTGAATAGCAGAAAACTCTGGTTCAGAAGTCATCTCATTTGTTCCTGATTGGTTATTTATGACCACAGGATCAATACCTCCAGACATAGCAAGCATAGACTGATTAACTTCATCGTTAATAGACTCTTGATTGATATGATTTGCTATAAATGATTTGTTTGATGCTGGTGCATTTAGAGCAGTCATAGGCGTCACTTGCTTCATGAAGTAGGGACTGTCATTAGCAGATGATTTCAATATACCCATTTGGTCATATTGTCTATGACGTTCAAATATATTATGAAGTATAGTACCTGGTGGATGTGGATTTGGTTGATTTATACCCTCAGGATGATTTGGATTATACTTCATCTTTTCAATTGGATTTTTCTTCTTGCCAAATCCCAAGAATGCCATTTGTTGACCTGGTCCGCCTGTACCACCTTTACCAAAGTAACTACCACCAGTACCACGCATCATAACACGGGAACTACTAGATGTTTTATATCCACCGCCTCCACCACCAAAGATGAAGTTCTTAATTTTTTCAAGAATTCCCATCTCTCTACCCATTTTTCCACGGTTACGAGATGTAAACTGTTTTCTTCTAGAATCCTGTTTTTGTTGATTAGAAACATCAGCAGCAATATTGCTGGTAACCTCGTTTGGTACGCCAAACATAGATGCGATTGGTTCGCTTAGTAACTTAATACCACTAAGGACACTACCAACCATAGGAATGTTCTGTAGTACATTACCCAGCAGACCCATGGTTACCATACCTGCTGCTTTTGGAACTAGTTCCATTGCTTTAGCAAGTGTGCTCTGACCAAACATACCAGATTTGCCTCCAGAACTAACTGCTCTCTTCCTCATTCTTGGCATCATACTGGGTGAATTATCACCAGGAAATACTCCGCCAGCACCCATACCTTGTTCTGCTCTTGGAAGCATAGGCATATTCATATTGACAGAATTATTAACAGCAGATGTTTGTCCCTGTGTATAATTATTGTCTAAAGGAACAATAGCTTCATCTCCATGCAATACTGCAAGGTAACCACTGTCAGGACCAGAAGCAATACCACCTCGTTCAAATTCACCAGCAAAAGGAAGTTCTAATTGTGTCCCATCTGCCGCAGGAAGTAATGGAGTGTTTGGAGAAATTACACCCTCCGATTCAGCAATGTCAAGTTTCTGATCTTCACGTATTTCATCACGTGTATCACCTGCCATCTGAATTCTGTTGGCATCACTAACCTCACGTACTCTATCTTGCTGTGCCTCTTTTATGTTTGCTTCTCTTGAATCTTCTCTCTTCCTAGCAAAATCATTTCCTACTCTTAAGGCATCAATAATCTTGTCTAATTTATCAGTAACAGTATCACCACTCTCTTCTAACTTCTTGTAAGTTTGAGCAATACCTTCTTGTGCAGAAATAACACCCTTCTTAGTTTCATCCATCTGTTCTGTGATGGAATTGATACTAGAACTCAATGATAGTGCTACAGCAGATATAAACTCGCCAAGTTTCTCATCATGTACCTGAGTACCTCTAGGTCTACGAGGAGATGTATTTGTGATAGGTTTAGTTGCTACTGGTGTTGTTGGAGTTGTTTGTGCTGATAACGGTGCCCCAACTGCTACATTAGGAAACGGTTGACCAGACAATCTTGCCATTGTAGCAGCATTTGTCTTAAAAGGTCCTACAGGACTAGCAAATGGAGTTGATTGACCTCTAGCAAAGTAATTATTGTAATCACTCGGCATTTGTCTCTGAAATCTTGTAGGAAGTCCAGAAGTTGCCCTTACCTGTAGTGCTCTACTAAAAAACTCACCTCTACGAAATTTAGGATCAACACCAATACTATCTGCCCATGCTTGCGCTTCACGTTTACTAGAAGACGCCATAGAAGCGGCAATCATCAATTGATTTACAATTGATTCCCCAAAATCTCCAGAATAAGTTTTTTGTAAAGATACTGCCATATTATGCCTCGGCACCTAACCTTGCGAATATTAAAGCTTTCATATCAAATTCACTACTACAATTAGCACTTGTAACAAGAGGAGTAGCAGTTACATTACTCATAATGTTATTAACAACTACCACTGGTTGAGTGGTTTTTCTTTTAACATCATTTCTATCAGAACTCTTAGTAGTAACTAATTGTGCTTTACCAGTGTTACTCATCATATTAGACGCTGTAACATAGTTATCTATAGAACCTGATGATGAAACTGAATTAGCATCAGTTCCAGATGATGAATTTGGTTTCAATTTATCTAGTAAACCATGAGGAGTGCTACCACTTGCTCCCATTATTATTCTAATAAGAGCATCAGCATTACGATATTTTGCTGCACTACCTGGTTCAAAGAAATCAAGACTAGTGTGCCATCCACTCATTCGTCCAGCATTATTAGGTTGTAGTTGCGGAACACCAGGTGTATCAACACTAACAAAACCAACTTTTCCTAAGATATCACCAGCACCAATTTCTTGACCTGGTTTGACATAAATCCCACCATCGGGGAAGTGAGAGTATAATGCATCAAACTCCTGTCCGTTACTTGGATCTACACTCCTGACAACAACTACGTTACCATAATTTTTACCATAAAGGAGTCCTGTCTCAAGAACTGTGCCAGGAAAAACATTGTAATTATTCTTATAATCTTTGAAACTAAAATCAAGACCTGGTTCTCCAGATAAATCTTTTCCTTGCTGACCATAGAATTCAATAGTTGAACTATCACTCTTAGGTTTCATTAATGGTGTTACTGGTGTAACATTAGATCCTCCACCACCTTTATTATCGTTGTCTTTAGAAAATACTTGTAAAGGATCTAATATCCTTTGCCACCAAGGTCTTCCACCAGTATATCCTGGTTCCTCTTTATCTTCACCATTATCTTCACCATTATCATCAGTTTCCTCTTCCTCTGCTGCCTTTTGTGCTTTTCTAATTTTTGGCAACTCACGATCTTCAATCATCTTTTGCTGAGTAGCAACAGTCTTTCCACTTGCAGGAGTAAGATCAAAGTTATATGATCCTGTTGGTGTAACAGTGCTTAATCCCTGAGCACTAACCAAAGCTTTAGTATCAACACCTGCTGCTTGACCTAATGCTATTGTCATTCCAACAATATCAGTAATTAAAGGCATTACTGTTGGTGATGCTACAACGTTAGGAGTTCCACGTTCAAATTGATCAGGAGTAATACCAATTGCTTGCATAAAGAAATTAGCAAAATTTTCATCCGTTAACAATGGTAAATTTGGTTCAATATGTGCTTCATATGCAGATTTATCAATATCACGCAAAATATCAAGCATAGCAAATCCCCAACCAGCAAATGGAATAGCACTACCAAAAGACAGTAACATACCCTTAGGATCGCCCATGAGAAGGCGAGCTATACCTTCAACTGCACCAATAGCAGTACCAACAAGAGGGAAACCACCTTTAACAGCACCAGTTGCCGCCTTTTTACCTAATTTCTTTGCACCTTCTCTACCTACTTTTTTAATAAGTAAATTTCTTGCTTTGGGACTATTAAAAAATGCCATCAGAATATTATTCTGCATGGTCTTCGCAACTTTTTTTCTAGCTGCTGAATTGAAGAGAAGACTCTTTCTGCCCGTTTTTTGAAGTGCCCTTTTACCAATCTCCGTTGTCGTTTCTCCTACAACTTTTTGTCCTGGTCTCATTCCAACAAGTGCTTCTAGAGCATCATCTGCCATATCACCAGCGGCATCTCTTGCAGCACGATCGCTCAATAATTTAGAACCATATTTTTTAGTTACTTTTTTAGTAAGAACGTCATCTAATGAAGGAATTGTCCTATTACCTAATGCTTTTGTAATTCTCTTTTTAGGTATTAAGTTTAAACCTCGCTCTTTTGCCAAATTTGATAAAGTTCTAGAAACTTTAGGAGCATATCTTTTAATAATTTGTCTAGAAGGTTGCTTTGTCTGTAAACCTAAAACTTTACTTAATATTTTTGGAGATACAAAACGAGCAATTGTTGTGAGTGCCTTTTGCTTTATAGCTTTTAATCTAATGGTTTTAGCAACCATTTTTCTAAGTGCTCTAGCAATAGGAGACCTACCCCTCATAAATTGACGAATACCAAGTCTTTTCAGTAGATCTTGCATGACAGCAAAATCTCCACCACCAGTATCAAGAAGTCCAAAAGTTCCTGATACATCATTTCCTTGTTCTAATTGCCTCTCTAATTCCTCAAGAACAGCATCTTCTCTTGCTTTTGCAAGAGTCTCGTTCCTCATATTTAAGACGCCCAACATTGCGTCTAACTTTTCTTCCAGAATTTGATTCTGGTTTATAATTAAACTCTGCGTATCTGCAACCGCAGCACCAATAGTCGTAATTTTAGCAGACATGGCATCTGAAGTTGCCTTTGTCTGTAAAATTTTAGCTTCTAATGGAATAAAATTTTTAACTACAGTCTCACGAAGACTGCTATCCTGCACAGGGATAGATTTTGGGTCATTTTGAGTTAACTTTTTTGCTGCGTCTTTTACCTCTTTAGACGCTTGTGCTGTCTCATCTCTCTTTTTATCATCATAATCTTTTATAGCACCATAAATCTTACCAGCGATAAATACGCCAAAATCTCCAGTATATGTCTTGGTAAGTCCTGCCACTATTTGTTCTTAGCTGCTTCTTGTTTTTGTTTGAGTTCTTCAAGGTATTGGATAAGGAATGTAGTATATACTTCCCTTTCCCAAGGTATCATATCTTCAATCTCAGTCAAACTATATTTATGGTACTGCATCAAGGCAAAATTCATTCTATAATACCCTTCCAGATTGTTTTGGAAGAGTGCTATGCGAAAAAACTCTGTAAACCCTCAATTGTGTAGTTAGACTCTTTACCAGTTTCAGGATTTGTAACTGTGAAAGAATGCGACAATTTTGGAAGAGTACTATAAAAATACTGGATCTTCTCAAATTGCTTTGTAGTCAAACTATCAACAAATTGACGAAATTCCTTTTTTGTAGTAGTAGAGGAGTCATATACCTCTTCATCATCAAATATCTGATCAATTGAATTTGCGATAAAGGTATAAACCTCTTCAGTATTCATTTCCTTCTGTAAGAACTCCCTATCAATGAATTCTTGCATACTAGGGTAATTCATGACAATACCAGTCTTTTCATCAAACATGATTTTAGGATCATGTCCTTCTACCTTCAATACCTCAACATCATTAATATTGATTTGTGCCTCTACCTGAGTTTTGTTGTCGTCAAGACACGTAACAGTCAAACTGACAACTTCACCAATAGATGCTGCTCTGATCTTCAAAAAGAGATATTCAAGGTCAAAACTAGGCAATGTATCTATCTTAATGCGTGAAATAACGCAATTTTTCAATAAATCCTTTACCGCACCAATTATCTGTTTTTCGTCTTCTGACTCAAGTGCCATCAATAGCACTTTTTCCTCTTTTACGAGAAATGGGCGATATTTGATAGTTTTCCCTGTAGAGGGTAAATCAAGTTCATACGTTGGATACCCTAACTTTGGTAATGCCATAAAATTAATTTCAAGTCGTATATTTATATATGCGACTTTTTTGACAAAAAAATAGCGGGAAAAATTTTCCCGCTTTCATGTAATTGAAAAGTCAATTTTGCTATACGTTTTGAATTCCGAAAACTGCTTCACTAGTTCCTTGATAAGGTCTGGTGAGATCAAGACCACCCGTATCTCGCTGTGCCTGTGCTAAATCAAGTGGATCCAATCTGTAACCATAATCAACGGTGTGTCTAGAATAATAGAAGTTTACGTTGACTCTTGCTATCTGTGAACTACCATAAGAAAGAGGAACCGCATCAATAGAGTATGGATATGCATTTTCAAGAATAAATTGTACAGGTGCTCTACCACAAGCACTAGTAGCATTAGGTTCTGTCTTAATTATTCGTAGATTGCAAGTATAATCGTCCATATATTTGATACGATTAGTTCTATTTCTGTTTTTGGGTGCAACCTCAATAGCTTTGTAAATACCACCTTGATGAGTTTCATCTAACTCACCGTAAATAAAGTTATACCAAGAGTGAAAGAACCTTAATGGTAACATTTCAGCATCACAAAGAAATCCCAGTGTTAGATCTGTAAACATTCTTCCTGTTGGATACTGGAATGCATTTTCACCAAGATATCTACCAGATAATTGACCAGTAGCAGATTGCACATTAGGTAGTTGTGCTTCATCACATAACATGTGTACAATATCTGTTTCAACCTGTGCTGAGTATATATTTGGATTCAAGTCCGAAAAGTACACATCAAAGTTAGTCGTAAGGGACATACCCCCTTGACGACCAATTTTTGACATAAATTCGTCTATACGTGTTACTGCCACTCTAAATATACATGTTGGATTCTACATTATATGTATATGGCTTACTCAGGATTTTATAAACCTGCAAACCCAAATAAGTACCGTGGTAATCCTACTCGCATAGTGTATAGATCACTATGGGAGAAAAAATATATGAAGTATTGTGATAATACACCAGCAATACTGGAGTGGGGAAGTGAGGAAATCATAATTCCATACCGTTCCCCTATAGATAATAGAGTACATAGATATTATCCTGATTTCTACATTAAGGTGCGTGAAAAAAGCGGAAAAATATCAAAATACATTGTTGAAATCAAACCTAAGAAACAAACTAAACCCCCTTATGGTAAAGATAAGAGAACTGCTGCCTACAAAAGAGAAGCTCTAACCTTTGCAAAAAACCGTGCTAAATGGGATGCTGCTGAGGAATTCTGTGACGATAGGCAGATGAAATTTTTAATACTCACAGAAGATCATTTAGCGGTATGAACAAATGGCACAAGGATTTAAGGACATACAAGTCCCAACAGTACGAGAGGACTATGGTTACAAAACCATATTTGAAAAAGTAAAAGAAGAAGCGGGTGGAGAAAACAAATCTTATCTATGGTATAGAAACGCTGTTAGAAAATACGCATTAAAAATTAACGACAACCCACAAAGATTGATACGTGATGAATGGAGAGATCAGTTAGGTGATGTTGAAGAGCAAGAAGATACCAATGAAATAAGAAGATATGCAGTCTCAGGACACATGTATATCTTTGAGTACAAAGCAAAGACCGCATCAAAACTACCATATTATGACGAATTTCCGCTTGTATATGTTATTAAAGCAACTAGAAAAGAATTCTGGGGATTGAACTTACACTACGTCACACCTAAGAAGAGAGCATGGATAGTCAAAAGATTACTAGATGGTAAGATTGATGCACCTCGTAGTTGTTTTCATAAATACCTAACTACATATATTGATGGGTATTTGCTTGATCTAGCAGCAGCTGAATGGGCATCTGCCATACTACTACCTATTGAAACATTTGTGAGAAACAATAGGGGCAAACAAGGACAGCAATCTTATCCAAAAGAAGTTGTCTGGGATGAAACAAATGAAAACTTCTATGATAAGATCAAACAAAGAAGAATCATTCGTGGTTATGGTAAACGATCAGATAGAGAAATGGTAACCTAATGTCAAAATACGATGGTATAGATTTTCCTGGTGGTAAGTGGATGTGGCGAAATGCCATGACCAGACCAGAGTATAACGGAGAACCGATTGCAAACAAGAGTTATTTTATAACTCCCGATGGAAGGTATTTTGAATTTAGAGAGTCTGGAGACGGTGCGTTTTTTGTAGATTTTAGATGGCAAGAAATTACAAGAGAAGGATACATTGAAAAATTAAAGTATAGTGGAGAATATACTTTAATCAATGATCAAAGAGACCTAGATACGATTAAAGCGGAAAAAGAACTATCTGAGACTACAAAAATACGTATCGGACCAGGACCTATTGAAGGGCATAGTAAAGATAACTCACTCCGTTGGCCTGATGATATGCTTGATGATAGTAGTGATTGGGTTCTATTTCAATTTGGAAAATACACAAAACCATTTGCTAGAGACGTAAGAAAATTATCTGGTATTAATAAGAATAAATGGCAGAGAAAACAAGCAGGTGAAAACCAAGTATCACTTGATGAGTATAATGTTTCCGCAGCTGCATTGAAACAGCAAGGACCATCAATAATGCTACCAATCCCACAAGATGTAGCGAATGAAATTCAACAAACATGGCAAGGAAAACAATTTACTGCTTTAGGTAGAGCATCAATCGCTGCTGCTGCCGCTGGTAACTTTAGTCAGATGAAGGACGTTTTTAAAGATGTTGCTGGTAATCTAGTAGGATTTCAACAATCATTGACTAAGTTAGCATTAAATACCATACCAGGTGTTGGTGGTAATATAGAGTTCAATGATATCAGTGGATCTACTAGGGGTATTGTTATTAACCCAAATGCAGAATTACTATACGACTCTCCTCAAATGAGAGAAGTGGGTATGGTATTTAAAATGGTAGCAAGTAATGCAACAGAGGCGAAGTCAATTTATAAAATTTGTCAAACTTTTAGACAAAATGCTTCTCCCGAATATGGCGGAACTGACAATGCAGACTCTGATGAATGGAAAGAAACCAAAGGTCAATATGAAGGAACAGATGCTGAAAATTTCTTTGGTAATATGAATAACTTTATTAGAGTTCCTAACCTATGTAAATTTACATTCATGAAAGGTTCTAGTGTTCACCCTTGGTTAGTGCAATTCAAACCATGTGCTATCTCTAACGTAGAAGTAAGCTACACACCAGATGGAACTTACGCAACTCACCCAGATGGTTCTCCTGTTGCTGTGGAATTAAGAATTAGTTTCATGGAAACAAAACTTGTATTTGCACAAGAAATCAGCAGAGATATAGACTCAAAATCAGGATCATTCTAATGTACTTTTCATTACTACCTAACTTACAATACGATACTAAACCAATTAAGTATCCATTCTCAGAATCTGATTCTGTGATTGTAAAAAATTTCTTCAAGAGATTCAAAATTGATGACAATCTCTTTGGGTATGCTACGTTCTATAAAAAGTATGCTGTACCAGAGGGTACAAAAATTGAAAGCATAGCAAAAAGATACTATGGCAATGAGTTCTACGATTGGGTTATCATATTAACCAATAACTTTATCAATCCTCAGTTTGGAGTAGCATTAGAAGAAAGTGTAGTAAGAAAAATTGCCGAAGAAAAATATGGAGATGATACTTACAGTGGTATACATCACTATGAAACTATTGCAACAAAATCAGGAAGATTTATCAATAGTTTACCAGTCCTAGCAGTAGAGGGAGGAATAATAGTAGACAAAAAATTCTACGATTCTCCATTTACATATTGGAATGGCAGCACCCATGTTACTGTCAATGGTAACACCGTATCCAAACCAGTTACCAATTATGAATATGAAATTGCAGAGAACGAAAAGAAGAGAGAAATCTATATTTTGAAGAGAAGTTATTTCAATAGATTTGTAGAAGAATTTAAGACACAAAATCTATACGGCGAATCTTCAGACTTCATAAGTAAGAGACTTAAGAAAACTGGTTGACTTTTTTGACAAAAAAATAGCGGGAAAAATTTTTCCAGTTTTATGGAATTCAATAGTCAATATAGTCACAGGTCTCAGGATGTTTCCTGAGGAACTGATGTACATGACCATGAACATCTACATCTAGAGTATGATGTGCTCTGGTGTGGATCACTTCAATCATTCCTAGAGTTCCAATCAACATTAGATTAACTAGTGTGACTGGATGAACAAAAGCTTGAAGGATTTTCTTCATTCGTCAGTGACTTCACAATTAGGATTAAGATCTTCTACCATTTGTCCACCAATATCTGCACCTTGTTCCATGCCCATCATCGTAGCAGCACCAGCAAGCACCCAACCAACATAAGGAATAGAGGCAAGACCAGAGCTAGCAACAGCAGCACCGACGCTACCCCCGACAAGCCTTCCCGTTTGCTCTCCTCCACCGACCGCCTTGATGCAGGCGACAGACTTTTTTGATTCGTCTCCTGTTGCTGAACCTCCACCTTCCAAGTGTTCAGAACCACCCATTGTGTACTGCTCAGTAACTTTAGTGGTGTTGTTACCCAGTCCCAGAAACCCTGCTTTTCTTTTAATATCTCTCTCCACTGTCATGACAGTAGGATCATTTGATTTATACTCAATAGAGTATCCATCTTTACCTGCTTGCACATTGTATGATGTGTAGTCTCCTACAGGTAAATTAATTTGTGGTAGTTGATTGCGATTAGCAACCATACCAATCATTGCTATGTGGGTTAGTCCTAATATGCTACCTAGACTTATTCCTATCCATTTGTTCATCATCTCTCTCCTCTCGGAATACCAGCAACTTTTCTCCATACCTGACACCTTCCATTTCTGGGTGAGGTGCAGGTAGTTTTGTTACCTTTGGTTTATTCATTTCAGACAACGTTGATGACATCATTTTCCACATGAAAGCAAACGTTGCTCCAAAAAGAGCAACGAAGCAAATCAGATATACTGTTATCAGGACATCATTCATCGTATTCTAATTCTTTGCCAGGATATAGTTTCTTTTCTTCTAACACCTCAGGATATAATCGTTTGTCGTCAGACTCATAAGGTGGTTGAACTGACAATATAAAAGTATTTATATCAAAAGTCTCAGATCCTGTGATAATTGCAGCAGCACTTGTACCAGTTGCACAAAGAACTGTTGCAGCAACAAGAGATGCCTCTGCCAATTCAAAAATTTTACTAGTCCGAAACACTTTGTTTCTATTCAACATAATCAAATGATAACACAAAAGGGACACGTTGCTGTGTCCCTTGTGCCAGTTTATTAATTGTCCTCTGCGTACGAAAAAAAGAACTCGTTCATCATTCGGTCAGCATTATCAGCACCGAATCTACTAGACATATATCCTAGGATAGGGTCTAGTTTTTTCATGTATGTATCAAAGTCCTTGTAGAAAGATGTATCTTCACCACTTGGTTGTGCTTCATCAACCATAGCACGATACGTTTCAAGATACTTTCTAAAGTCTGGTAGATAATCATCTACCTCATCAAAAGTACAGTACCTTACAAAAATGTTCTCTGAAAAATGGTTGCCCATCTCAAAGAACCGATAGTCTTTCTCTGCTTTAGGTAAGTTAGGCAGAGAAAATAAAAGTTTTTCAACTGGATGTTGGAAGTCAAATACAATGATAACTTTCTTCTCAAAGAATCCCATGAGATCCATACCAAAACAGGGAAGATAACTCCCTGTCTTGGGATAGATTACATTGTTATAGATATCTGATTTCTCATTGTAAATATCTACTCGTCTTGATTTTATAAAATGTGGGGCAGTAAAGATGTCTGCTGTTAAAGTCAGATCACCTTTACCTTTCCACTCACACCACCGTGAATCAAATTTAAACTCAGGGAAAACATCATCAAGAACTCGTTTGTAGTTGACCCAGAGGTCAACTCTATCAGTCATCCGATGCTAGTGATGCGAAATATGATAGAGCATCATCATCTTCAACGACTGCTTCCTTCTTAACTGGAGGAGGTGAAGACATTTGCTGACGGAAAGAAGACTGAGGAGTAATGTCAGGAGCGTTGAAAGAACCACGACCTTCACTCTCATCTTCTAGTGACTCATCAATGACCTGTCCTGAGGGACGGGCAGGAGCACCTAGAACAAGGTTCAACCTCTTCTCTAGGTCTTCGTATGATTTGAACTGTTCACGTGCTGTGAACGCTTCTAGCGAGTGCTCTTGCTTCCATGTTGCTTCCAGTTCAGTATCATCTGCACTAAGAGCACTAACGTTATCAAACTCACTGCTGTCATAGTTCCAGAATCCTGCGACTTTTTTGATCTTCAACTTGAAGTTAGCACCTTCCCAAAGATCAAAGACATTTACTGGTGTCTCGTCTTGGAACTCAGGTTGCATGGCAGCAAGGATCTTGTCATGGATCTTCTTGCCATACTTGTAGAGAAATACTTTGCCTTCGTTCTCAGGATGCTTGGGGTCTTTAACAACAAAGATGTTACTGTAGTAAGAGAGTTTACGCTTCTGCTTACGAGCAGTCTCTTTGTCTGCATCTTCGCCACTATTCCATAGACGACGATTGACTTCCCCAACAGGATCTTTATCGCCAAGAGTGGTCAAAGAATTCTCAATGTACCAACCACCTGGTCCTTGGAATGCATGAGAATAAACCTTTGCCCAAGGCACGGTCTCTCCTTCTGGTGCTGGTAGAAAACGGATGACGGCATAACCATTGCCACTTGCATCTACTTCTGGTTTCCAGAAGCGGTCGTCAACATTCTTATTACTTACCGTTTTCTCTAGTTCTTTTTGTAGAAATTGTAGATTAGATTGGGATTTTTTCTTTAGGTCTGCGAAAGACATATTAGATTACCTCGGATTAATTTGGATTTATTTTGTTGTGTTGGGTCTTACGTGCAGTCAAGTCTCCCCGACTCATCTGCCCAACGTTTGTGTGGTGTGGGAGGTTGGGTTCCTGTGTACCAACAAGAGGAGGGCATTTCTACAGTTTAGAATTACTCCTCTGCATGAGACCTACTTGGTTTGTAGTTCTACTGTTCCCAGCAGCGGGCACCACCCCTGTCTC
>MDTC01115559.1_pt1 | contig 20259 bp, 18 predicted proteins | sample 811181 | NCBI WGS metagenome assembly MDTC01 (sample SAMN05326644, study PRJNA326480) | marine metagenome | isolation source: seawater | place: Pacific Ocean: North | collected 2011 | reverse complement strand
TTACAACCACAGCAGATTCCATCGCCGGGGTCTGGAGTTGTTGTGGTAGTAGTTGTCGTTCGTTCGCAATTTGCCTCTTGGCAATCTGCATGAGGCCCACTTGTCTGGGTATAAAACCACTGACTGGGAAGTAGATGTGTTCTGCACATAGGATTATTTAGTGTTATGCTAATAACAGTACCATCATGCTCAAAACAGTATACTGGTTGAGGAGTAGTACTGGTAGTAGTGGTGGTGGTAGTAGGCCCAACAGTAGTTGTCGTGGTGGTAGGAACACATTCACACTCATCGCAATCAAATTCAAAGCCAAAAGCACACGTTATGATCGGACCGGCGCAAGGGAAACCGTCTCCATCACTGCAATTGTTGAAACAACAGTCGCAATCGCAACCGCAATGATCTGGAGGTAATTGAGAGCAGGGTAAAGGCTGGACTTCTCCACCAAGAGCTTGACACACATCTCTAGCTAGAGTCACACACGTACCGTTTAAGCAGCACCCCAAAGGCTCCTCAGTTGTAGTTGAAGTTGTAGTGCTAGTAGTCGTAGTCGTAGTAGTGGTTGTGGTTGTAGTAGTGGTGAGACAATCTCCACAGTCTATAACTTTTTCAGCACTAACAGTTCCCGGAGCACCATTATTATTGCAATAATCTATGAGGTTTGTACCAAAAGACGAGCCGTCACCTATGCAGGTCAAATTGTCCCCAGCGTCAAAGCAGCATATATTTCCAACTGAACAATTGTGAAATAATATACTATTAACAAAATAAAGATGACTGCCGTCTATACCCAGATCAAGAAGATCAGTATCAGGATCTGCTTCTTGAGTATCTATAGAGGTTATTTCTTCAGATCCTTCAGGAGTAACTATAGTGTCACCAATACCTAGAGTTCCAAAGAAATTTATGTTAGGATATCTAACCCTTGAAGATTCTACGTCAACAGATTTATATCCGTATCTTGTAAATACTGGGTGGTCGTCAGTGAAGAAATAATCACTACCGTTTATGGATACGAGTTTTCTAGATCCTAACTTGGTTCTTTCTATATGAGAAACCGTATTCCAATTTCCCCAAGTGGTCTTTACTTCGTCTCCAATAACAACTTCAGAAAGTTTTTTATCACCCTGCTTGGTAGTAACTATAGAGTCTGGTAAAAAGCAAGTTGAGTCGTCACAATTTATTGAAGAGCAGGCTTGATTAGGATGGAAAGTACTGCAAGGTCTAGAAAGGCAATCACCCACGGTGACACCATCTTCACAACTTCTAGGTCTCGTGCATTCATAACAACACGCACCGGTAGGAGGTGGAGGAGGCGTTCCTGCACAACAGCAATGAGTGGCCATATTAGATCCTTATTAACTTCCGTCGCCAGAACAACTGACATAGATAGGTCTATTTTCTCCATTTACTCTAGCGGTTACTACAAAGGCTGCTCCTCCGTCAGATCCGGGACCATGAATTGCTAGTTTAGGATCTCTATTAGTAACCCAAATTAGATTATCCGTAGCGAAGCCTTTCCTGTAGCTCTGCGTTCGCAGCAATCCGCTAGTTGGAGATGAATACGATGTTGGAGCCTCAATTGTCTCCGTAATAAACCCTTCATAATGACCGAACCACGCCTCTACACCATTTGCGTCTGGATGAGAAAGTCTGTAATCACCAGATGAATCAACACGACCAACGCCAGTATTGTCGTTGAAAAAGCCGTGAATAAAATCTACATCTTGATGCGATGTATAGATTTCATCTCTTCTAGACTCTACTGGGTATATTGGCGAGATTCTGGCATCACCAAGACTAATGAACTTTTTGCTATGATCGCCAGCTATCACATTTTGAATATTAAGTCTATTATTTAAGTTACCACTGGAATATAGTAGTCTTTCGTCGTTGTCTAGACCAGTAATAATTTCTATATTTTTGTTTCCGCCTAAGCTGTCGTGACCGGGAGTATCTAGACCGTTAAGTGCGTTCTCCCCAATACCTATGGAGTTTCTGTTGCCAGAAGCATTTAAGCCAGCGTTCGAGCCGATAAAGATAGAATCAGCAGACTCATCTGCATTTTTACCTGCGGCAGTACCAATGGCAATCGTGTTGTCTAGGTCATCAGAATCGTAACCAGCTTGGTATCCTATAAATATGGGGGCTGTATCTGTTGCTAGATTAGTATTAGACACAGTACTGTGAGCACCAGCCTGAGATCCTATGAAAATACTATTCTTCCAGCCTGTCGATTCGACACCAACTTCGCATCCGATGAAAACAGTGCCAGAGTTATTGACAGTGTCAATTCTAGACTCAGACTCGATATCTGACCATACGAAGTTACAGTTTTCTGCAACAGAAGCGTATCCACTAGATACATATGCTGCAAGACCTTCAATACTAATCTTGCCGACTTTTCTAGAAACACCAGATGGAACTTCTAATGCTAGATAGCTAGTACCTGCATCAACGGACGGAGTAATATTATCAGCTAGGTCTAGGCTGGTAAAATCTAAAAGGAATGTAGATCTGCTGTTTTCTTCTACTTTACCTACACCAGAATCAGCGAATAAAGAGTAGTCTTTAGCATTTCCTAGAACTGTCTGGTCTGCGAACCTAATAGAGCCAGCCACATACAAGTCGCCGCTAATCGCAACATAAGGAACGGGACTAGAAGGAGTGGAGAAAACGGGAAATTGATTTGGAAGTTCTCCTGTAGGCACAAAATCAACTAGTGTTTGGCTACTATCAAACTGATTGCTAAATCTAAGTGAGGCCATTCCTTGATGCTGCAAAGATGCTCTTGTGTCCTTAAAGTTAAGAATACCTACATTTGCAACATTTAATGGATTTATTGCTTCTGTTCTATTTTCTGACTTATCCGATAGCGAGATTATATTATCGTCACTGTCTACTTGTAATTTAGCTTTTTCATCTCCAGCAGATTTTACAGACAAAAAGCGATTAGAAGTACCTAGACCGGCTTCGATAACAGGGTTGTCACCAAAACCAATAAGCATGGTAAATGGATCTATTTCAAAGTCTTGAGCAAGCCCAGTACCCAGTAATATATTATTATTAAATGTACGAAGTGTCGGTTCGTTCTCCCCATTTTCTGGGGGTTCTGGTGATAATAGATTATTTACACCCAACACAATCATATTGCTTGCGTTGACATGAGTAAGGTTGTAGCTACCTACTACCGTGTTTCTACTTCCGGTGGTCAACCCACTTCCTGCGTGACACCCCATGAGAGTGTTATGGTCTCCGGTAGTCAGTTTATAGCCAGCAGAAAAACCGTATAAAGTGTCGCAGTGTAAATCCTCATTATCTGCACAGCCAAAGGCAGAATATGGTGCAAACTTACCAGCAAACGTATTGAATCGGTCATCGACTTCTACTACGCCTGTCGGATGTGTGACATTATATTCTTCTCCGTCGTCATTTAAGAAAAATAGGCTTTGTCTAAGCCCACAGTTTTCATCGGGCTTTACATAAATCTTCCCAAAACCAGTGGAGGCTGCTGGAGACGACGCTTGCTCTTTTATTGCTATAGTGCCACTATTATGGGTGCCGCTATGCCAAATAGTTAAAGGTGAGTTAGGGGTAAACTTAACTGTGTCATTGAACTTCGTTGTACCTATACCTACAAAATTATTGCTTGTTACTGATAAAAACCCAGTCTCAATACCGGTACATCCACTAGGCGAAAGTTTAGAAAAGTGTACCCTGTTTGAAACAGGCTGATACGCTATTTGTAAACCAGAAGCCTTTGTATTTCCATTAGAAAGAAGCTCAATCGTGCTCTCGTTCATAGAGTAAGTAGAGAATCTGACATTAGACTCCCCTGTAGATTGAACATTAAATATTGTTTCTGGAACTATAGGTTCTTCACTGTCAGCATGTGGGATATTTGTAATACCCACCAAGCCCTTTTGCGAGCCAGTGAATCCGTTCCGCAACACGGTAAACGCTTCCAGTATTTCTGGTTGACCGTCATCTACATGAAGTGAAAATCTATCTTTCATCAAAAATACCTTTTATTAATTATCCTAGAGGGTTATGACGGGGAGAGTCGGAATCATCACAACCAGAAGCTGCCATATCGTACTCATCGTGGTAAACCCATCGGAAACCACGAAGTGTATTGCAACTCTTAATTCTAGAGCTAAACTGTTGTGTAACTTTAACTCCTGAGTCTACGCTTCCGTACATTACTGAGATATCGTAGCCGCTAGGGTTGCCATCAGAAAGTAGCTGGTCGCCAGAGGCGGAAATAAAGTTAAAGTCTTTGCTGCAATAACCGCTATTTGTTATTTCTATAGGACCAAAATCTATGCTATTTCCAGTCGTTGCATAGTCTGTTCTGAGACCTATTCCAAAACATCCGCTCTGGGTAACTAGGGATAGCCTGTCTCTTGGACCTAGTACTCTTTCGGTTTGTACATGCCTGCCAGAAACAACTTCTAGAGAAATATTAGATTGCCATCTAGCTCTTGAGTAATTGGTATCTTCTTCTAGAGCACAGGAATCAATAGAAGTATCTGGGTGTCTAAACAGGAAGAAATAGTTTCTTTGGTAATCTGAACCACTAGAATGTATTTCAAAACCTCCGCCGTCAATGCTCTCGTCGCTAAGGTAGCCGCAGAGTGCATCGTTGTGAAAGCCCATATCATCTGGATCACAAAACCCGCTAGTAGCTAAATGAAGAGTCTTGCAATCATATAAACATTCATTTATGTGATTATAGTTTACATCATTAGCATGAAGTTGACCACTAACAACCAAGTCATTGAACCAGCCATCCCATTTAAGGTCTCTATGTCCTAAAGCCCAAACACCATCTGTATGTGGGACGATATGACCCTTTGAGGTCATAACACCTTGATCACCAGAAGGGTGTTCAGTATTAAGACCGACTTTACCGCCAGAGAAATAAATTACTTCATTGACAGAATCAAAAGCATACTTAGAAGTACCTAGATTACCTTCTCCGCTAGTGAATGGTGTAATATCCCCAGAAACTTGAAGAGTACCACCATCAATATGAGTAGAAGGAACAGCGACACCTAGAAGTAAGTCGTCTAACTTACCGTAGAGTAAAGGTCTAGCTCCTGAACCAGACACAATATCGCAGGTGTGGTCATGGTCAAATCCCGGATAAACACCAAGAAAGAATTGGTAGTCTTCATCTGAGACGGCATAATGGCCAGCTCCATGTCCAATTGCAATATTATAATCGCCATGTCTGTTTGAAAGTAATGAAAAGTTGCCTAGACCTAGATTGCCTGATCCATTAACATTACCACCAAGAGCGTTTAATCCTACTGCTACATTATGAGTTCCCTGTAGATTGCATCCAAGAGCAAAAGAGCCAACCGCAGTGTTACCGCTGCTTACATAGTTGGCACCTAGTGCATAGTACCCAAACGCAGTATTGTCTATACTTAGTCTATTGACTAAGCTCATCTTTTCTAATGCAAAATCTCCACCTCTGGTTGTTCTATAATTTGGTGAAGAGAAATTAAGTGTATCAATTTCCCTATCCACCAAGAACAAATGGACTGAGTCAACTATATCAGTTAGGCTTTCTCTCAGGTCTTGAGGAGAAATTTGCTGAGTAGAGTTGTCTGGTAACAGACCATTAATCTTGTCGAGGTACTCAGATTTGCTAAGAATCATTTAAGAAACCTTTATTATTTAAAGCTAATTTGCAGTGCTGACACGTCAAACTTGACAGTATCGCCAGCATAAATTACTCTAGGATTATCTAGAGCTGCGTGCATAAGAAGATTTCCAGTTCCATATTCTCCAGAATCTACTATTGCGATACCTGAGACCCAACCCCAATCAACAAGGGCGGGGGAAGCATCACCTACGTCAAATGTTAGGGATGCTGTATTTTTAATTAGACCGCTACCAGCGGTATGATCGTCTATGTGGTATGTCCACTTTGCATTTCCGTCGTCAGCAGGTTTTCCAAGACTAAGTCTGGCGTAGCCAGTAAGATTGCCCTGAGAGTCTCCAGAAGGTAATTCTTGTAGAGTTCCACCATTGGTGTATTGTGATACTCCAGTATCTGAATCACTGGGAACGCCACTGCATAGGGCAATAGCTATATTTTCTGGTTTTGGAAAGGACTGACCTCTAAAAATGTGATGTAACAGACCAGATTCAAGATAATCTGATAAAGCTGCCATATTGAAAACTCCTAGTAAAGTCCTAAAAAGAGATTGCGATTATATAGTATTATACACAAAAAAGAGCCACTGCCAAAAAAATGACAGTGACTCTTCTTGATGATAACTATTGGCAAAAGATATTAGAACGAGCCAAGAATGACACGTCTGTTATCAAGAACACCAAAGCCAAGTTCAGCGAACCCGTAGTAGCCAGCTCTTTGCTGACGATGGAGAGTAGGATCTTCAAAGACCTCTACGTTCTGCTTCATTGGCATGATGAAGCTGTCGTTAGCTCCTTGGTCAATACCAACTACCAACTCAAGGTCGGAACCTTGAACAGAACCGCCAAGACCGTCAGAGAAGAAAGTCTGGTACTCTTGGCCTTCTCCAAGCTCATCGAGATCGTGCAAGTTCACACCAAAGATACGTGTGATAGGAGCACCACCTTCAGCAGCGGTGTAGATCTCTCTACGAGTAACTTCGTCAACCTGATCGAGACCCCAGTTACGCACGTCTTCAAGTGCTTCTGGAGAAACGTACATGTCAGTCAGACGACCGCGATTAGCCGAACCAGTGTTACCGCCAGCGTTTCGACGCATAACAGTCTGCATTAACGATACCAATCGCTTGCTGAACATACCTGCTGTTGCGTCACCGTCATAAACCAAGATGTTTCGGTCAACACCAGCAGCAAGAATGGTGTGCCATCCGTCATCGTTCATCTTCTTGACGAAACCAGCTTCAAGCACTTGCATCGCACGGCCTACAATATCCCAACGAGCTTCTCTAGCATATCGAAGCAAGTAGTCAATGCTACTTGTGATGCTATAGGTTGGAATCATGACATAGTCGCTTTCGACCGCACGTTCTGGAACGCGACCATGACCCGGATTGGTGTAAGCAACGTGCTCACCCTCAAGTCCCGGAGAAATCAAGTCAAGAGGATACTCAGTAGAGGCTCCCGGCTCGACATTGATCGTTTCAAAAATATTGCCGAGGATATTGCCGACAAGAACACCCTTACGCAAAGGAAGCTCAAGTGCCTTAGCAAATTCTCGCTGGGCAGCGTAAGCGACATTTTGATCGCTATCGCCCGATTTTTTAAGCAATGAAATGAACTCATCGCTAGGTCTTTCAGTAAGTGACATTATATATCTCCTTTTTTCTGGGCGATTAATTACGCATTATGAGGAAGGTTGACGTACAGCTTTGCATATCCGTCAGCGTCTTTACGTGACATCCAACGGCCAACACACAAGGCACCAGAAGCTCCGGGGAATAAGGTTGCGTTAGTAAGCGCACCAGCGGTTGCACTTCCAACACCTTCGCCTACAGCGTAAGCCTTCTCACCAGCTTTTGGTGTTCCTTCGATGTTGTTGGTTACAACCCAACCACGAGTCAAGATGGTGACTTTGCCACCCTTCTGGACTTCGTCTTTATATTGGTTCAAATGGGTTCTAGTCAAATCCTTGTTGACAACGTCATTAAGGAGGATACCAACTGGAACGTCACTTTTAGTAGCAGCCTTGTATTTGACAAGGTTTTCGCCTTGATCGAGTGCTGCACCTGAAGCCAAACCTTGATCATCTAAAACTACAACACCACCACGAGTAGCGGTTCCAGCGTTGTAGAAGAAGCTGATGTCAGTTGATTCTTCGTATCTATCTGCTTTAAGAGCCATGATTTAAATCTCCTGTTAAATTACTTGTTAAGTACGTGATTCTCTAACCAGTTAGCTACGCTAGCTCTGGTAGTTTCCATTTCATCTTCCACTTCAGTTTCTACCAAAGCAGCTTCAGAAGTTTCAACTTCCTTGAAGTCTTCTTCATAGAGTTCAGCTTCAGCTTCATCTTCGTCAGCTTTTGCTTCTTTCTCTTTCTTCTTCTTTTCGAGTGCTTCCTTTAGTGCAGGAGGCATTCCAGCTTCAGCTTCATCGTCTTTCTTTTTCTTCTTGTCGCCATGCATATCTGCTTTCTTTTTCATAAGTGCGACAACAGAATCAAAAGCCTCTTCAGTTAAAGCGTCGAAGTTCGCTAGAGAATCTTCGATTTCTTCCTCATCAAGGCCCGCTTCAGCAAGAGCAGCCTTTCTCTTTGTCATCATAGCCTTCTTCTTCTGCTCTTCCATTTCTTTCATAGCAGTCGAAAGCTCTTCTTGAGACTTAGCGAGTGCGTCTTCGAGTTCTGCAACACGAGCCTGAGTGCTCTTGATGCTTTCTTCGAGTTCTGCAATGCTAGAATCTTTTTCTTCGATTACGCTTTCAAACGCCTCGACCCGAGAAGCAAATTCTTTGTCTTTAGCTTCTTCAATCTTAGCTTTGATCGCTTCGTTTTCTGCCTTTGCGGAAGCTAGTTCAGCACGAACTTCGTCCAACTGCTTCTCTAAAAGGTTTTCAGCCATGGTAAATTCTCCCATATTAAAATTAGAATTTTGGTCTACATCGAATGCGACAGATTTAATAATTATACTTCTTGGGTTAGCAGGTTTAGCAACTAAACCTTTACCTGAAAAAGCAATATTTCTTAATGCTCTACCGACTTTGTACCCTTGATATTCACCTGTTCCGCCATAAGCTCTTAAGTGCTTGGTCAGAAAAGCGGACTCTTCATCTCTAGCAAGAACTTTGGCACTTCCTTCTTCCCCAATTAAAGCATAATCAAAACCGGCAAACAGACATTCCATAGAAACGTACCATTTGCCTTCTTCGATCTCAGCAATAATTTTTTTCATTCTTTCTTGGTTTTCTTCACCAGTCCAACTGTTATATAGAACAGCTTGGGTAATGATGTCGAAATCTTCAGGCATCTGACTTTCGTCATCTGCAACTGCTTTGCCGTCCTTGGTTAAGACATAACTTCCAGTGATATGTCCGATGATATCATTTTCATCGTGCATATAATTGAACTGTTTGTCTTCCGGCGTATTCCTTGCGGCCCAAGTAGCTTCAGGCATAAAAACGTCATCGTTCTTATTCCAACCGCAAGAGACAAGTACAGATTCAAGGTAGTACAAGTCTATTTGATCTTTATTCTCAGCAATAACTTTATTCAGGATTTGTTCGTCTGCAATGATTTCTTTTGCGGCAGCGATATCACCCTTGTGCAAAGTTGCTTCCGAGCAATAGGCAACACTGGCAGTACTTTTAACAAGTTCACCAATGCCGTCATCTATTTCTTTTTGATGTATTTTTATTGTCATAATTTTACCTCAGAAGATTATACACAAAATTTTAAGAAAAGTGATAAAAACTACAATTTTACCCAGAAACGGACTCTACATATCTTGCTATAACGTGGTTTTTGTAGTCTTGTAGGTTAGCTGATGAAGATCTGATGTTGCTAAACTCGGAGAACAACGGACTAGTTTTTGAGGATATAGCCTTGTGGATAGCAGCCGCATTTATCTTGGACATAGGTTCTAGATTTAGGAAAGCGTACAACTTCAGGTTTTCTAATTCTTGTGACTCATCTCTGGTTAGTTGCCTCATGTCAGTTTTACCTTTGGATTGCATGTATCCTTGCGATAAAACGCTAACCTCTTCTAGTGCATCTGTAGCCCAAACGAAGAGTTCTGCTACTCCGGGTTTAGATTTAGGCGTGTCAACTCTCTGCTTTCTAGGCTCCTCATCCATCTTGAATAGAGGTCTACCTTCTTCATTCGTCATTTGCTGTTGAGGTTTAGGTGCTTCTTTTTCTTTCTTTTTGTCGTTTAACTCTGTCTGTTTTTCCATCTTCTCAAGGTCTAGTTTTTGATTAGCATTGTGAAATGGACTTGCTTTTGGTGGAATTCTATCTGCCTCTCTGTCACCGCCTTCTCTGCTTAGTCTGACTTTTTCTACTACAGGAATCTCTTTGAATCTTTCTAGGACAGTCTCGTGACTGATAATATCCCTATCAGCAAGTTGAATCAAAAGCTGTTTTTCAGAAGACTCGTCTGACAAGCTCATCTGGTCGTAGACTACGTGTGCTGACTTTCTGAATCCCATGGATTTTCTAACAAATTCTAGCTCTTTTTCCCAGAACTTTGTAAGTTGGTCTCTGCCGTACTGTAGTCTCTCTACTAATGTTTTTAGCGATATGAAGTTATTTGTAAAGCCTCCGCCATTATTGGCCATGCCCGTTAGTGTGGGGGGTACGCCTAGACCAGCATAAATACTATTGAGAACAGATGTGTATTTCTCTGATCCTAAGAATTTATAAACTTGGCTATTGGATTCAGTATATGAAAGCTCTGGTCCCCAGACTAGTTCCATAGTACCTCCGCCAACATTACTGGCGAGGATGTTTCTTAACTTATTAATCACTGCTTTATTTGGTAGTATCTTGTGATCTAAGCTACCTACAGTCCATAATCTAATATTTGATATGGCACCATCGAGTGCAGACAAGTCAGCCAGCTTCATTTTTTCTAGCATGATGATGTCATCTAAGATCGCATAGGTGAGCGGATAAGCCCACTGCTGCCAATCATCTTTCTTGTAATAATGTACACTTAGTCTTTCTGGGTCTAGTTCTATCTTTCTCTGACCGGACTTGATTGCGTTTTTGACGTTAGGGGGCAATGTCTCCATAATCTTTGCTGGAACAGAACCGTCTTTAAAGTTATCAAAGAATGAGTTTGTAGATAGCTCATAGCTTTTTCTACCAAGAAATAAATTGATAGAACCATTCTTCATGTCAAGATTGAGAGGGTTAAAGAAGTTGTATCTCCAAGGCACAACATTCTCTACTGTAACTGGAACTTCTAGACGAATATCATTAGCCATAGATCTCATGTACTTCTTGATCTCTGGAGTAATATTAGCATAGCTTCTGTATACAAAAACTTGTCCGGTCTTGTATAGATTATTGAGAAATCTTTCAGATCGTTCTTTACCCTCTATCTTTTTAAACCACTGCTTGTAAAACTTTTCAACACTTTTGTTCTCATGTACAATGTTAATACCTTGACAACCAAAGTCGCCCATGAGGTCAATAACATTTCTTACAATACCAACCTTTTCATAGGCATCCATGCAGAGCTTGATAGCACGCTTCTGCTTTCTTGGGGTCGCCTCATTTGGCCTGAATGCATTGTAGTCATTCCTGCCAAACTGCGGACGTACAGATCTATTAGGCTCAATGTCTAGAAAATCTCTATGATATCCTTTAGAGATACCCTCGTAAGACTCCATTGAGTCCGAGAAAGAGTCAAAAGCCTTAGCTTTACTGGTATGATCTGAATCGTTCCACGTTATGAAAGAGTCTTCTTGTGACATGTTTAGGTTCACCCTAGAAAGTAATTTGATTGTAATATAATTGCTATTGTATTATACACAATCAGTACAGATTTTTCATGTTATCTGTAAACCAGTTGGGTCCAGAAAAGTCTTCGCCCTTCATATCGTTCTTGTCTACTGTAGCAAATCCACCGTAAAAATTGTATTCTGCAACAGGTGGTATCCTTGCAAGTGTTCTCGCGGCCATATTAGCCATGAGTAAAGATGAGTAACGGTCTTTCCTTAGCTTTCCTTTCTTGCCCGTACCTACAACTGTTTCTGGCGTGTCCCATTTATCTCTGCCCGTCGCAGTCTGTGTAATTTGTATCATTGTGAGTTCGTCTTTAAGATCTTCTATTTCCATTACGCATTGTTCAAGCGTATCGTATGTTCTTCCTTTAAGTCCATCTTCTGCGTTTGCAATACCTAGACTCACAGTATCAAACATAGGGAATAACAATACTTTATCTTCAAAGTCTTTTCTTAGGCCGTGATTTGCTTCGGCTAACCAGTCATATTTTGAAAACTGACACATCTCTAAAATATGTAAACCTCTGTGGTCATCTGTGTCTTTGGGTTTATCTTCGTCAATTACTTGCCATATGGCTAGCTCACCTTCTTGGATCTTGTCATCATCGTGTAAAGATTCCATAACAGCAATACCGCCACCGCCTGCGTCCATGGCAATATGAACACATGGGAATAACTTCATGAGGTCTCTGATCTTTCTAGCACAATAAGCATAGAAGTCACTTTCAGTGGAGTATCCACTCTTGACTTTTTCTTTATGTTGTTCTCTATTTGTTGTCCAGCAGTGTACTATTCTTCTATGATCTGGATTCACCTCAATAACAACTATACTGAAATTGTCAACTTCCGATGCAGGGTCAACTCCAAAGATATACTTCTTATCCTTGTCGCCTCTGAGTTGTGCTTGAAAGCATATATCTTTATTATTTGAGTCTTTTACATTCCCATCATCGTTGGTGACGCAGCTTTCTATCAGTGTACGCTTGAAGAAGCCCTGAGAATCGCGTGTAAAGCACGCTCCAAACTCCATTTGATATATTCCAGCATGGACCGTCGCCTTCGATCTGGCGACCTGTGAGGCGTCCATAAAGCCTTCTGGTAAAAGCTCGTAGGGAACTCTAATGATTGAATAGTCACGCCAGTTGAAATCTTTTGGTGGATCTTCACCAAATATTTCTCTAAGTCTATTTTGCTTGCCTTGACTTTTTATTATAGACTTCCATTTCTTCCAGTATTCAGCAAAGTGATTGAAATCATAGTAAGCAGTACCGGATAAGATAATTTGGTTATTCTTCTTCTCTAGTACGTTTTCATTATCTTCTTCTATTTCAATTCCAAGTTCTGCCGCTTTTTTCTTTGCAGCAATTTTCTTGACATTCTCAATAGGGTCTGAACTGACCGCAGCGAAACCAGCGACAACTGTCTCGAATATATCTCTCGGGATTGATGCAAACTCGTCAGATATAATATCATTAGCACGCTGGCCTCTAATCTTCTGTCCGTCTCCCAAAGGAAGACAAGTAACACGGGATTTATTAATCCGCATAACACAACGATCCACATCCCTACGTGGTCCACTACTCGCATCACACATACTCCTTAAAATAGGTGCATTGTTCCATATTGTCTCCATATACTCAAAAAGAACCTTGGACTGTCTAAAAGCTGCACCGACAACAACAACTTTTCTTTCAGGTAAAATCAAGGCTCTAATCATAGAGTAGAGTGATAGCATAAACGATTTACCAAAACCACGGCTAGCTATAAGCATGGGGAATCTTCTGTTCCACATCTCGCAAAGAAACAGTGCTTGTGAAGGTAAAATATTAATATTGAATATATGCTTGCATAAGAAAGAGAAATACTCTGGTCTTGTCATAAGCCATAGTATTCTGTATTGTACATCTTCTTCGTTAAATTTAACTAGATCAAACGGGTTTATTAGATCTGACTCTTTAACGCCGTCTAAATTTAGCCATGCTTCGTCTATGTTTTTTAAGTTCATTATTTTAAGCTATTGATAGAATTAAATTTTCTTGTGTTTAGCACTAAGTCTGCGAATCCATAATATACCGATTCGTTAGCATCTAAGAACCAGTCTCCATCTTTAAACTTTCTTTTTAGATAGTTCTTTACTTTTTCTTGTGTGATGTCAGTGTACTGCTCTTTGAAGTATTTAGCTTTCATACATCTTTCTGAGTATATATCTAACATAAGTTCGCTTTGCTTTTTCTCGAAAGCAGCACCTTTTTGCACATCTAGATAATTTCCTATGTAGCCGCTAGAACCGAAGTGGCACATGAAGTAAGAGCTTGGCATCATAACCCTCTTATCTGCCGCTTGAAGTATTACGCTACTCATAGACTCAGCTTGGCCGTATACAAGAATCGTAACATACGACTGGCAAAGTTCTATGGCATCAAAGATCGCCATGCCGTCATTCCAATTACCTCCCACGCTATGCATATGAATTATAATTGGATCTTTATTTATTGAGTCTAGGAGTCTGATGTTTTTGTAGAAATTAGTTGCCATCCTATATTCCACGCCCGGATCTTCTTCTGAGTTTGAAACATAGCCATGGAGATATATTTCTCTGTTCTTGACATCTAGACCATAGCCATGTATGTCAGAGATAGTATCTACGCTTAACTGCATTTTAAGCTCCCAGTTCATATAGTTCATTGACCCTTTTCAAAATACTCAGTACAGTCCATTTTGCATTTTTCTTAGAGTCACAAAAGATTACGTGTATATCGTCGTACATTTGATACTCCATTATCTTGCGTAACATAAATTTATTTGTTACTTTCAGTTTGTTCCAATCTTCTTCTGGTATATTAGTCCCTTCTGGAAAATTCATGAGGTCTGTTAAAGAAAACTCTAGGACAATAAATCTGTGAGGAAACTCTTTCATCCTTTCAATTTCTTTAGCAAATCTTACTGCGTCGTGACCAATGTTATTTGCAAACTCTACAACACTAGCTTTTCTTTCTATACAAACTTTATCTTCTAAGCCCTCAAGACTATAGTCGCCCGTGTCTAATTTTCTTACGACCATTCCTTCACATTTGTGATATCTAGAACTACTAGGTTGGAATGTATATCCTTCCTGTTCTCTGGTATCTTTTATTATTTTAAAAGGTTGTATTTTAGGCATTTTTATCTCTCACTATTTGATGGAATAAAGACTCATAAAAAGTTTCATTGTTAGTAACCTCTTTGTGGCAACCGTAACAAAGGGTAATTCCATTGTCTAATTCAAATCTAAGTGTAGAGGCAGAAGCCCACTTCCTAATGTGGTGTACTTGTAGGCTTTTTCTTCTTTTGCAGTTTGGCATTTGGCAACAGTATTTATCTCTCGCTAATACTCTTTTTCTCCATTCTGCGTAAACTGGATCGTTGTAATCTCTTTTCATGGTGTATATAGCTTTACGATTGTTATGTCGTTAAATATGTCTTTGATTTCTTTTACCATATTCTTATCTTGAGCTAGTATCATCTCTGCAAACTTGTGATAGCATTGATAACATGCGTCATCTGGATTCTCAGCATCTACAAACACAATAGGACGATTCCCATTAAACTCTTTCAATGAGATATGTTTTAATCTTGGTATAACCAAAGATATATCTATTGTGACTTTGTATATTTTCATGCAGTGTCGTGATCCACCATTAGTTTTACAAGATCTTCAAAGCTATGCTTAGGTGTCCATCCTAGCTTTTCTTTAGCTTTCGAGCAATCACCTCTTAAGTAATCTACTTCAGCAGGTCTATAAAACTCTGGATCTTGTACTACGTATTCTGACCAATCATCAATACCAATATGTTTAAATGCTACGTCGAGGAACTCGCGAATTGTATGTGTTGTACCCGTGCAGATGACATAATCTTCTGGACTGTCCTGTTGAAGCATCATCCACATGGCTTCCACGTAATCTCCTGCAAACCCCCAGTCACGAAATGCTTCCAAGTTGCCAAGACGTAGCTTTGGAAAATTAGGATCGCGTTCGCTTTTTACGAACTCTCCGATCCATTTAGTGATTTTTCTTGTTACAAAGGTCTCGCCTCTTCGTGGACCTTCATGATTAAATAATATACCTGAGCTAGAATGTAGGCCATATCCTTCTCTGAATAGCCTTGTCAGGTGATGAGCCGCACACTTGGCTATTGCATAAGGACTTTGCGGCATGAATTTTGTATCTTCATTTTGATATTTCTGCATAGGCAGAGTATCGTCGTAGTCTCCATCTGCTCTTTTCATGTCGTAATTTTTGCCAAACATCTCACTAGAGCTGGCTTGATAGAATCTAACACCAAGCAAGTTATTGCTCACAATGCTCTCTAATATGTTTAAGCATCCTTTACCTGTAATATCCCATGTGAGAGCTGGTTGATTGAATGATACTGCTACATGACTTTGTGCTGCTAAGTTGTAGATTTCATCTACATCAGCGTGTTCTTTAAGTATGTTATTTATAGAATGCGCATCCGTGATATCACCTTGAACCAATTGCAACTTCTCATTCTGAAGAATATGCTTGATTCTGTATGTGTTGTCTGTACTAGACCTTCTGCATACGCCAACTACTTGATACCCTTTTTCCAGTAATAGATCCGCAAGGTGACTACCGTCTTGTCCTGTTATTCCAAAAATAATAGCTTTCATTTTGTTTCCTGTTTTAAATCGTTACGTTATGACTCTTCCATTCCTGATATCAATCAGCATGTCCTTAGCCCATTTTAATTCTTCTTTTAATATTGAGGTATCTAAAGTTGTATCTCTAGTACCTTGTATCCCCGATTTGTCGCTGACATAAAAGGGGAAGTCTTGGCCTAGTATTGCCTTTGGTGGATGGTAATGAAAGTACTTGTTTAAATAACTCTCGTCGTTCCAACAAGGCTCATATGGTATTTTCTTATCTTCCTGCTGCCATTCCTGCAAGACACTACACAAATCTAATACTTTATCTTTTTCGCCCCCAAAGAACGCTCCATAGTAATACATTTGCTCACGATCCGTATTTTCTGGGACATAGGCTTTTGAGGCTGGATTTCTGTCAAAGGGTTTTTTGTCTTTCATCCAGTCTCTATTACCATAATGTTCGCCGCCAACTAAATCTCCTAAAAACCACTTGGCTTCAAACTCAGCGTTGACGCTAGTATCGGCGTCGAAGTAAAATAAATAGTCAACATCTTCTTCCTTGAGTGTTAATATATTAGTAAATTTAGAATTAGTAGCATGTACCCAATGATCATGTTCTGTATGTATGTATTTTATATCAAGGTTATCAGGTGTGTAGTCTTTAGGATCTGTGTCGGAGAAGTAATAGAACCGTATATTATCTTGTCCAGTATAGAAATGTTGAAATCTCTTTATGAATTTAATTCCTAGGGGAAAATATGCATTAGTAGCAATAACAACAATACCTATATTCATATTAGTCTTTCACAGTATCAGGAGTTAGGAATGGTTGGTCTACTTGTTCATCTTGGTATTTATGGAAAACAGATAATCGTTCTTTCTCTTTCTCCATAGCCATACGCATTTTCTCTAGCTCAAGACCGTAAGACTTGGTGATCTCAGGATTTGCCACTAGGTATGCCATCCACCCCGAGAAACTTGTCTTGCTATCTTCCAATCTCTTTACACGTTGCTCACGAGTCGCCTTCATTTCCTTCAGCATCGAGTTTTTCTTGGTCTGTAGTTCCCTGTAGTCTTTGTTGAGTGATTCCTGTGAGGCTTTCAGAGACGCCACCTGACGCTCCATGTTGAATAGTACGTCTCTATCCTGCTGGTCTGGATCAACTTGTCTCTCAGCTAGTATGAGGGCTTCTAGGGCGGCGATTTGTTCTATGTTATCTTTATTGTGTTTAAGAGAGCGATTCATAAGTAGTTCTAGTTTAATTAAGTCAACTACTTGTAGTTCCTCTGTAGGTATAACATCATCTTTGAATTGTGAAATAATCCTAGCCCAGTGATATTGAAAGAGTTTTAACTCTTCTTCAGTGAATTGTTGTTGTAGTTCTATCCAATAAGGGCGAAATTGTAAGTCAAAATGTGCTTGTTCTTCACTAGAGAACTCGTCACTTAGCCATAATGGGGTGTCAAATACTCCTTGAGCTACTTTTTTCTTGATAAAACCGAGCACAGAGTCAGGATCTCGGTCTAGTTCGGTTGCTATTCGGTCTAGACCAAGGTGAATGTTCTCTTTTATCAGATTTTCTTCGTCTTTGGAGATTCTACCCTTCTTCATTGTAGCCATGTTCCTCCAAAATCTCATTAATCAGGAAAATAATCTCTTCTCTTCTCTGTTTTGTAACATAAATGTCATTGAGAATCTTTAAATAGTCCATGCGATACTGGGCAGGGAGGTATTTATTAACAATGTGAGCAATATTTTTTGTTTCTATGTCATCATAAGAGATAGAGTACTTGTAATCTTGGTCAACTAGGTAGTCTTCATACTCTAGCTGGGCAGGTTTTAGTACTTTCACTCGGTCTTCGTCGGAATTAGTCGTGAAATGATTGTCTCTTACGAAGTTTTTGAGTCTATTCGAGAGATTAACGGACAGAAAGTTCTCAAGAGGGCGACCTTCCTCATATCTATTTAGGGCTTCCATACAAATAATAAAAGATTCTTGTTTTATATCATCAACAGTATAACCATAGAAGGTATATCTGGGGGCAATTCTGTTGCACACTGTATTAATTGTGTCAATAACTTCATCTTCTGACATTCCATTTGGTATATTCATAAGTATTACTCCGTTTTAATCTTGACCCAACCGGTTCCATTGAAAAATTCAAGAGATTTTGTCTTCTCGTTGAAGATAATGGAGCCAGCTTGTCTGTTTCTCGGTTTTGACTGCCTTGGTTTCAAGACAAATTGACTAGTGACAAGTTTAGATTTGTCACTTGTAAGCTCAACATAATCAGATGCGATCAGAATAGGGCGGGATGTAGCTTGTAAGGAGTCTACAGTATAATCTGGAGTAAGTATAAGGGCGAGTTCTGAAGAGCCTACAGACTGTATCTCACCTTCTAGCCTTCCTAATACAGAATTCTCCTCAATCTCTACGGGCGAGGGAGTTTTAGGGGCGGTGCTACATACAACAGAGTTATTTTTTAAATATAGATCTAAATAGTTATTTGGTATGTATGAGTTGATAACTAGATAAGTATCTTCTGGAAATTTAATGAACCCACTGCGGGTGGATGAAGATTCAGAGATCTGTTCAAATTCAATACACACATCTCTAACAAGAATTAATTTGTCTCCAGACTTCTCTATATGGGCGAGACCTCTTTCATATTGGGCAAGCTGCCTAGAGAATATATTATCAGAGTCAAAATTCTCTATTGTATAAAAGAATTCTGTTTCAAGGTCGAAAGATTTTCTGAGAGATGTCTCTTCAGGTAGAACACCAGTGAATCTACTACCCGCTTTTGAGAATTCATCGGCGTGTAGTAGTTCAATCTGGTTGTTTTTAAAGACGGCAGGACTGGCAACAAAGTTTTTATTGCGTATCTTGTGCATTGTCAATGATTTCCCCTATTGGTTTATCCTGTTCCTTGAGTTCTTCCTTAACTTGCTCGTTAAGAGCGGCAGTTGCTTTGCAAGTCACTTCAGTTTCGATCTGTGCATCGCATTTCTTGTTGTTGCAGCATTCTTTCATTTCGTTTCTCCTGTTTGAGGTACACTATATTATACACAGAAGCGGCAAAATCTCCAAAAAGCATTTTGAGAATCACGTCAAATTAGCTATAATATCGTGGACGAATGGTTAGATAGTCGTCCAAATTTAGTAAATATTCGTATAAATCCGTTAAACAGGGCTGTGGTAGCGAGTCCAAGTCCATCTAAATTAGTGAGTGACCTGAGAGTGACCAAGCACTCCGAGGTTAGGCAAAAAAATTGAAATCTAGGCAATGTCCCACCATGACAACCTAGTACCTAAGAAGTCTCGAAAGAGAAATCTTGCATTGAAGAGAATCTAGTAAGTAAAGACCTAGCTGCTCACTAACCTAACCTAGTACCTATTGTTCTTCTTAGGTATAAATGGTCTTGGTGCGTCTATAGGGTACTTAGAATCTAGCAGGGGCGATCTAACTACCTTCTATTTTTATTTAATGGAGAGGTTTAGGTAAGACATCCCTAGTGAGGTGAGATGATTGTGTCTGAACCACCCAAGGGTTTTTCACCCCGCACATCGAAAAAATCTCTGAAGATAAAACACCCCCGGCCTTTTTGTCAAGGCCAAAACAGCAAATTCTGCAAAAAAACAGCAAAAATAAATATCTTGCAAAAAAGAAAGTTTTTGTCTAATTACGCTTGACAACTATTGCCGATAGTATATAATAGAGACATACGAGAGAGACAATAACACAAAGGAAAGAAAATGAGATTCGTTACCCTGATTGCTGAGTTGCTTGAGTTCTTTCGGGAAGAGCTTGAGCATCGGCAGCTCACCCGGAAGTACCGGAAACGGTAGGAAGGTTTGACAATGGACGGATGGCACGAAAGTTTCTTAATCTGGGTTCTTTTAAAATTATTTGAAAATATTTAAAGTTTCCCCTTGACAAACGCCGATAAGTATGGTATACTTAAGGCATAACAAAAACAACACTTCACAAAGGTAATAACATGACTACTAAACAAAAACAATTTGACGTTAAAGCAATCGACCCAACTACTGGACGGCCAACCACTTTCCGTAGCGTTTACCGTGACCAGCTACGCCAAAACGAACACGGCGAAACAGTGTTCCGTTACAATGACTATTACGATAGCTGTGAGGT
>MDTC01253651.1_pt1 | contig 20261 bp, 24 predicted proteins | sample 811181 | NCBI WGS metagenome assembly MDTC01 (sample SAMN05326644, study PRJNA326480) | marine metagenome | isolation source: seawater | place: Pacific Ocean: North | collected 2011 | reverse complement strand
TACTCTTCTGAGGGATTCCAGGGCCATTATCCTCAACTTTTAGTTCGATGATATCTTTCTTCAAATCAAGTTTTTTTATCTCAACATTAATCTCTGGTAATATTCGAGCCTCTTCACAAGCATCAAGTGCATTATCTACTGCTTCTTTTACAGCAGTTATCAAGGAACGCGATAGAGAATCAAAACCTAGAAAGTGCTTATTTTTTTCAAAAAATTCAGATATTGCAACTTGTTTTTGATTCGATGCGAGTTTTTGTGCTATTCCAGCCATACTTAGACCTCCACCTCTGGTCCTCCTCCGTCCCAATGACGTCGGGCCAGTAGTGATATTGTCTCTCGTATGTCGACGGTTCTTAATCCTAATACTACAGCAAATCTCCGATGCTTTGTTTCTGGACCCTTATTCATTTTCGAATGAAGCGAGGTTCTTAGAAATATTACGACTCCTTAGAACAAGCCATATTGTTAGTAAAATTGAGAGAATGATACTTATTGTATAACTCAAATCCTTCTCTTTTGTTTCTATGGTGCCAGCAATTATCCTTGTCTGTGAACCCCACCACACATACATCACAGATGGAACAATCATGGCAAGATTTCCAATGATGTAATCTTTAAGTTTTATTTCAGTTGCTCCAAATGCATAATTCAATATCCCGTATGGAATTATCAAACTCACTCTAGTCAGCGCTACAGTTTTCCACTTATCACTCGTTATCGCTTTTTCTAGCCCCTTTAATTTTGTATTATTATCGAGTAGTTTTTGGGCGAAAGGATTTAGCCACCTCTTCGCTAGTAAAAATGGAATAATGGCGGCGACCATCGACCCAATCCAAGCGATCATTACCCCTAGAGAGAAACCAAATAAAATCCCTGAAAGATATTTGTGAAAACTAGCAGGGATTACTAGGATTCCAAAAATAATATACAATAGAATGAATGCTAAAATTCCCTTTACTCCAGAATCTGCGAACCAAGAGATTTGTTCTATTATCATAGTGAGTAATAATTGAGTAATACTCATCGAAAGAATAATTCCACCAATTACTATCAGTATTCCAGATGATGCTATTTTCATCTTCATTTAAATCAACCAAACAGGCTTTCCTGCCATGATGTTATGGTGCCAGTGAAAGCGGAAGCAGCCACAGTCAATGGACTTGCTAGGTATAGTTTACCGGGCCCAGAACGCCCTTGAAAATTCCTGTTAATCGCTGAAACAGTAACTTGGTCTGGTGATATAGAAACACCAGGTCCAGCACCGATACAAGCGCCACATCCAGGGTCGATTAATTTGACACCAACTCTCTCAAACAACTCGTGCCAACCTTCTCTTTCTGCTAATTCTTTGACCACACCTGAGCCATATTGGATAAAGAATTCAACGTCATCATGTACTTTAAGTCCAGCATTTTCAGCCGCTTGACATACTTCAGCATAGTAGACAATGTCGTCTTCTTTACCAGCAGTGCAAGAACCACCATATGCAATATCAATTTTGACATCTCCAATTTCTGAGATATATGCTCCATTTGTAGGGTCGCTTGGAATCCCTTTGTCAGGATTTCCAGGGTGGGCAACCATCGGTTTGATTTGATCTAAGTCGATAAGGTGAGTACCGCCATCGTATATTGCGCCATCATCCGGAGATACACTCATTGTTTTCTGCTGCTCAATGTTTAGGTTCGGCTGCGATTTCTTCATCCAATCATATAACGATTCATCAGCTTCACAAATCCCAGTTCTTCCCGAGCATTCTGTGGCCATATTACAGAGGGTAGCCCTTTCATCAATCGATAGGGTGGATAGTCCTACGCCTCCAAATTCCATACTTCTATTCAAAGTCAATTCTTTTCTTGCATGGTCTGCAAGAATATACAGAATTACATCTTTTGCAGTACATCCATGAGCTAAGGTTCCGGTCAATTCGAATCTAATCGATTCAGGGACTTTTACGAAAGTAAAACCAGCACTGATTAGATTTGCATATTCTGTTGCACCAACTCCCCAAGTTAGTGCATTTGATGCTCCACCCATACAAGTGTGAGAATCAGTCGCTTGAATGAAGTCTCCAATTTCAATAAATTCCTCTCTGGCTACCTGATGACAAATACCCGGTGAGACGCCATCGACAGCAGAATAATCTCGTACCCCAGTGTGCTTTTGGAAACTGTTTTGCAGGTTTCTAAGAGTCTGAACCTTATCCATAAATGGAACAAATTTAGGGTTGTGATGAGCATATAGTAAGTGGTCTTCAAACACAGCATACTTAGCAGGGTTAGGCAAAGAATAGCCGTCACCATATTCTTGACTTAAGAAAGTATGAACTTGGGCAGTAGTAAACTCATGAGAATATCCGCCTTGAACCTGTGCAATAACGGGGTCATTTGGTTTTACACATTGGCTTTTGTCTTGCCCAACTAAGTTTCGAGCAATGATTTTCTCAGCCATGTTCATCGGTCGAGTAGGAGTTTCTATTGGCGGCAGAGTGAACTCCTCATTCTTTAACGCCTTAGCAAAAGGAAATAGTCCGCCCTTTTCAATGACTAATTTCGTAACATTATCATACCTGTTAGTAAATTCTTCTAGTGGAATTTCTTCTCCACTTTGCAATCTTTCAAGCATAGAATAATCTCCCATTAATTGTCCAAGGTTGATATTATTTCTTTCATGAATTGGAGCAAAGGATGATGCAATGACGATATTTATTCCAGCCCAACGCTCACATTGTGCTGCCGTTTCTCGACTTGAGCCAGTACCTTTCCTTTGACCAGATACAATAACTTCGAAATTTCCTTCAATCAAAGCATTCTCTCTAAATACACGTAGCCCGTTATGTTTTAGGCCAGCATAAGCATTTTTTGCAATCTCAGAAGGGTCGTGATCAAAACATACCCAGGCAGGAGTCATAACATCTGTGTTGATATCATCGAGCAAATCATTTGGATTGATATCTTTCATTTTGAGGTTCAATCCGTCATATAACTGCCGTTTGATTAGGTCTAAATCCTTGGTAAGAAATAATACGCGCTTATCATTTGCCAGCGCAATTTTTTGGGGAGGCCAATTTTCACGCACAGCAACCATTCTTTGGCAAAATGCAAACATGTATAACCGTTCTTCCTTGATTTATAAATGAATAATTTAAAATCATCTTTTAGATTTGAATCAGCATAGTTATTTCAATTTATTCAGAACATTTTGCAAAATGCACATTTACGCAACCTTCATATAAGTTCGTCTAAGGGGTTAAGAGTGTTGCCCTTAATATAGGGTAATTTGAATGAGAGAGGGAATAAAATGGATGAACAACAACAAGTAGAAGATATTGTAAAATGCAGTGACTGTGGAAGTAGAAGTTTGACACGTGACGAGACACGTGGTGAAGTCGTTTGTGACGACTGCGGATTGGTATTAGAAGACAATGTAATTGACCAAGGAGCAGAATGGAGAGTTTTCTCTCCAGAGCAAGGAGATCAAAGAGCACGTACTGGTGCGCCGATGACAGTAATGCTTCACGACAAAGGTTTGTCTACAGATATCGACTGGCAAAACAAGGACTACTCTGGAAAAACAATCAACTCAAGATATAGGTCACAATTCTACCGAATGAGAAAGTGGCAAAAGCGAAGTCGTGTTTCTAATGCTACAGAGCGAAATCTAGCAATGGCTCTAGCCGAGCTAGATAGAATGGCAAGCCGTTTAGAATTACCAAAATCAGTCAGGGAAGCAGCAGCTGTGAATTACAAAAAAGCAGTTGACAAGCGACTTATTCGTGGACGTTCCATCGAAGGGGTTGCAGCAGCATCACTTTACGCAGCATGCCGTCAATGTGGAGTTCCAAGAACCCTTGATGAAATCGGACAAGCATCTCGTACCGGTAGAAAAGAAATCGGCCGAACATACAGATTCATGGTAAGAGAATTAAAGATGAAGATTATGCCAACTGGCCCAGAAGATTACATCTCAAGATTCTGTTCAGGATTGGGTCTAGATGCTGAGGTTGAGGCTAAGGCATATGAATTGATCAAGGCAGCACAAGAAAAAGAATTGACAAGTGGAAGAGGGCCTACAGGAATAGCGGCATCTATTATCTATATTGCATCGGTTTTGTGTGGTAAGAGAAGAACTCAAAGAGAAGTTGCAGAAGTTGCTGGAGTTACCGAAGTAACAATCAGAAACCGATACAAAGAATTGATTCAAAATCTGAATATTGAATTGGATATTTGAGTTTTAATTCAAAGATATTCGTTGGTGTTCAATTTATGGGCAAGAGCAGGGCAAGGCTATCGCAGATAACATTCGAGAGTGTTGCAACATTACTAGTTGAAGCCTTGGAAAGGGGCACTCAATCGTGGCCATTACCCAATCCTCCGATTATCGATAGCGATTTCCCACCGATACACCCCATTTCTCCACAAGATATTATTGAACAAGGACTTGGATTACTTCACTCCGATAAAGGAATGTTTGAATCAAAATTGAATTCTGTAGTTGACTTGATTGTCCCACATAGGATGAATCTTACCGATGACCCATTTGAGGTACATCAAAAGTGGTTAGAGAAAAGAGTCGGCACCGTATCTGAGAGAATGGTATTCTTAATCGCTACAGAATGGCTTGCGCAATCTCTTGACCCAATCGCCCCTAATAGCGACAGATGGTGGGTCAGTTTGTGCTTGATCAATGGAATGTCGACAGTTCCTAGAGGCCAACCAGTACACCAAGGATACCATTTGCTAGAATCGATCGCTCTTGCTGAGAGGCCAGGAACCTGGCATACTCAACCGGAGGCAGGGCCTCAAAATGTTGATTGGAATCCCCATGCCAAAATACCTAGAGTTACCAGCGTTGTAGCTCACCAAGAAGGAATTAAATCGGCCATCTGGCTTTTGGAAAGACTTGAGCAAGGCAATGATGACCGTCGAGAATTATTGATAGAATGGACTAGATTATTATTGGAAAGGCCTGCTTTGATAGAATCACTAAAACTTTCTGAAATATTGATGCGAAGAGCCCTAGATACTTCTGTGGAAGTAGCTGTTAAGATTACTTTATGTTTGGCTAAATTAACTGATTATGACAGAGATATAGGATTGGCATTGAGTCAGAGGCTTGCCGAGCGAGAAGAAGTAGAAGTTAGACGTGCAATGGCAGATGTTTTGACAAGACTTTTCCGCCGATTATCTACAGATGCTTTACCTTTCTTTGAGAAAATGCTGGGCGATGATGACTCAGTTGTTCTTGCCGCTGTGAGTTCGACTGTTGGAGATTTGAAATTTTTTGATACTGACCTTTGGGCGGATAAAATGCTAGAACTAAGTAAACACCAATTACCCTTAGTTAGAAGAAATCTAGTCCAAGGACTTAGAGATTATATCGAAATGTTCCCCGAAGATGACAGAAATATCTTGCCTAATTTATGGCAAGATGGTGATGAAGTGGTAAGGACTCGAATGAGAGAATTATTAATTCGTATGGAAGAAGTATCTTCTGAACATTTCTCTAGCAGAATCACTGCTTTACAAGAAAAACAATGCTCGTTGGAACCCTTGTGGGAACAACTTAGGTTGAGGCGCCCTGAAAGAGCAGATATTTGGCTTGAATGGTTATCAAATGGAGGAGAATTGCCAGAAATAGTTGTGTCTGAGAGACATAAGAGCACTATGGAAGGGCCAGGAGAACTTCCAGAACTTGGTGAAGCACTTGAGACATTAGACCAAGAATTAGGCTTCTTGGATTGATTATTCTTGCTCGTGAACCTTACTTTGAGATAAGGGGCCACTGACAACTAACCACACATAGGATGCGTTCAATATAGAAAGTGAACCGACCAACATGACGATCATCCCTGTTGTTTTAGGGAAATATTTGTCAATTTCAAAATTATTGATTGAAATTACAAATACATAACACACAATTCCAAAAATCATCACGTGAAGCCAACTCTTCTCTGGTTTTTTCCAAATTTTGATTGTTGGAATTAGGCCCTTTTTAGCAAATGTAAATCGAAACCAAGACACATACAGGCACCCAATTCCAATTAATCCAATCACTCCTCTGGTGAAAGAACGAGAATCCCAAGGGCCTTCGGGAGCTAGGTCAAAGAAGGTTTGAATTATACATATGAGCCCGACCAAAGCTAGATTCAACCACTTGATATCCTCGCCCATGGTAAGGCATGATGGGTTATGCTTGAAAGCATGTGCATGTTAGCACGATTTATGGCGGCAGTTGAAGATGCTTTGATTGTAGCCGGTGGACTTGGAACCAGAATGTATCCAGTAAGTGCATTCCTGTCCAAAGAGTCACTACCATTAATCGACATTCCTGTATTGATTCATTTAGCTCATGAGGCTAAAGTGGCTGGTGTCAAAAGAATCCATATTATTTCATCACCCAACAAAGATCTATCTCCGCTGTTAAAAGACATTACAGAACTACATTCAAATAGGCCAGAACTCGATGCAAAACTATTTTCATCATTTAGCGATATTGAAATTAAAGTACATATTCAACATCAACAATTGGGGCTAGGAGATGCAATATCTTGTGCATTAAATGATATCAGTGGCCCATTTTTAGTTCTATTAGGAGATAATGTTATTCTAGATAATCATTCATCATCAAAGGATTTTGTCCCATCTAATGCTAGTAAATTATTAGTCCAATGTTATGAAGAAAACAATCTTCCTTGTGGTGCCATATTGCCGGTTAAGCAAGAAGATGTTTGTAATTATGGAGTTGTTCAATTAGAAGGTGACCGAGTCAAAAAGGTGGTAGAGAAACCTAATGCAAAAGATGCTCCATCAAATTTAGTATTGTGTGGAAGATATCTTTTCACTTCAGATGCAAGAGACCTATTGGAAAATGTTTACACCGCTGAGAAATATGGTGAATTGCAATCGATTGAATTACAAAACCATTGGATGCATGGAAAGGGTTTCATTGGCGTAAAATTAGAAGGATTTAGTTGGTATGATTCAGGAAACCCATATTCTTGGTTACAAGCCCAAGTAGACCATGCTCTTCAAAGGCCAGATTATGCAGAAGATTTCCGAAACTGGTTAGAATCTAGATTGAGATAGTTATCTTTGACCAGGTTTCCAAAAGGAGAGCGGAATTGGAGCGATTCCTTGAGCACAGCGTAAAGCCAAATGGTCTGCTCTTTCGTTCCACCTATGGCCTCTATGGGCTTTCACATGTTCCCATTCTAATTCACAAATCGAGATGACTTCTCTCCAAAGTGTTTGTAGGGTTTCAACCAATTTAGTATTCGCCTTGGCCTTCCATTTCCCTGTAGCAAGATTTCCAGCATACAAGGAATCAGTTCTAATTACTGCAGGAGTGTCATCACCATTGACAAGTAACCACCTCAATGCTTCAGCAAATCCTGATAATTCAGCAGTATTATTCGAGCCTATTTCAGCACCCAAGTAATTATCACTTTCAGAACTGGTTACAACTACGCCAGAAATTTCTTCGATAATTTCTCCTGTGCCTTTACCAAGCCCATTATCGCCTTTGACAATTACAAGGCCCCAAGCAGCAGGTGTATCTTTGCTAACATTTTGATTTTCCAAACAGGAACCATCGACATAAAGACTGAACATTTCTGCACGGTTCAATATTCTCACTCGCCAATTTCAGCCCTGTATCCACTAGCATCCATCAAGGAAGAGACGCCACTAGCATCATCAAGCTTCATCTTAACGATCCAGCCATCTCCATAAGGGCTTGAATTCATCAATTCAGGAGCATCATCTAAGTTATCATTAACGGCAGTAATTTCACCTGCCAAAGGAGCAAAAATAGGTGAGGCAGATTTCACTGATTCAACAATTGCGAACTCATCCATTTCACCCATTACTTGACCAACTTCTGGTAATTCGATATATACGATATCGGTTAAAGCATGTTGAGCATGGTCAGTAATTCCAATAATTACCTCATCTCCGTCAACTTTAATCCATTCATGCTCTTTAGTATAATACAAGTCTTCTGGAATTTCACTCATAACCATATCTCCTAAATATTGCCAATGTTAGGTGATTGATGAATGTTCGTAATTATAGGAAAAAGTTATTCTTGCTCAGAATTGATTTCTTTTTCTAAAACTTTAGATTCTAATTCAGCCCAGGCATTGCCAACTGCTGAATCATTTTCGATTTCTTGCATCTCCTTTTGGATTCTATCAGCCATTTGATTTTCATCTTCATCGGGAAAATAATTTTTTAGATAATTGTGATTTTGTTTTAACAATCTCCCGGAGGCCAAACAAATCAAAGAAATCAGCAAAAATATGTGGCCAAATCCAAGTTCAACAATGTCCATTCTACCTTGTATCAAACCAAAGCCACATGCTAAAATTAGCCCGAAACCAGTTCCGTAAAGCAGACGAGATGCGGCTTTGGCTGGTTCGTCCATAATAGGTCCACCCTAAACTAGTGCATCAAACCAACGCAAATCAATATGTCTCTCTCATCAATTTGTGAATTTTATATGGCAAAAGCGCACGATTTACAGGAGTGACTTCTAAAATTCTTCCATCGTCTCTTCTTCTAATGTCTTGCAGTAAAGGATGTCTACTTTTTTTGTGAAGAGTTAACAATGTCGGTTTATCCACTTGTAATGCACTTCTTACACAGTTGACAAAATCCTCACTTTCTACCGAGAATTTACCGATTTCATCGATAACAAGTACTTCACATTCTTCTTTAGCATAATTAATTGCTGGTATTGCAACTTCTTCTAGAGCCTTGAGATCCAATCCATATCCAAGGACTCTCAATCGTGAATCAAAGGTTTTGTGAGCAATAATGCCTTCTTCGTCGGTAATAATGTTGATTACTTTGTAACCCAATCTTTCACCATTTTCTAAAATCGGCTCAGTTCTCATACCACCGACAATTGGCTTTCCAGAAGGATTTCCTCGAATATTAATTTCCCGAGTACGTTCGTCAACCAACATCTCGAGAACTTTTTCCATAACGGCAGATTTACCACTCCTAGGCAAACCTGTAATTCCTATCTTTGGATGAATTCCCATATTAATCAACCTTGACTACGCAGTACCCAGTGGCTTAACAGTAATAAACAATGTTGTTGTCAAATAACATAACATGATTTTCTTAAAAGTTATTATATTGGGCAGAAAACTTCCGGAAAACAACATCAACAGCCGTGAAAGAGTATTTTGACATTAAATTGAAAGTATGGATTCACTGTCATTATATGATTTCCAAATACTTTCAACCCATTCAAATAGTTTTGACATAGTGACTTTATCGACTCCAGCATTTTTCGCTATTGATGATAGCATACGCAATTCTTTCTTATTATATTCACCATCAACAGCAGATAGTAAAGCACCATCTCTCAATGCGAGTTTCAAACCTGTCTCAGATAGAAAACTAATCGTTTTTTCAAAGTCAGGAGGATTATTCAGCATATTTCGAATATCAACGCGCATTTCTGGATGTAGCATAGAAGAACCCATTATGGATTCTATCAACATCAATTCCTCTTGTACCAATTCCCCATCTATCGATGCGATAATAACCATTAATTCAGCATGGGCTTTTCGCTCTTCTAAACTCAAATCATTGAGCGAATTGGGGAACAAAGGCTTCACTCCGAGAGGTCATTTAGTAAATCATAACCGCTCTGCATCCATGAATAACCTTCTACGGTCCAACTTAACAATCTATCAAGAGATCCCTTTGAAAGTCCAAGGTGAGTAATTATTTCTTCCAAAACTTCTCTTTCATCATCATCTACTTCACCATCAGCAGCAGCCATCAAAACAGCATCACGTAGGGCTAATCTACCGGCTTCATCACTAAGGCCAGCCAAACACTCATCTAGTGGAGGTGGCGATTTTAGTGCTTCTCTAATCATTGCGCGTTGATTTGGAGATAGAAGTGCTGTTCCCAAACGTTGCTCAAACATTGCCATTTCATCAACTGTTAATTCATTGTCAACTCTAGCCATAAAAGCGAGTAGTCGGGCATAAGAAAAGCGTTCCTCACGAGATAACTTGTGGATGGTATCGGGCAACATGAATCGAGCGTGTAGTTCATCACCCATGAACTTCACGCTAATTTTGATAGATTAAACCCCATATTTGAGTATAATTTAGAATATCCGAGTTTATTCTTCTTCATCGGTATAGCCAAAGACGAACCATCTCATTGCAGCCCATGTAAAAATACCCCAAATACACATGTTGATTAGGAAAATCAATCTTATTGGTAATTCAGAAATAATCAACAAAGAGTCATAACTCAGAGTTGAGGCAACTAATCCAAAGGAATAAACAGAGATCGCTCTAAGTAAGGTTTGCTTAATATCTCTTCTTCCATCAAAAGTGAACCACCTATGAACAAAGTGAGCAATAGTGCTAGAAAAAATCCAAGAAAGAGTCCAAACAAATGTTTCACCAACGTAATCGATGACTGGTGTTACGCGAAAAATCTCCCAAGATATCCAGAAAACAAGAGTATTGAAGCCACCAGCAGTAGCAAATCTTTGAATTGTTCCCCTAGGAAACGCATCTTCGATTTTCACTTTTTTCAATTATAAACCTCCTTATGTGTCAATCATCTAATGTGATAACATCGCTTGGTTTACCAGTGAGGATATTTCTTAGTGTTGAATTATCCTTTTGAATTGCATCAAGAAGTTCATATTTACAACCTAATTGTTCTGCTAAAACTGCTAAAGCCATGGAGTCTTTAGGCAAGCATTTACCACCAAAACCGCGATTAAGCCCAAAGATTGGGTCAAGGTGAGAATCGCCTATTGGTTGAGCTTGCGGCGCAGTAATCATTTCTCTAATCTTATACCAATCTTCACCAAGTTGTTGACAAATATCGTACATTTGATTGGCAAAAATAACTTTTGTTGCATAAAATGTGTTTTTGGTATATTTGACTAATTCAGCCTCGGTAGGAGTGACCTGAAAGAGATTCTCAGTTCTAATTACACCCGCTTCTTTGTGTTGTTGAAATACTCTATCAGCGACATCTTTGTGATGCGTTCCACAAACTAATAAGTCTTGGTTTGCAAAATCTTCTAAGCGCCTTCTTTCTACTAGGAATTCAGGAGAATAAGCGATTTTTAAGTTCGAATATTTCTCATGATATTTTTGGGTAGTTCCTGGTACAACGGTACTTTTGATCACGGCAGTAAAACCATCAGGTAGGGAATCTAATATCTCTTCTACAATCCTTGTATCACATGCTCCAGTATCTGGATGTGGAGGTGTTGGAACTGCTATGTATGCAAAATCTACATTGTCGGTAACTATTGAGATATCTGTACCTCTTGATGGGTCGTGAACAAATATCTCATGGTGGTCTGCAAAGCAATGTTCGATAGCTCCACCGACCATCCCAGCACCGATAATTCCCACCTTCATATTTTGAGGCAAGAAGACATTAGGTATGGTGATTTCTATTATTCAATGAATGGGTTAGGGTTTAATTTACCCTCTTTAGCCATATTTCCGGCTTGAAGCAGTGATTCAGGCGTCCCACAATCTACCCAAGTTTCTTCCCCAATGTTTAGTAATTTAACCGAACCCTCTTTAACGTACATTCTATTAATGTCTGTAATAGACATGACTTCTTCATTATTACTCACACAGATATCAAGGAATTCCCAAAACCTCTCATCAAAGATATAAATTCCGCCGATTGCTAAATTTGAAGGCGGATTCTCAGGTTTTTCGACAATATCAATTATAGTTCCTTTATCATCTAATTTAGCGACGCCAAATGCTTGAGGTTGGTTCTCTTTTCGAGCCAATAGAATGCAGCCAGGGTTTGCATCAGCGTTTCTAAATTCATCGACATATTCCTTTAATTCTAGAGTTGTTATATTATCTGAAAAATAAATCATTAGCCGGCAGTCTTCATTATGAGGCCTTGCAATCGACAGCGCTTTAGCGACTCCTTCAGGCTTTTCTTCTAAGACATAATGAATTCTCTCACCAGGCAATCCTGAGCCGATATGTTTAGCGATTTGTCCAATAAATTGATTTGAAATTATTGTAATATCTTTAATTCCGGCCCTTCGTATCGTTCCTAAAGCATAATCGATCACAGGTCGGTTAAACAATGGAAGCAGTGTTTTTTGAGTATAATGTGTGAAAGGATAGAGACGACTACCATGGCCGCCTGCAACAAGAATCGCTTTGACTTCCATGATACAACCCAACCTTAACCTCTATTTCTCCCTTCCTTCATTTAATCATCATCCGGATATAATTCCTTTACCGCTCCGTCCTTAGCATTACGTTCGAACCAGTCAGTTTTTACCAAATCTCCTAGTTTTTCAACTCCCGCCTCGATTAAATCTTTATCTTTTGATTCCGATTCATTCCATCGTTTCTCAGATATTTCAGCGTATTTTTGGTCGGCTTCACGAATCAATGATTCTCCGGCAGTTATCTCTTGAGATAAGTCATCATAATCATTATTTTTCATAGCATCAATTCTCTGGTTATCCTTGTCTAATGATTGAGATAAAACCCCTCCAGTGGGTCCTTTTTCATCAAAACCCCTTGAGCGGCGGTGTTTTTTATTGGTAAAGGCGGCTTCTATCTTTTCAAATTCCCCTTTCTTGTATAGTGCAATTGTATTTTCAAATTCAGAATAATCGCGCTCTAAGTCAATTTCAAATCTTTCTGCAAAATCTTGAATCGAGTTATTTTTTTTATTTTTTATTATTACAAAGTTTAGGCCAAAAAGAACGATTGAAAATAAAATAGTAATAATCCTGAAATTTAATTCTTCTAAAACATAAATTAGAATTGAACTGCTTGAAATAATGAAAATACTATTTCCAATTAAGGTGAGATTTAACCGGTAAATTCGATTGATAAATCGATCATATTCCGAACTATAATCCATATTCTCAGCCTTTATTGATTATTGAATTTAGAGTTTCTACTAGGTCTTCTTTTTCTAAACTATCTTCTTTCCATCTTAGAGATTTAATCGCAGTAATTTCGCTTGCTTTAATCGAATTATTCATTCGGTCAAAAGCAAATTGAATAAGTAAACCCATCAAAAGAAAGGCAGCTAGTCCGAAATGCCATGAAGTGAAATAGCCAACTAAGACCGATATAATTATCGCTTGTACAATGGCAAAAATACCACGAAAATACATTCGCTTTTTAGAGTCCATAGAATCTAATAATCTTTGAGCAGCCTGTTTGCGAGTCATCGTCATAACAAATCCTCAGACTCGGCTAAATCTTTCAAATTAAGATGAAGCAATCATCATCAATTTCCACTATTGAACCATTCATCAACAAATGTTCCAAGGCCTCTTCAATCTCTTCATATGAAACACCCCTAGAGTCCATCTCTGTGACAATTTTCTCCAATGTTGCAACAGGCTCACCTTTTGCGACTTCAGATTCAATTGTCATTAACAATAATTGACAAGCAACCGCTAATAACGGGTCATCACCTTGACTATCTGGTAGCAATTCGAGGAACGTATTAACCGGATGAGAATCATTGAGTCCGTCCTCCTCATTATCAACAGCTCTTGCTCCAAGTCCAAGCATTGACTTATCATAGTCGAGGTCGAAACAATCGAACAAGTTTCGCTGCTGAGAGTCAATTAATTCTGCAGCATTTGGATTGAGTCTTTTTGCTATATCTCCTAATCTCTTCAATCGCTGTTCAGAACTCTTCTTTTCACGTGCAATATCTAAAGAAATCAATTCCATAGCCATCTTTGCTTGTTCCTTCAACCAACTTTCTAAAGTCCATAGAGGGTCAAGGCCACTCATGACTCCACAAAGCCGTTGAATCTCTTCGGGCATTGAATCGATGTGAAGCGGCTCATCTCTCATACACATGTTTGATTGGTGACAGCCTATGAAGACTCGCTTGGAATTGAATCGCTTAAACGGTTATGCTAAGTTAAAAAATGATTTTTAGAAATTAGCTTTGAGACCGATTTTTCCACTCTTGTTCAAATTGAGCCCACATTTCTTGTTCAAGTTGTGCACGTATTTGGGCCTCCATTTGAGGTTGTAATTCTATGATCAATTGCTCTTGAATTTCATACGCCATAGTTTGCCTAACATGAGCCTCAGTGGCTCTAATTAGTTCCTCGCGCTCATGTTCGAGTAATTCAGGGGGCCCTCCACTATTCTCGTTCTTATTTCGGTTTATTTCTGCCTGAACTACTCGTTCAATTTCACTCATCAATCTCTTTACTACGGCTAATTCCCATTCTTCTCTAGCCGAGGGAGTTTTCATTCTAGATGCCTCATTTCTCAAGGTTTGAACAATTCTTGCCCTCACTGGATTACCAATTTCGAAGTCATGTGCACCTGAAACAAATCCAACTAGAGCATCTAGCCATTCTTCTTCCTCTAGTTCATGACCACACCCAGGACAAGAAATCTCGGAAGAATCGACTACAAGTGGATTTTCTTCTTCCTTAATTTCTTTCTTTCCGATTCTACGTTGTGGAGTTGGCGACTCTTCTAAATCAAATGAAATACTAGTTCCAAAAGTGCCCTTTTTCGGGTTTATTTCGGGTTCACGAGCCATCTTCTTCATCAATTAGTTATATTGCATAAATAAAAGTTTTACGCCTTCAACATTTTACATTTTGACTTTAATCAATAATTGAGGCTAAATCAATTAGAGATTCATTGATGTGTTTTAGCGCAAGCCGTAAATTAATATCATTGTCAAAAGGGAAATCTAGTTTTTCTTCTTGGGCCTCAAAATTATCGACAAGATTTTTCGCTACACGCGACACCTCATCAACAATCGTTATACTACCTGTCTTGGCAGATCTTGAAAGAGGATTTAAGTCGACGACAATAACAGTTTTCCCCATAGCGACAAGCGCTTCACACCTATCACCATCTTCCAAAGGAACGAGTATCACATCACTGGAAAAAATCCCACTATGGCAACATTTTGCCCTAGGTCCTTCAAGTCCGGGAATACGAGCATCGGGCGAAGCGCCAAGAATCTCAACACTTAGTCCATTTTCATGTTTAATTTCTTCGAGATGATTCAGCAATACTTGCATTCTTTTTGGAGTTCGATAAAAGATATTCACTTCAATAGGGCAATTTAGCATAGATGCGAGTTTCAATAGATCTTCTCCGGCAAGAGCAGTTGTATTTCCATTGACACTAATCACTGGGTTTTTAGCATGTTTCAAATGATATAGAGCATGTTTAGTCGCTCTCATTGCGCAATCTATCGTTTGTTCTCCAATTAGGTAATCGTAAGCCTCGCCTCTCCCATGTGCGATTAGGGCACTTCCAGCTAGCATTCCTTTTTCTGCAGCCTCCTCCAAAATATGTCTCTTGAAGAGTGAATCATATCTAGGGTGGCTTGGGTCAGCGGCGAATTCTTTCATTTTATTCACCTGGCTAATTTAGTAGCATAGAAAGGTCTAGGGGGGTAACTCCACGATTCAAAGCGCTGGTAGAAAGAACATCCAATCCACATTCATACCAATCAGTTAGATTTTCAAAGATAATTCCTCCACTCGCTTCAAGAATTATATTTTCCCTCAACCCCATATCGACAATTTGGGATGCAACATCATTACTTCTTTCGGGACCAAAATTATCTAACATTATTACCAATTTTGGTTTATCTTCAATTTCTCTTTGATTCCAAATTGCAGCAGCAGTAATTGCTTCTTTCTCTTCACGAACTTCTATTTCAAGGAATGCTCCAATTCCCGAAAGTTCGACATTTTGAAGGTAACTTGCAATTCTTGAACTATGATCGTCCAGTTCTGGCATCATTGTCGCAAGGTCATTTTCCTTGATCATAACCGCATCATACTTATTCAATCGATGAGTAAATCCCCCTCCCATATGGACTGCCCATTTATCCAGCAAACCCCAAATGGTTTTTCTTGTACAGGCGATTTGACCTTTAGCTAAAGAAGTCCAACGTTTTGTTTCTGTTGCGATTCCTGAAAGTTGGCCTAAAATATTGAGTATGCTTCTTTCAATTCCAAGTAAGGTTTCTCTCTCGCCATTTAATTCAGCAATTTCTTCACCGGAAGATACCTTTTTACCATCTGTTGCAAACCATGAAATTTGAATTGATGGTGCCCAAATTTGAATCAAATGGTCTATCATCGATGTGCCAACTATCAAGCCATCGCCTTTGGCGATAATCTTAGCAGTTGCCTTGTCATTGCCACCCATAAACGGCATTTCAACACCATCATCGACCAGTATGGTACTAACCCATCTGTCCATGCTAGATAGCAACATTCGACTTGGGCCATCTTCAGCGGTCCACAATAAATGACCGCGGTCATGAGGCAATTGGTTACTAGCCGCCATGACATATGCTAGGGGTTCTTCACTTTCAAATCCTCTATCCTAATAAAACCGTTATTTTGCGCTTATATCTTTATTTTCCATCATAGTATTCATGCATGTAATTGTTTTGCCTATGTATGGGAAGGATATGTCAGATACACTGATTGGCGGCCATATCACTTTACTTTTCACTGTAGAAAAGGATGGTAGATTACTCAGAAACCAAGGAAGTAGAGGGGCTGGTTTCAATGTGGAACATGGTGTGAGAGCATCGGTTTTAGAAATAAAAAAACCCGATGTCGATAAGCATATAGGTCTTTCAGCAGGCTCTTCATTAGATGAAAAAGTCGATGTAAAATATGGAGATATAGAGGTTACTGTATTTGATATGGACGGCAAAGAAATGACGGAATCTTCATCTATATATTTTGATCTAGTCGATGAATTACGCCATGCTAAATTACTTGAAAAAGCCGATTCATATTCGATTGAAGTGAATCTAGATCTGCCTACTAGCCAAGGCTTTGGAATGTCGGCAGCAGGCCTAGTTGCAGTTGCTTATGCCTTTAGAGAATTAACAGGAAGGGGTCTTGCTGGTCAATATTTGCGTTTATGTCATCGAATTGAGAGATTACATGGCTCTGGATTGGGTGACGTTCTAGGAATCTCTGCAGGAGGTGTAGAGATTAGACTTCAAGCAGGCGCACCAGGGGCATCAGGAAGGGCATTAGGATTCCCTTGCCCGCAAAATATTTTATTGGCTTGGCAACCATCAGAAAAACGTCATACTTCAAAATATATCGATGATAAAAATTGGCAATATAAGATTACTTTAGCAGGCCAAAAAGCCGTGAATAATTTGAAGAGTGATTCATGGGGTCATTCACAATGGAGTGAAATTCTAAAACAATCGAGAATTTTTGCCGAACAATCAGATTTACTAGATGAGCCAGAAAGAAAACATTTACTTGGCATAGTTAGAGAAATTGTTAGAGAATTGGATTTACAAGCGAAAGTCAGTATCAGACTTTGTATGCTAGGAGTCTCATTAGCCATATTACCTCGAGAGTTATCAAGGCCCTTAACTAAAGAAGAATTAGACCGAATCTCAAAAGAATTAGATAAACTTGACATTGGCTATAAATCGACTAAAATATCAGGATGAGTCGCTATTAAGCCGTGATAGGTCAAGTGTGTCAGCGTCCAATAATGTACAACCTGGGATGAATAGGTTCTCACTAAATCCGTGGCGGTAAACAATTGCACCACTACCCCATTCTTCGATATAACGATTCATTTGTTTGACCATCTTTTTTCTTTGAAAGTCAACATCTGCACCATAAAAGTGCTTTGCGTCGATCCAAGCGATCGGTTTACCATTAATCTCAACTAAATCCAGAAATAGTATGTCAGGCGTCCTTACAGGCCTTCCTAGTTCTTTCTTCTGTTCTGTAACCATTTCTGGCTGCCTTCGGATTCTAACACCTTTAGATTCGAACCAATCAGAAAGAATATCTTCGAATAAATCAGCACGAATGTGAGTTTCAGTTTGGTCGACATTTGAAACACGGTCAGCCGCCTCAGCCATTTCGAATTCTTCACGCTCTCTTTTGGAAAGTTTACTTGGAGTACGTAATGATTCCTTGATTCTAGATTTAGACCATTTCTTTTCGGCAAGAATTACTCTAAAGATATTCATTGGCGGGAAATCAAACCTTTTTGATAAATCTACAACGTTTACTCCTTCATTATACAGTCGGAGTAATACCTTCGAACGAGATTTTAATCTACCATGCCCATAGACTGTTTTTTGTTGAAGAAGCGCAGACCGCAATGATAAAACTTGATCCAGAGTCATGTTTCTTTCTTTAACAATTTCAGCAATTTCATCTACTCTGGCATCATCAAGCCAACCGAATTCACCTTTACGAATTACTACTTTAGCCATATCAGCTTCTTCTTTTAGAGGAACGGGGGAAGTTGGCCATGAGAATGAAAACTCACGAGGTATAATTTCTTCTTCTGGAAAACCCATCAAAGGAGGAGTAATTGTAAATCTCTGCAATGCCTTTTCTTCCATATCCTGAACTTCTTTTTTATGTCTTTCAATGCGATTTTGTTTAGGAGTGGTTCCGTATGGCCTATTCTTGGAGTTATTCCTAGGGCGCCTTTTGGAATGTTTATTCCGTTTTGCCTTGCCCTGTGGCGGAGATTTTCCTTCATCCTTTTTTTCTGCCACAATACGAGGTTATCGACGACCCTCCATGAATACTACCATTGATTACTCTTCTTCGTATAACTTTTGAGCAATTGGCTCCATTTCTATAATTCCATTTTTTGATAAGTCGGTTAACCATTGTTTAGCAATCTGTTTTGCACTATTTCGAACTTTACCTTTGAATAGTTTTGACCACTTACTGGTTTGCCACCAAGCAGCGATTTCTATACCTCCTTCATCTTGACATAGGATGGTGATTTCTAAGGTTAAGGAAGTTAAAGCAGTGCCACTTTTTTTACCATTAGAAGTTTGACCAAGCCAATTGAAACGAATCTCTGTAAACTCGGGTTTTTGTCCTTTACGGATTTTTTCAACTTCCCACATTTCCTCGATCAATTGTTGCCTTTCCACCCGGTGTAAATCGAATCGATGACCTTCATTTAACTCGCCTCGAGTTTCAGATAAAATACGCTGAGCAGTGGTATTCCATTGCGGCCAATTATCCAAATTGATTAGATTAATAGCTACATTTCGAGATTCATTTATGGTTAGAATTTTTCGCCAAACGCCATTAGGAGTTTGCATAGATGACACGCCCACTCATGCATAAATTATCGTAGGACTTAGAGGCATTGCTGAATTTATTCGCCCTGATTGGTCCGTACTTTCTTCACTCGAGACGACAATTACATCATCCAATTTAAGTTCTGATTTTAGGAAATCCTTTCTCTTTGAAAGTAGTTCTAATTCATCCATAGCCCCCAATATCAGCATTTTTGCTTTATCGTCCCACTTGAAAATTTGAGGTAGCATCTTCTTGCCCCAAAATCCAAAAATTTCACCAGAGTTCTCTAGTTCTGCTAATTCGGATTGCTTCAATACTCCCATGAAGGATTTTACATTTCCACCATCATTAACAAATTCTATTGCCATATTGGCAAGTGTTCTTTTCCATGTAGGAGATATTGTTAGCGTAAGTGTTTTTGCAGCCCCATCTAAGTGGCGCTCAGCAATTGATTTCACCTTTCTAGCATTTTCTAAGATATTTCTCATGACATATTCATCATCTAAAATAGATTGCTCTGCATCAGTAATTTGTTCAAGTGGAGAATAGGCCGTATTTGCAATCATAGTTTCATTACCTAACTTTCTCCACCATTCTTCTGCTAGGTGAGGGGTAGAAACTGACAATAGGTGTGACCATATGGAAAGTAGTTGTTTTCCTAACTCCCCATTATTCCCTCCACGCCTGATATACCAGTTCATGTCCTTGATCAGTTCATAATGAGATATTTCAACAGCCCTTCTCAAATCATAGTCGTCCATCGAGGTTTGGAATTCTACAACACGTTGCTTGATTCTTGCTTCTAACCATTGGTCGATATCGTTTTGCTCATCACCCCAGGAAAGGATTTGATTTGGAATTGTTAGAAGTTGTAACATAACTCTATGATTTGCCTCTAAAGCAGTATCTGACCAATCCATTCCTGCTGTAGGGTTTGCGGCAAATAGAATAAACAATCTAACCGTATCTGCACCAAACCTTTCAATCATATCCTCAGGAGATACGGTGTTTCCTAATGATTTACTCATTTTAGCAGAACGTAATCCTAATTCGTCGCCACATTGAGGACAAGGACTTCCAATATGATCTACTGGGAGAGTAATTGAGCAAGATTCACACCATGGGGCTTGCTTATTCAC
>MDTC01147191.1_pt1 | contig 20261 bp, 15 predicted proteins | sample 811181 | NCBI WGS metagenome assembly MDTC01 (sample SAMN05326644, study PRJNA326480) | marine metagenome | isolation source: seawater | place: Pacific Ocean: North | collected 2011 | reverse complement strand
TTGGCCGGCATTATCAGCACCCTTTAATCCGAGGGCCATGGCCCGAAACATCATGCTGCTTTCTTTATCAGCCCCAGATATAGCGGCTTCGACTTTGGGGTGATGTACTGCTAACTTAAGCCACGGGCCCAGTGTGTATAAAACCAACGGCGGAATTGTTAATAGCGCTAGTATGCCTTCGTCGAGCTGCTCTTGTTCATTAATTTCTTCATGAAGTTCTTCCGCTTGCCATTTGCGAAAGTTTTCAATCAACATTTTCTGTTCTTTATAATGTTTACTGCTCATTTGATTCGTCTTCTTCGGGTTCAGATTTATATTTGTCCCTAAGCTGCTTCAATCGATCTTGTTTATCTTTAGACATAAGACCAAGTTTTGCGCGGGTTTCCATATCTTCAGGCTCAGATTCTGGTTCAACTGCCGGCGGCTCAGGTTCAGGCTCCGGTTCAGACTCTGGCTCCGGTTTAGGCTTTCTGCCAAGGGTTGGTACACCGATGGGCCCTACATCTATATCTAAACCCAATTTCTTTTGTAGAATTGAGTTAATAATTTGCTGAGGAAGTGTTGGGACAGCTTCTACCGCAGCCTCTGCAGCATCTTTGACTTGTGGGGATGCCTCAGACTCTGGTGCGCTGGCAATCTCACGGGTGACTTTTGTAAAATCGTTATAGGCTTTCAGGAGGTCCATCATTGTCCCTCCAAGTTTTTTCACAAGAATGCCGGTGGCCATGACTGCGGGAAAGAAAGCTTCATCGATTTCTTCGTCTTCTTCAATTGGTTCCGCTTCCATATAATGACCGGCTGTTTCATCGATCTCTTCTTCCCCACATTTTTCTTCATTAATCCATTTGTTGAAGTTCTCAATTAATAATTTCTGATCGTTATGTTTTTTTGACATGTTGTATCCTATACTGCTGATAGCAAATTCAACAGTAAATAGTTATCTCTATCGATAAAGGCTGCATTATTCTTTCTATCAACAAAGACTTCTCTTGGCATAGAGCCTATATCTTCGTAGTCCGAGACATCAATCTTATAAAGTTCGATATCATAACGAAGCAGCATCTCAATAATCCGTCTTTCTTTTTTTGCTGCGTCTGGGTCAAGCGCAATATAGATTGGGGTGTCGTTCCGCACGATCTTTCGCAATAAGTCGGCGTCTGACCGAAGGGTCGAACCCAGTATAGGTACAGCATTTCCGGCGATAAGCGCATCAAAGACTCCTTCAACCAACACTAAGTCTTTATTCCAGTCAATAAATAGGTCGTTAAACACTATATCCTTCGACGCTCTTGGGTTTTTATACTTATAGGAGTCTCCAGTATAGGATCTCGCGATAAAGTAGCTACAATCGCCATCTTCGTCGAATGAGGGTATAATAATTCGATTGCGAAATTCACCTTCAAAACAAAAACCGATCTTCCATTTAAGAATATCGGCTTTTGTTACACCTCTAGAATCAAGGTATTTCATAGCATATCGGCCAGTGGCCGGCAGCTTTTCAGATGTAAGACTTACGAATTCTTCTGGGAGTTGTATCTTTTGGCTCCCTGTCTCAGGCTCGTATTCATTAAAAAGGTCAGCAAATCTTTCCAAGTCTGCACGACCTGATATTGCGTCCCATTTCTGTAGTTGGATAAAGGAACCAAAACGGCGAATAATGCGCCTAATATTACGACCGCGATAATCACAAACCCAACACTTAAAAACATTTTTATTGAGGTTAACAGAGAATTTACGCTTGTGGTGATTACACGAAGGGCACGAGAAAATAAACTCGTGCCCTTTATCGATGTAGTTTCCAAGCGTTTCATTTAAGATCTTCTTTGCTTCTTTCTTATTCATGTGGTCCCCCACATAACATAGCATAGCCTAAACTTAAAGTCAAGCGTTAAGCTTGCAATGCTTCAATAATTTGAGTTTTGGTTGATTTAGTATTTACACTAAGGCCTTGTGACTTTGCAATTTCAAGAAGTTCTGTTTTCTTCATTTTCGCATTCCAGCCACTGGCTTGGCCGGGCGCGGTCGCTGAGACCACCTCAACCTCAAATGTAAGATCTTTACCTGCCAATGGGTGATTAAAGTCTAGTGTAACATCGCTGTCACGGACTTCGTGAATTGTTGCTCTAAACGGACCTTGAGGGCCCTGGCCCATAACAGCTGCGCCGACCTCAAAAATAAAGTCAGCTCCAAACTGTACTTTGGGTACATTTTGAAAGGCTTCCGGGTTAATTTGACCATATGCGTCGTCTGGTGCAATCGTAACTGTTCTTGACTGACCTTCGGTCAAACCTAAAACTGCCGTATTGAAGCCTTGAATCAAGTTCGGCGTGCCTACTTCAAAATCCAAAGTTTTTCCTCTCGTTCTAGAGTTATCAAACTCTGTTCCATCGGTAAAGGTGCCCTTGTAATGTACCTTTACATTAAATCCATTTTGTACTTTCATTATATCTCCTGTTAGTTAATAAAAATATAATAGTACTATAACATGGGTAGAGAGAAATGTCAACTATTAACTGGTAACATATCGAACAGTTGGTGGAGTTGTGGGTGGATCTGTGTTTGCTTCTGCAGCACCGATGACGCACCAGTGGCTAAAACGAGTAAATGCGATACCTTCTGGGAATACATAACTACGCTTAGTGCTAGCTGGACAATAGAAAACCATAGTAGCAGCAGTGGTGCCGACAGTGGCGTCAGCCGTATCAGCAAGTTTAAAATAAACTGCGGTGCTGTAGCCAGAATTGTCAACCTCAACCATGTATAGAGAACCAGAGCCCCCAGTTGAGTTATCTACTGCTGCGTTTGTGGCGGCAGTATCTTGTACGATTTTAGTACCTAGAGGGGTTGATTGATTTGTAACTGTGACGGGCATTTGATGGTTCTCCTTGAATATCTACAATATAAATAGTGCTTAACTTTCTATTTCCCATCCTGCTTTTGCAATAACTATTGCATCAGCACGATCATAGCTTTCTGGCTTGGGGTTGCCGTGTCTTGTATATTCAATTTTAAACGCTGGCTCGGTCTCTAGCAAGTATTCAAGCACTACTTTCTTTGCTTTCTGACCTCTTGGTACTTTTATGCCGGCTTGCTTTCTGGCAGATGTAGCTCCGATATACTCAGGACGGATCTCAAACATCTCAAACAGTAACCATGACACAATACCGTTGAACTTCTGAAGTGCTGCCATTGTTTTGGCTGATGAGCCTCCAGAATTAAAAAAGGTAAAAGGCTGCTCTACATAGATATGTTGGATCGGATAAACAGAATCCCCCCATCCAGTAGAAGAATTATCGTCATTATTAAGCTGGTACATTTCGTACAGATCTAATATCTTTTCTTTGATGGCGATTGTTTTATCGAAAACATTTTTATGCTTTCTTAAATCTATCGAATCGTAATATACCAACTGTCCATCGGCTATAACAGCAAAACCAGTAATGCTGGTTGAGACATCAACTCCTAAAATCATTTAAACCTCGTATTGTTTCCAAGAATGTTTTTCTCGATCTACGATATAACCTAAATCGTTTTGATAAGTATATGCTTCTTGTTCAAAACGAATTAAAAAATATGCTAAATCTTTATTTTTATATTTTACCATACCTTTAACAAAATCATAAGCATATAAAAGGTAAAATCCGATTACAAACAACTCTTTTTGTTGCTCATAATGGATCATTTCGTGATTCATCGTATATTCATCTACTTCTTCTGATATAATAATAAAAGGAAAAAGAGTTATTGCGTACACACTTATTACAATAGACAACATTTTTGTAAGAAAAATAGATTTAAGCACGATTGGCATTAGAGGTCCAGTTTAAGCTTAAACTCATAATCTTCGTTCTCGTCTTTAAGAACGGGATCGGCTAAAGTAGCAATTCCTATTAAGTTTTTTTGTTCGTCGTACACCGCGATCTTAGATACATACACTTGTCTTCTGAAGGCTTCTTCATAATCCCCATAGCTAGAGGTTACTATGTTTTTAAGGAGCCTTTCTTTATTCTCTTGGTAGATATGTGAAGATGTAATCTCTATCATTTCTTGATCATATTTGATGGCGGTAGGATTATTTGAGAAGTTAACGGCGCCTCTATTGGCCCGGGCATACAAAGTCATAGTCTCAGTGGTTGTTTCTCCTTGAAAATTCATGCCAAAAGAGGCTGATCTAAAAGTATACACGGTCGTGGCTCCGCCAAAGTTGGTGTCCTTCACTCCATCCCGGGCGCCGGCACCCCAGTATTTCCAACGAGGAAATTTGCGCGCAGTAGAGCCAGCAATTAAATTTAGCGATTGAGCATTCGTGATAGGCTGAGAGCCCGTTAACACCACAAACCCCTCATTATACAGGACTACCCCTTGCACACTTCCGGAAAGACCCGCAGAGTGTATTCCTCTGCTTGTTTGTATAAGCTCACCGTTCTGCTTTATGTCCGCGACTTCTGCAATTAAGCTGCCTGTGACATACCATCTTAAAGAAACGGTTCCGGGTTTTATTTTATTGCCATAAAAAATTGAAGGCACATGGATTATGTTAAGCTCTTGTGTGTTTTTGTTACCATAAGAAGAAGATACCTTGTAATGGTCGCTCAAAGCACCATAATGGTCAAGCATGGTCCTCAAAGACATATAGGTATAATTGTGAGCACAAGCAGTTGTTGATTTTCTACAATCAGTTGCTATACCCGCATCTGAGGCTGACGGCGTTGTAACAAACTCTCTTTTAATGCTGGCATACTGTGGGTAACTTCCCGTTATTCTATCGCCGTATGCGAATTCAGAAGCGTATTCCCCTGCCGACATAGCTGAAGAAGTCATATGGAGACTTATTCTGCTACTGTCTTTTGACAAGTACGGGTAAATATAATTATTTGAGCCGGATAGCTTATCTATATTATATTCATACAAGTTAATATAGCCGGGATCTGTCATCCTGACATTACTGGCAAATTCACCCTCTTGGGCGCCTCTGTTATTGTAGTAAATGCTACTACTATAGATCCAGAATTCACTGCGAGGATTTGCTTTCAGTGTATTAATTAAAATATCGTTTTTACCGAACTTACGGTACGACATTTTAGTAGTCCAATCTTACTCTAACCGTAAGCTCATTGTCAACGCTCTTTTTCAGTGGTTCCGAAAGCTTAGCGACTGCCAAGAGTTCATTTGAAGAGTTGTATAGACCAACGGTTGTAACATAAGAAACAGGGTTGTCAGAAGCAACATTCTTTACTCTGATTTTACTTCCCGTTACATATGTTGGGTTAGAACTATAATTGAACTTGTTCGAAGGCGCACGACAGAAGTATATTGTAGAGTTAATTTCTGTTGTGTTGTTGAGAGAGATGTTTAGGACTCTTCTTCTGAATGCTTCAATTGAGCCAGTTATCGAAGAACCAGTAAACGCCTGTGTTGTTGTTTGGTTGCCGTGAGTTGGGTGCTTGGCAAAGTCGGTAATACCTTGAAAGGCAGAGGCTGAGATTACAGCAATGCCTGCTTGATAAAATACAACTCCCAAGCCATCTCCGGTTCCGGCGGAGTTAGAAAACAATACTCCGTAGTCACCACCATCGGCATTATTTATACCATCACCGTTAATTCTGGCATTAGCATCTTGCAAAGTTAGTGATGCAGGTTGATGGCCGGCCCCATTATGAAACGGTTTACTATAAGAACCGGTGCCTATTGTAAGACTAAATGTGTTTTTCTTAACTTCATCCTTAACAAGCAATCGCGAAAAGTTTACAAAGAAAACCTCCTTCATCGAGCCGGTTTGATCTAAAAGCAAATCTGATTCAAAAACGCGGATGTCGTTAGCAGAGCCAGTAAAGCCCAAAAGGGTTTGGGCAAATTGATTGTACATGTTGATCTTTTTAGAACCTTGTACATTTGTAGCTCCCGAAATCGCCGAGGTAGCACCATATCCCATAGATAAATCAAATATGTGGTTGGCTGACGAACTCAGGTATGGATAGTCATACACACTTTGAAACATTCCATGTGTGTAATTTTTAATATTATTGTCGGAATAGGTCCCACTAATAATTGAACCTGTTACTGGCACGACTTCGTGCAAGAATGTCCTTGTAGTGGTCACATCCGCGGCCGGGTTGATCGGCTCAAAACTTCTTACTGGCATATATAAACTCCGTTATTCCTTTTGTATAATTCTAAGTTGCAGCTGTTCAATAACACCAGTGGTTCCCATAACCTTAACTGTGGTATCAATATATCGATATGTGCCTGCTGCGCCGGCAACGGTTTGGCCCGTTTTTCCATATCTTGAGAAATCATCTGTTGTTAGCAAAGTCGTATCAAAACCAAGTGCAGTCATCGCGGCGCGAGGGCCCTTGATTACAGAGGTTGCTGTATCTGCTTTTTTATCCGTTTGTCTTTTAATAACATTGTTGTTGACTGCCGTAATTTTAGCAATTGAATTGTTTTTAAGATTTCGATCTGTTCTTGATGGGCGAGAGGCAGATAACCGTATCGAAACTTGTGATTCTCCGGACGGGCCGGCATTATCAAAATTGGTTCCTGAGCCGGGACCCATTACGGAGGCAATAAATCTTGTATCAACAGACACATCGAAATAAGACTCCATCAGCCCATTAGATACAATTAAATTAGTTTTATTCGTTCTTGTGCCGGCTATTTCAGCTGTGTCGAGACCTGTTTCAAGTAAAATTGCGGCGCCGTCAATCTTACCGGCTTGCAAAACCTTTTGATCTCCACCGCCCGCAACTCCACCAAAAGCAGTAACCAGCGCAGTACTCGTAACACCGTCTGCCATGGCTAAGTGATATACTTTACTAACAGTTTTAGCACACACGCGATGAAGCTCGTTTCTCTTGATTGTCGGCATATAAAGCAAATTGCGGTTAGTTAAACTCATAAGTCCATAATTGATGCCGGCATTGATACCAGTGCTCGCTTCGAATACTGGGGTTTGCATGATTTCTAGGTCGTAATATGCGGAACCTGATGCATGATTTTTGTTGTAAAGTTCGTAATTAATTTCATCATCGCCCAGTGCGAATTTTGAAATTCTAAAATTACCGTTTGCCATTCTTTTGCGTCCTACTTCCGTAAGAACTGCATCTAGAATGATGTCGCCTGAATTGTCTAAAAAAGCCATTTATTATCCTCTTTAACTAAATAATTAGTTGTTTTGTATATGAGTCTACCATAAATAATTATTATTTAAAAAATTTATGTACCAGCATATCTTATAATTCTTATAGGAATTTGAAGTCTTGAGTTGCTGGTGACTCCTATAACATAAATAGTCGTATCAATATAATCAAACTTGCTACTTGATATTTCACTAAAAGTTGTGTTGTTCAATGTTCCAAATTGTGAAAATCTTTCGTCCCTTGTTCCAGTTGAATTGACTTTTAATTCATTGTCTACTTTTACATTAAAAGCGCTGACTGAGCCCCGGGGACCAGCAAGAGCAGAATAGCTTGTACTTGGAGTAGTTCCGGTTTCGGTGTCATATTGAGCTATCAAATCTGGAATGGTTGGTATTGGGTAAGTCGCAAAATATTCAAATTCATTTTCCAACGATATCGCTATTGAGTCTTCTGAAGTTGCAAAATTTATAATAGCTTCACCACTTGCAAAATTTTCGAATCTAGAAGTTTTTAAAATTCCAGCGATTGTTAAAACAAATCTGTTGTCTGCATATACTATAAAATCTTTATCAAGTAAAAACTTTTTGACAATCATTCTTTCACGATTAAGGCGCGTTGGGGTCAAGCCTTCCTCTGATGTGCCAGAATTAATTATTCCAGACTCTATAACTAATTTTGCAATATCAAAATCGTTAGACCGTAAAAACTTGAAATTAGGCACTCCATCATTAATTATCTTAGTAGTTTCATCATTGACAGATACATAATATCGATCGTTTCTTAAGGTGGGGGAATAAGATGTTTTATTGTTAATTTTCAGTACCGGCAAATATTCGATAAATGCGTGTTTGTAAGGGGCTATTTTTCGAATCTGATCGTCTGTCAAATACAAAATTCCGCTATCATAAGAGTTTAAACCATATTGTAAATTTTTGTGTGTGTCTTTAAAAGCTTCAAACATTTCTGTTTTCAATAAAGCTGGTTTATACCCTTCATCATCTTTGTATTGGGCGTTAAATAGCCTATAGTCAATCTCGTCATCACCTAGAGCAAATTTGGCAATTTTAAACCTACCTCTAGATAACAGTTTTTTACCCTTTTCGGTCAAGGTCGCGGTAATCATTATTGAATCGCTAGTTTTTGTGAATGCCATATCTTTAATTAGTATAATTCAAAATATTAATATTTTGTAGTTTTTAAAATGCCCCAATAATGTGTTTATTATTGATCTTACCACTTGGATGCAGTGAACTTTGACTCAACAACTTCCATAACTAACCTTGAATTGAGAAGACCTATCAATCCGACTTTGGACATGCTATCTTCGTAAATAGTATCTTCCCAATGCTTAGCATTGCCTGTGAATCCTAATATCATGATTACCGCGTCGTTAAATGTAATTTTGGTTTTGAGAGTATCCGGAGAACCACTTCGGTATTTAAAAATAATTGAAGCGATAGATTCAATAAACCTAATGACAGTTTTCGGCGATTCTCTACCTAAAAATGGTAGACCTTCTGTACTCATTACTAAATCAATATACGATTTAAAGATTTTTGAGTCTGGACCTGTGACATGTCGCATTTGACTAAGCGTAAGTTTGTAGCGAGTTTCTGGATCATGGTCTGCTGGTCGGCCAGCACCCTTTGATGGTGGAGAAGGAGGCAACTCGGACTCCTCGGTGATCGGTACCGCTTCAGCAGGTGCCGGTGGAATTGGTGGCAATGTTTCTTCGGTTGGACCCTCGCTTGTTGGAGGGACCATTGTATCTGACAGTTTCGTAAGATCACGGTCTCTCAAGTTAAATGTTGTGTTTAAATCGATTTTCTTGCCAGTCTTTTTGGAGGTTAATCTAATTTTAAATTTCCTGTTCCAAATTTCCTGTTCAGCCACTCCAACTTTAAGATTACCTATTTCTTCAAAAGCATAATTGTCAAAATTCATGTCTTTTGTATTAAACATCATTTGATTTATATGAGGCTCCAATTGCATTATTTTTTTAACTACTTTTGAATTAGTCGTAATCTTGTTGGGGGAGAACTCTGAAGAATCAACTGCTTCAAATAAAGAGTAAATGTAGCCACCATCATTGACCAACTCGCACTCAATAATCTGGGATACTGGCCCGGGGATCATATTCTCGTTCAATAGTCTAAAAAGATAATAGTACTTTTTATTTGGGATGATTTTATCGGCCGTAATATAATCATGACAGTTGTGAACACTGTCTGGCTGTCTTAAGTCAACAGTTGCGACTAAAGCATGCGCAAAATCTGTAAATGCGTTTGGCTTTTCTTTAATTCGGAACATTTGAACATACCGGGCTGGTGATTGAGAAGGTTCGGTGAGCTTTTGAACTGATAACATTTCTCTAGAATTTAAATATTCTAATTTTTGTAACACATCATCGGCTGTTATATTGATAGGATAAACTCTGTCAATATAACTGTCTTGTCCAATTTTAAAGCCTATACGATTAGAATTATCAATAAAATGAAATGGTATTATATTAATTGCGTTAGGAGGACTATCCATGACTTTGACGGTTTTTGAATAAAACGGAATTTCTATTAATTCAAAACATGGCTCAACCATCAGATGGAAGTCTGCTACTTGCGGATGTTCGCTAATATCCACATTACTACTAGCCAATTCATTTGCTTCTGACAGGGCGCTAGATTTAAAAGCAGCTATAACTGAATCTTCGTCAGAATTAGCTGTAGTGAACAACTGATCAGCTACTTGTTCAGTAACTGGATCATAAAATTGTAAACAAAATTTTGGGGTCTCTGTTGCGTCTGTCTCATCGTATTTTTGGCCTGTGCCTATTTGTTTAGACAATCTAAAGTCAGCATACTTGTATTTGTGGCTTATTACTAAAGTGTATGCGCTGATTTTGTAGGTATAATTTTTGTTATATTTTACTTGTGAATCTATTATGCTTAATTTGTTGGGCGCGTCAGGAGAATTGTATATCCAAAATTTTTGAATCACCTCTTGGTCGTTATTTACTTTTTCAACCTTATAGGCTATAACTTCATAAAACTTTTTAGTAGGGTTAATTATTTTTCTTATAATGTCTTCGCTTAACTCAGTAATTCCGTATTGGTTTAATTGCTCGTCTCCACCAGTAGAGCCTTGAGTAAGCACATGGAAGTAATAATTTATAAGATCATAGGACAAGTCTAGCGCATGCAAAAGTTGTTGGCTATTTCTATTTCTAAATAAGGTATCGGTAGCCATTGTTGCCGCGTGTGAAGCATCTGACGGGCCTGCGAACAAATAATTGTAATTCAGGGCGGCGTCATAGTTGTTAAAGGCGTATGTTAGAAATTGCAACAAATTGACTGTTTTTAGATTGATGGGTGCATTTACTGACTCATTAATTTCTTTGATGCTTACGGGCCCGCCGGCACTATCTAAAAAATCTTCGTAACGGTGCGAGAACATAAAAGGTTGCATTCTCATAGGCACTTCGGCAAGGTTTCCTTCGTCAAGGTCTTTTAACATTTCTAAAAATTTAGAGCTAAATTCTTGAAAAATCATGTGAAAATTAAAATTTGGATTTAAGGATTTTTGATCAATCTCTAAGTCTTGCACCGTTCCGCGGAACAAAGCAGAACTCTCTATAGGATCTCCAAAGTTTGCGTGTGTGTGTCTTTCGAAATCTAATTGTATATTGTAAAAAGTTGAAAGCTTTTCGTTGAGGTTGAGGCCGGTGCGGGCTAAAACCCGCTCTAAAGTTGGACTAGCTTTATCGCTTAGCCATTTAAAATACCCGTGATCAAATAATATATTCTGTTGTTGTGTTAAGGCTGCATTCTTGTACTCTTCTTTTTGTGTAGTATTTATAAAATGTGACCCATAATATTGATCTTTTTCGGTTAAATCATATTGCACCCCAGTATCAAAGTGATAACTAAAAACATTTTGTTTTTCTTTTGTAAATCCCATTTGCATATTTTTTATGGTGGTAGGATCTTCTAGGTCTACTTCGTTATCTTCGTAGAGCTTCATAGAATTTACATAATAATTCGGTATCAGTAGCTCACTTGAAAGATTAGAGGACCAATTTTGATAGTTGTGAACAAGAAGATTATAATCTAAATAATTTGCTTTTAGTTCACATGTAAGAGTTTCAGACTCTGGCGTTATATTTAAAATTTCATAAGCTCTTAATGTTTTGTATTTGATTGGCATTTTAAAACTTATTGCAATGTCATAATAAATATTAGATGTGTCAATCATGCTTTCATAATTGATACCGGCATAATTTCCGCCGGCAACAAATTCTCTCCAATACAAATCGCCGTTAATGTTGTCTGTGTCTGCATACATTCTGAAAGGGATTTTTACATTTGGAATATGTAGCGAAGAATCAATTGGCGACATTAACGCAGGGTTTGGTTCAATTTTATAAATATGAGATGAGGAACATGGTGCGTACGCAATTTCTAATCCTCTTAAATCATCTTCAAATCTTACCGGTTGTTGGCGTATTTCAAAATTACCTTCGTTCACGCTATTGAGTGGTTTTGTAAGATTAAAACAAGACCCAATGGCTTTTCTTATGTTGTCTTGAGTAGAAGAATATACCAAGTCGGTAGACACTAAATCAACATAGTCGCGGGGAAGATCTTCCGAACTAGTGATGATCACGGTTTCTGGTTCTGGTTCCAGTATTGAGTCGTCGCCGCCCATTAGTAAGTCGAGCCTCCCATAGTATCGCTAGAAGTAGATGTAGTCGCTTCTGATGCTTGTGACGGTGTTGATGGCATCGCCATTGAACTTATTTTGGAGATTTGAAGCCGCGGCGCATTTTGTGTTCTAACCCGAAACTCTTTGGGAACTTCTATTGTAGATTCCAATAATATATTGAAGTGTTCTAATCTTTGATTAATGTATTCTTCAGATTTCAAAGCGACTTTTTCCGCGGTTGGATATCGATTTTCTGTCCAGTCAACAAGCACGCCAGTATATGTAGAAAAGGCGCTGTTTATCTTCAAGTGGCCGTTCCGATAGTCTCGATCTCCCGCAACCTCCGAAGTTGAATGCCCATCGTCGTTATTCAGAAAAAGCCATGGCCAAAAAGGCGAATATTTGTATTGATCAGAAATGTCCGCAAAACGGCCTGGATCAGACAGCATCGATGAGTCTGGATTAATTATGTGATAGTTTGCAGAACTTTCCGGGGCTACGACATGTAAAACTTTGTTTCGCAGTACTTCTGTTATTTCGCCACCGCTAGCGGCCCTGTTGCTGCCGTTTTGTGCCGCGGCCGCGGATGTGGTTTGTGCATATATGCAAGTATAGGGTTCCGTGTACATGGTATCCAGCCAATAGGAGTAAAAATTATCCCATCGACCATGAGAGCGATTAATCCAAGTGTTAATTTTGATATCGTCGGTTATGGTGCCTTCATTGTTATTCTTATATAACGCCCCGACTTTCACTCCTTTAAAGTATTTTGAAGTATCTAAAAAACCATTCGCGTCAAAATCAGGCAAACCTGTCAATACACTATAAGTATATAAACTAAAATCATTTTCGTTTTTGGGCAGTTCAATGCCGCGGTCTTCATTATACCAAAATTTTATGGTAAAATCAGGATATCTGAATGCAGCAGTATAATGACGGAAAGTCGAATAATCCTTCCATGGGGAAAGCAATTCTGATTCAAGACTCCACCGGTTTGAGAATGGACCATCTTCTGGTGAATCAAGCGACATCACTAATGGGTAATGCCAGTCATTTTCGCTTGGTCGAGTCCAACTCATTTTTGAACCCCTCCTCTACTTGGGTTTTTTCGTAACATTTTATTTCTAGATTTTCTAGCTGTCTTCGTGAGCTTCGTTGCAACTCTAACTAACTTAAGTTTTTTGTCTCGCATATCTTCTTTTCTTTTGATTTTTATGTTTTCTGGGTATTCATCATCTAATTCATAAAAAGGATCGGAGGCTGATTTAAATTTGTCGCCTGTCAGGATTGTGTCAGGAGTCAGGGTGCTCAAATCAGGATCTAATATTTTACTACTTTTAATTGTGGTATCAACATTTGTTGTTTTTAAAAGAGAAAAGTTTTTATCAAATTCAACAGTAATTGAACTATGCGGGTCTAACACTTCTGACTCAACAGCTATGAACCCCATGTCATTCAGTAGTGTCTCTGCATCAGAAGTGATTTCTCTTTGTATTGTATCGTAGCTGGTATATCCATCAGTTTTTAAATCGTTTAGGGCTGTTGATATTATTTCTTGGGCAGGGTCTACAGACTTAAGCGGATTTTTGATTATCCCATTTCTAGTTTTTGTTCTAATGTCTTTGGTGTATTTAGCAAAAGGTGTGGCGCCTTTGCCTTTTGTGTCATCAGTTTTTGTTTTTTTGTATGCCATTTTAATAATTATCCCAGTTTGTTAAATATAAACTTATTTTATTCATCTTCAAGCACCATTGCTTTATCAGCGTACATTTCAGCGTAGTGCAGTTCATATTCTCCACCGCCAGTGTTATAAAGCTTAGAATGGTGGAGACCCGGGTAATTTTCTGATGAAACAACATCTGCCATCCCGTGCCAGTCGAGATCGTGGTTGCCAAGGGTGGCATCCCTTGTTGCGCTAGGAGATGCATCTGGGTCGGTGAATACTCGATTGAACTCATCATTGATTGCGTCAAACATTGTGCTGAGGGTATCATATATAGCGCCGTGAGTGGAGCGATCGCCCTCGCGCATGTCACCATATTCGAAAGCGCTCTCGGCGCCTTCGGCGTTTTGTCGACCACGAACAATATAAGAATAACGCGTTTTTGCTGCTTCCTCGTCATTTTTACGACGCTCAGCTTCTTGCATATATATTGATAGAAGGAACTGTAATTCTCCAAGAGTGCGGTAATCTCTCCGGCCCGAAGGCATATTGTTTGTTCCTTTTCTTTTTCCTTGCGTGGCGGTTGCATTTAGTTTAACATCAGTAGTAGACCTTTGTAATATTTCATGAGCCCATTTGCCCGCGAGACTATAAGTTATTCCGTCCATTATTTTGTCAATAGATGGCCGGCCTTTAAGCCAAGTTGCGTCGACAGGGCTCGAACCGGGGCCATTGTAGGCCTGGGTACCGGCCATTGATTGGTACAACCTCAGTGCTTGCCAGCGCCAGTCACCCTTCGAATAAGGAAGAAAGATTTCGTCATAAGCAATCCGAACAAGTTGTTCGGAATCTATGTCAAAAATGCCGACCCAAGCGGTGGCGCCATAAGTTACAACTTCTCCATAGTCATAAGTTCCATCTTCCAAGAGAAATCCGTACACCATCCAGGAGTCGCCGCGTGCGGTCAGCTCACCGGTACCGATAGCTGTCCGAGAAAAAGTTCTTTCGGCAGTTTCTCCAACTACACCGGCATAAATTTGATTTATACTTGTGCCATCACTTAATAAAGCATCTGAGGTATCGCTTTCGTAACCATCGCTGGTACCGGAAATATCATCAGTACGGCCACCCATGAATGCAAAATTCGGTATAACAATTCTTGGCTCGCCGGCTACCATAAAAGTATCGTCAATACCGACAAAGTCTGGAATGAAATCACCGTAAATCGGACCATAGTTCTCTATACCAAATTCTATTTGGTTGTGGAAAGTCATTTCCCCCCTATCGGAGCCGCCCCAGCCGGCATTTACCACATGGCCCGGGGTATCTTCTTCTGCATCATATCTGAGCATATTGAACATTGTTTCAAAGATCTCTAGATGTTGAAGGGTCGAACCTAAGTTACCTGTCGAGGGTGCAATTTTAACCAATGTTTTTAAGACTTCAGCGTCAAAGTCATCTTTTGATATAGTTTCTGCTTTGAATAGAATGTCGGACAATGCAGTAAACACATATGCAGCTTTAACCCATGGTTTGTCTGCAGAGGTTGAAGAGGCTAAAGCCTCATATTTTTCATTAATAGCATCAATGAAAAATGTATTATAAGAGTTAGTAATGTTATTGAATGAGCAAATTTCAGCCGACATCTCAGCATACTCATAATATTCATTATAAACAGACTCTATATAATCATAAAAATCGCTGTAAAAATCTTTTGTGTTGTCGGTAGCAGTTACTTTAAGCCTGTAAACGGTGGACTCCGCCTCAATATTATTTAAATTTTCTAACTTCTCTTTTCGGTCATCGGTAAGACCTTCATCTGTTGCATTGTAGTATGCAACATCGTCGTCCATCAAATCAGAAAATTCAAAGCACATAAGGCGATATCCATCCATGACGGGCCCTAAAGAATCATATGTGCTGGCTGCAGATAGAAGGTTGTGGAACTGTAAGCGATCAGCAGGATTGCCAGTAGCTACATCAAAGTTTTTAATTTTCAAGTATGAGGTGTATTCTGTACCATCAGCAGTATTTGCGATAGGGCGTAAATATTTCATTTTATAGTAGTCAATGTCATCAATGTTGCTATTTGATTCAGGCACCCAGCTTAAACCTGTTGAATATTGTCTTGGAATGTCTGGGGTGGTGTGCAAATAAGACCCTAGGGAGAAGAATTTTCCAGCGTTTGGGTTTCCCGCGGGTAGTTCAAAGTCTGCGTATATTCCGCAGTTTATGCTATCTTTTGAGGTATCTGATGTGCCGGCAAGGCCTACATATAATTCAGTTCGCGAAATTGAAACTGTATTTAAATAAAACGCATTATAAGGGATTTTCCATCTAAAATGTTGTTGCATTTTTGACAAGTTTAAAGCCCAACTTAATATAGTTTGTGTTCTTAATGCTTTCTCAAAATCAAAGAAAAAATATCCATTATTACGCACAATAAAATTAATGTCTTGAAGATCGGCTGGGGTGACGACGCCGGCGTCGCCATCTCTAAGGTCGGCTATATCTCCGTAAGAGCTGGCGGCGGTATCAATGATATCGAAATCAACGGCGGTGCGGCCAGATGCCATACTAATTACAGATGCTTGGGCTAATTCATAAGCTATGTCTTCATCCCAGCCTAATGATAGGTATTCCTCATAATATTGCGTTAACAGGACCTCAAACTCAGTTTTTGTAGTGTTTGCAATTTTGTCCTCCGCGTCTTCAGAGTCACTTAGTGTATAGTAAGAGTCTCCTGAAAATTCAGCGGAACTAATGTCTTGGACAAGAAGTGTGTTTCTAGAAATTTGAAACCAATTCTTTGCTAAAAAATCATTACTTGATTCTTCGGATGTTCCTCTAGAAAAGCCCATTGACGCCGGCGAAGGTTGAACATATGTACCTAACAAACGCTGGCCTGCGCGTAGATCGGTAACAAGAGAATCCAAATACAACTTTTGACTTAACTCGTCTTGAGCTTGTACATTTACTAGTATTTCTGAATAAGCGATTATAAACGAGTTATAAAACCGGCCAGACGCTGTAGCTTGGTCTTTATTTGGATAAGTTGACCTGTATGTGGCCATTTCTCCCAGCATGTTTGTTCTGTTATTTTCAGCTAAAATAATGGCTTCCAGATCTGATATATTTTTATCCAGTGTTGGGTCTGTTGAGCGATCAGTTGAAAATTGGTTAAATGTCGCAGTTAATCTGTCTTTTATATCAACATATCCGTAATTGCTTGTAGAATAAAATTTGCCATTTATAGATTGTAAAACCTCTTCAAGATAAGGGCTTCCGTCAGGTAAGCTATACTGGCGATAAAAAGGGTTAGCCACCTCACCTTTCTGCAAAATATGATAATAAGTTATATTGCCAAAAAAACTATTGTAAGTTTGGCTTGAGACACTTTTGGCTTCGCCGGCGAGAACACCCGGGGCGGGTGATTCTCCAAAACCAACCGAAGTAATTTCATTATTATTGATCTTCGTCATGTCAAGTCCCACAGTGCCAAAAAAGAAAAGTTTTTCTACTGTGTTTATCGGGTCAAAATAGCTGGGGTGAAGGGGTGATGAATCCGGCGGGCGCCCTACATACTGAAAGGTTGTAACAATATTGGAGATTTGAATTATTTCATTTCCTTCTCCATCAAAAGAATTATTTAATTCTAAAACAGAAGCACTATCGTCAACTATATCGGGTAGACTTTTAAACCAACTTATTGTAGATGCTATATCCCCGAAAAAATCTAAAGATTCTACATAATTATGCCACTCCAATAAGTCTAAATTACCATCTTCCAGTGCCATGGCGTATGATGTATCATCTCCAGTGATATACGCATATAAGACTAAATTTTTCATTTGGTTTCTTATAAAATCTGAAGTGGACTCTAACTGCATGTGAGGTGGTTTTGTAAATTTAAGCGTTAGATAAGCTTTGATAATTGCAGAGGTCTCATAAGAGCCTTCTGGATCGGCCTCTATTTCGATTTTTTCAATAAAAACCGTTGGTAATCGGGCGCCAAAGGTTTCTGCACCAACTACATTTAAATTTATATTACTCATTAATTGTCATCCTCGCAATTGTCATCGCTGCCCAAACGCAAGTCTCGCAATTCGTTGACATTTTCTGCTGGTAATTGGCAAATTTCTGGTGATGTGGCGCTTCCATAAATATCATAATAAATTTCTTTAAATTTTTCTTGCATGCAATCATGATCTATATCAACATAATATGAATTTTTGTTAAAAGTATTTGCGCAAGCACAGACTATTTTAGCATTAGCATCTTTATCTGTTAAGACATTAAAGAAATAATCTACCGCATCAGTAGTAAGTTCTGGTCGTGAAACTTCTGCTGGTGTAGCAGATATCATAAGACCTTCTACAACTTGCGGGTTCTCGTTCTTGAAATATTTTCGTTTAAGCTGCGTGCCTTTTGCTGTGTATCCTCCACTAAAACCGCTAGGTTTTATCCTCGCTGTAGCTGCGTTGGTGGCAATTGTTTGGTTTGGATTGCCTTGCGCCGTGTTGTCATTAAAAATCTTAATCGGAAAAGGGATGGTATTGCTGGCGAAGTTGTGACTTATAACTTGTGCAATTTGTGCAGTGTCTATGCTAATTTTCAAATTATGGTTACCCATATAACAAGCTTGCAAATAATTCGGCCGGCAGCGGCCGCGGTTTCGGTTCCCGGTGTCATCTTCGCCGTAATCACTCGGGTATCCCCAGTCGCGGTTAGAGCCATTATCTTGGTTGAGAGCAGATAGAAAATTAAGTATAGTACCTATCCTATTCACATTTCCGCCGGCGTTGTAATAGTTACTAGACACGATTACTCCGACATTACCTGCGGCCGGCTGTGGCTTTAATGCTGGTGCAAGGGAGCTGTTCGCCATGAACTCAAATCTTTGGCTTCTGATTCCGTCGCTAATAGTTATATGATCGCCGGCCTGAATAGGCGTAGCAGCAACTGATATGATAGCTTGCGCTAAAGTTGTAACACCTGTATCTTCAGTCATTTCAAACACTTCCACATCAAAGTTTTCTGTTAGCAACTCAGTATTCAACTCTTCAGCATATATTGTAATATCATCACGAACCAACTTAATCGTATTGCCACCTTTAAATGGTAGTGTCTCACTTACAAAATCAGATACAATTTCAGCATCCAGCATAGGAGTGGGCGCGCTTATTAGTTTTGTATAATATGCAGTTACATCAATCTGGGGTATATTAAATTCCGTAACTTCGTTATCATAGCTAGCCGACGAAAAATTATATTTAGTTGTATCTTTCCTTTGTACTTTAGTTATCTCACCTTGGCAAGTTACAAGTTTCCATGCCGGAGATGCTTGTGTGTTATCTCCTTCGAATCTGGCATCACCGATGGCTGATTCAAAAGAAAGTATTTCTGGTTTTGGGACATATCTTTGCGGGGTAATGTCTAGGTCGAACATAGAAACAGCGCCTTTGGTCAGAGCAAACATCGGAACATCAGGAAGGCCATCCCCGTCGTAATCTAGATATATATCCTTTGCTATCTCTTCGGGAGACATAGTCTCTACAGAAGTACCAGCGCCCCACGCTTTGATTTCTTCAAATGATACGGTTGTGCCGGCTACTGTAGGGTCTGGGTAAAGTTCAGAGACTTTAAATTTTGCTGTGTCACCATCGAAAGCACTAGGCGGTACTGAATTTTCCGCTTCTTCAAAAAGAAGAATTCCTTCAATAAACTGGGTTTCTGTTTTTATTCTCTCATGAATTTTTGTTTGTACTTCTTTAAAGCCAGCATATTCGCTATCATACAAAACACCAGTGTCAAAAAAAGCATAATATTCTGGTCTCAGTTGGCCAACTGAAAGTCTATGTTTTCCATATGGGGTTAATTGAAAGTCTATAACTCTTTCTTTTTTGTCTAAAAATTTCGCCATTATTTATCTTTTTTCAATAGGATATCTACATCCATTTTAATTAGTTCAACAAACGATAAGTAATCATACGGCCAGTTGAATCCAAATTTGTAATTATCTAGTTTTGTTGTTTTTTGTTCAACTTGTCTGGTGGATTCGTTAGCCTGATCTGGTATTAAATCATAGTAATCGGTTTGCGCTCTTTGTTTGATTTTAAAGACCATCCATCTTAAGTTTTCGTTCATTAGCACTTTTTCGTTGATTAACTCATTATCAGCTAAGTTGTGAGATATTGATGAATTTTGAAAAGTTAATTTATCGCTATCTCTAGGAGATAAATTTTGCCACATGTAAGATAAATCATCTTTATCAAATTCATATTTAAATTCAAAGATATACATAGCTATAGGATCTACTTCTTTATTCTTTAAAAAGTCGAACTCTGGCGGGAACACATATTTTTCCATTGACTGTTTGAGTCTTCTGATTGATTCTCCTGCTGCAAAGAGACTATCACCTTCTTGTGAACCGGCTGCTTCTTCTCTGGCTGCTCCAAATCGTCTTTTTGGAATAGATATAAAACTTTTGCGCGTCTTTCTCAATTTTGAGTCCAAAGGTATTTTAGACTTTTCGTGTTGTTCAATTGGATCGAGTACATAAGGTATGGCGACCACAGCTTCATGTACCGCAAAGCTTTCTTTTAATTGTCCAAGTTTTGTACTTGAGTTTGTTTTATCAAAGCCGCACAACGAAGATAACGAGCGTACATGTTTATAAAGATTTGTTCTTTTTTTACTTTTAATATCGGTTCCAAATGAGTTGCCGTTATATGGTGTTGCTCTGTCGTCGGCTAATACTT
>MDTC01032020.1_pt1 | contig 20261 bp, 21 predicted proteins | sample 811181 | NCBI WGS metagenome assembly MDTC01 (sample SAMN05326644, study PRJNA326480) | marine metagenome | isolation source: seawater | place: Pacific Ocean: North | collected 2011 | reverse complement strand
GGTTGTACAGTAATTGTTGAATTAACAATTGTTCCATCATCATCCCAACTATAATCTCCAAAGCTTGCTTCAGTAATCATAGCACCTTTAATTACCCATTCTGAAACAACATCTCCAACAGGACCTAAAACATTAAAAGTAAGATCTTTTTTATAAAAATCAGAATAACCATCTCTACCTGTTACGGACTCATGTCCTAAACGTACCCATTCCATTACTGATTGGGCTCCAGAAGGAGTGATTGCTTCATATAAAGTCATTGAAATCGTTTGCCAAATGGTTTTACCTTTTACATAACGTTGTACATTAATATGATTAAGTGCTACTGCATTTTGTTGTAGAGAAATTGCTCCTACTCCTTTAACTAGGAATGATGGGATACCATCCATATAAAGAATAAACCTATTTGTTTGTTTTGGTTCAAATGCTGTAAAGAAAATTTCGTTAGGATTTAAAATTGCCATTTTGTTATTTTATTTTTGTTCTATTATAAATATCTAATTTTTTAATTTTTATGCAGGGAATTCAGCTCCAGTAGGTAGTAAAACAAAATCTACTGAAACAAATTCTGCTGTTCTTGTTGGTTGGATAAATACTTGTCCAATCAATTGATTTCTATCAATAACATCAGGTCCATTATTAGAATCATCCATTACTACTTTAAAGGCATATAAACCTTGTTTTTGTTGTACTGTTTCTAAATATGGAGTTACTCTAGATAAGAAACTATTTCTTGTTGTTGCTGTATTTTGTTCAAATACTAAAGTATCTGATATTTGTCGTATATGGTTTTTTAATGCGATTAATAATCGTCTTACGTTTACTCTATCTAATGCTGAAGCATCTTTTTGAAGTGTTTTTTGTCCAAATACTACAACACCTGTTCTTGGTAGTGTTGCTAATGGGTTAATATTTGCTTCATATAAAGTATCTCTGTTAGATTGAGGTAATTTAAATTCAGTTCTTAACACACCATTTAGCCCACCTCTATTAATACCTGCTGGTGCAAACCAAGGGGCAGCTTGTGTATCAGTTTTTGCATATACACCTGGAATTAATGTTGAAGCTGGGATCCAAACACTTTTACCTGTACCTGGGTCTAAATAGTAAACCCATGGCCAATATGAAGCTCCATATGATGTATCTCTTGTTGAAGCTTGGTTTACAACATTAGTTAAAGTTGAACCGTAAGAAACTAAATCAAAAATTAATATATTATCTCCTCGATCTTGTGTATTTGTAATTAAAGTAGATATAGTAGAACCATGTAAATCATCTGTTAATCCAGGTACTGAAAGAACATTATATTTAAATGCTTCAGAATTTTTAAGGATATTTAAAGCATCACTATAATTACTAGCTGAAACTCCTTGAGTATTACCTGCTGTAATATCACCATAAAAATTAGTACCTGCACCTAAATCACCAGTAGCAGAACCAAATGAACCACTTCCTACAAGAGGAATAGATCCTGTATATTCAGCTTTTGCTACTCCACCTGCGTCTAAATAATTAGGTGTTGGTGTGTTTACAGATTTAACTCTAACTAAACGAGAAGAATTTGAATATGATCCTGAAATTTCTAATTGCTCATTTACTGAGTTATAGTTTTGTTTAATATCTCCAATCATTTTAGAAATAAATCTTGGGGAATTAGGATCTAAATTAATATTAGCATAAGTTTCAAGATTTACCTTTTTATTTGCTCTATCATTTCCTTGTCTAATAACTAAAGTAAAATTACCTGAAGAAGTATTGGCACTTACAATTTCCCATCTTATATTATCTTTTGAACCGGAAGGTAAAACACCACCTGTTCCTTCAGATGAAGTACTATTCATAATAACTCCTTCAGAAATTGTTTCTAATGTAAAAGAAGAAGATGTATTTGAATTTTCAATAACAGAAGACGTTGCAGAAGTGTATGAACCACTTGCTACTCTGGTAACTAGTAAAGAATTTCCACCATTTTGAAAATAGTTATATGCTGAGATGGAGGTGAAAAAGGAATATAATTGACTTCCACTAATTAAAGTATCACCAAAACGATTTACGTAATCGGAATATGTAGTACATAATGTAGGAACATTTATAGGTCCTTTAACAGCAGGGCCTACAATTGCAGCACCTGCTTGAACTGGTTGGCCTGTGAGAAATGTATTATCTATTTCGTTTAGTGAAACTCCAGGAGAGATTGTAAAATTTGCCATTTTCTATTTTTTATTATAAATATTAATCATTTTTTTAAAATATCATTACTAAGAAGGAAATGTTGCACCAGTTGGTAATACATTAAAGTCTAATATTATGAATTCTGCGGTTCTTGTTGGTTGGATAAAAATCTGTCCTACTAATTGGTTATTATCTATTACAGTAGGAGTATTATTTGAATCATCCATTACTACTTTAAAATCTTGTAAGCCTTGTCTTTGTTGAACAGAAGCTAAATAGGGATTTACTTGAGATAAAAAAGTATTTCTTGTAACTTCTGTATTTTGTTCAAATACTAAAGTATCAGCTACTTGAGAAATAAATGATTTTAACTCAATTAATAATCGTCTTACATTTACTCTATCTAGTGAACTTTTTCTTTTTTGAAGTGTTTTTTGTCCAAATACTGTAACACCACTATTTGGGAAAGTTGCTATAGAATTTACTTTATTTTCATATAATAAATCTCTATTTCCTTGAGTTAAGTTTCTTTCAGCTCTAATAGCAGTTGCTATTACTCCTCTATTTGTACCTGCAGGTGCAAACCAAGGTTCAGAAGTTGAATCATTAAAAGCATATACTCCAGGAATCATAGTTGAAGCTGGGACCCATACTTGTTTAGAAGTATTAGGGTCAATTGTTTTAACCCAAGGCCAATAAGAAGCAGCATATGAAGTATCGTATGCTATAGCATTTGTAGTTACAGGTAAAATATTAGATCCATATCCTACAAGATCTAAAATTAGCATTGTATCTCCTCTATTTTCAATATTTGCAATTAATTGAGATATAACAGAAGAATGAGAAGAAAAGTTAGTCCCATCTGCTATTAATCCTGGTATTGTTATAAAATTATATTGATAAGAATCTTTATTTTTCAATAAAGAAATAGCAGTAGAATAATCTGAGGCTTCAAGTCCTTGAATATTATCATTTGTTATGTTTTCATAATATTTACCTTCAACTCCAGGTATATTAGTACCATCAGCTGCACCAAAAGCACCACTCGATGTAGTAGGTAAAGATCCTGTAAATTGTGATTTTGGGTCTCCATTATTATCAAAATAGTTAGGAGTAAGAGTGTTAACTTTTTTTACCCTAATATATCTAGATTGATTTGGATATTCTCCTACTAAATTTATAAAATGTTCTCCATTATCACTAGTTATACTTTCAACTTGGTTTCCAATTACTCTTTCAATATAATTAGGAACTTCAGGATCTAAAGATAAATTACTCCAAGTTTCTAATACTATAGGAGAAATTGTAGTATCATCTCCTCTTCTAACTACTAATTCAAAAGTACCATTATTTACATTTGTATTAGTAACTTGCCATCTAATGTTATCTTTAGTACCATTTACTAAATTTCCACTAGCATCTAAAGTTCCATCACTATTCATTATTTCACCTTCAGTAAGTGTTTCTAATACCAACACTTCTGTGTTGGTACCACCACTAAAATTATAGTTTGTACTTCCTGATGTATAATATTGGTTATTACCTTCTAAACCATTGGGTCCTGTATAGGTAAGAACTAAATTAGGTGCACTATCAGAAGCAGAAATAAACTGTAGGGAAGAATTATAAGGTGATATAGAGTTACTTACTGCTAATATTGCAGAAGAAGTTGCTACATAATCAGCAACGGTAGAAGCAACAAAAGATGAGGTATTAATATTAATTTGTGTAGATGTATTTACCTCATCAGATCCTGTATAAAATAATGTAATACCATTTATACCAAATGTTCCAGATCCAGATACAGATTGTGCCACTGATGCAGAAATAAATGTTAAATCAATATTTGATGTAGCTTGTGTATCTGCTTCTGAGGTTGGAATACGAGAGGATGTTGCAGGGGTAAATGACCCACTTACTACACGTGTAACTAATAAAGAAGTTCCACCATTTTGAAAATAATTATATGCTGAAAGTGATGTAAAATATGAGTATGTTTGGCTACCACTTAAAAAGGTAGATCCATATTTGCTTAAGTAATCACTATAAGTAGTACATAATGTAGGAATACCAACTTTTCCTTTTACTGTTGGGCCTATTATGGCTGCTCCCGCTTGAATAGGTTGTTCTGTGATAAAAGATTGGTCATTCTCTCTAGCTAATACCCCAGGTGATACAATAGTTTCTGCCATTTGTTAATAGATTATTTTGTTATAAATATATATTTTTTTATCTAAATTAATTTTGTTTAATAATTTCTCCTGTTTCTGGGTTAATAGATGATTCTCCATATTTTTCAAAAACAGAATCTGTGAGTTGTTTTTCTTTATGTAATAAACTTTTTAAAAAATCTTTACTTTTTTCTTTACGGTCTTCAAGTTGAAGTTTTGTGATTTCAATTTCACCTAACTCAACTATCAATGCTTGAGTTTGGGTTTGAATTTTTTTAAGTGTTTTTAATTCTTCTTCTGTTAAAAACTTTTTTTCTTCTTTATTTGTAACAATTGACATATCTTTTATTTTTATAAATTAAATCGATGTTTTAATGAGTTATAATTTTGTAATGCCTCTTCATCACTTAGAGGTTTACTATATAATTGTACGCAAGCTATTTTACCTCCCCAACTATTTTCATCATTTATACCTCCTATTTTAACTTGGTTTGGGGCTATTTTTGCTCCACTTGAGTAATCAGTTATTTCAAATGGATTACCATTAACAGAAATTCCAATTTTTTGAGCAATATTATCATGTGTTCCTACTATATAATACCAATTTCCTTTTTCAACTCTATCTGAGTGGGTAAAAGTAGCAGTGTCTGTGCCTCCATCAGCACTAATAATTATTTTAGGAGAACCTTGGGTAATGGAAGTTCCTTGGATTTGTAATCTAAATACTTTTTCAGAAGAGGAAACATCCCATTTAGAAACTAAATCATTATTATCACCATACGGAGCACCACTAACATTTAAATTCCATACATAAACCCAACATGCAAAGGATAAATTTGAATATGTGGTAGGGTATGGGTCTTGACAATTTATCTTTCCAATTTCATCTAACCTCCAAGAACCAAGATTATCAGTATCATAAATTACTGAACTACTTACACTACCTGTTATATTGTTTATTAAACTATAAGTGGTAGAATCTGAAGTGTCTCCACTTCCAGAGATATATGATTTATGGTTAGCAGCATCTATATAAAATACTAAACCATCAGTAACTATTTGATTAATACCTCCTTGTACTTTGCTCATTTATCGTAAATTATTTGAAGCCCAGGCAGAACCCGTTAAAATATTTAAAATTTGTTCATATGTGTATGGGCCTTCTTTAGTTGTTAAAGCATCTATAGAAGAAGGTATAGTTTCTCCTTCCCATTTTACAAATGTTTGAGAACCAGCAAGGTTTAATCTTACTGTTTCAGGTGATGTTTCTAATACTTGATTAAAATTAACATTTCCAATTTCAGAAACATCAAATATCATAAAATATCTATTACTAAAAGGTAAACGCATATTATTTTATTTATAAATATTTAAAAATTAATTAATAAAGTTATAAACTAAATCTTGTCTTTAGTGCATTATAGTTTTTTACAATTTCTGAAGAAGATAATACTCTATTATATATAGCACAATTAGATATGTAACCTTTCATAGAATAATTAGCAGTTGGAAAATTTGAACCTCCTAACCAATGCATAGAATCATTAAAAGAAATATTAGAATTTTCCAATGAAGTAGGAGATAAAACTGTATTTGTATAAATAGATCCTGTCCCTGTTGTATTATTATAAGTAAAAACAGCATTATTCCATTCACCAATAGAAGATGTTGAATTTGTTAATGTAATATCATCAGGGGTAGCAAAATCCACTGTTATGGGTCTATTGGCAAGGGTATTATGTACTAATAGTCTATTATCCCCTGCTACCGTGTTTCCTATTAAAGTACTATAGAGTGCTGACCCAACAGTTCCTGTTCCGGTTATTTTAAACCAAACAGAAATAGTAAAGTCTTCTACATTTTCTAAGGGAGGAATTTCAATGGTTGCATTAGCTCCTCCATCAAATGCCCAAGATCCTGCAGCTTCACTTCCACTAAAGCTTACGCCGCTATAAATGCTTCCTGTTTCATTATTAACAAGGTTATTACATATAGAACTACCACTAGTATAACAACGAGGACTAGCAGAGTCTAAATAATATAATAGACCTTTTGATGAAATATTTGATCCTACTACTCCACTCATAATCCAAATCTAGTTTTAGTTGTATTGTAATTTCTTGCTACTTCATCGGATGATAAAGTTCTAGTGTAAATTTGTACCATTGCTAACTCTCCTGAAAATCTATATCCCCCTGAAGATCCACCTCTTCCTATATCTGGTTCATCTATAGATAGATTTACTGAGCTAGTTCTACTTTGGGAGATGGGAATAAGAGATGAGGTTACTTCAAGACCATTTATATAAAAAGTAGCAGTAGTTGTGTTATCACCATTATTTTTACCTGTTACTGTCACATGATTAAATGGGTTGGAGTAACTAGATGTAGTAAAAAATGAATAAAGTGCAGATCTAGGAGAATGGTGAACCCCATTAGTTATTACAACAGAAATTTCATCTTTAGTTATTCTAAACCACCCCCTCTGTAATGAAGTTCCTACTGATCCTAAATAAATAATAGCTCCTTGGGTTCCAGTGTATTCTCTGTTATGGTTTACCCATGTAGAATAAGTAAAATTATCAGGCATATTTTTGATAGGGGAATTTGTTGCTTTCCAATAATCATCAGTCCCATCAAATTCAAAAATATTCCCATAAGATGAAGTTGCTATAGTAGCTCCTCCTTGTGATGATAGTTTTTTAAATATAGATGATTCTGAACCTGAAGGGAGTTCAGGTCTTCCTAAATTAAATATTTCAGTCCCACCAACACTACCACATTTTGGGTTTTGTGCATCAATGTAAAATACTAAACTATTATCATTTACTATATTTGGTGAAAAACTAAAACTCATTTTATATTGCTCTTACACTTGTTTTTATTACCCAGTTATTTGTTGTACAAGATCCTGTTAATACTGCGTTTTCACCTGAAAATACAACCCCAAATCTAAATCCTGATGTATTTCCTATATCAGGGGAGGTGGTTTCTGATGATGTTATATTAGTTGTTCCAGGTATCCAAACAGAAGTTATTTTTCCTGATCTAGCATTTGAAGCAGATTTTGCTGTATATTCAAAAAATGCACCATTATACGAAGAAGTTGGTATACCATCATATATTGTAGTATCCCCAGAATCAGCAGTAACTGTAACTGAAGTATGTAAAACAGGGGCAGCAAAATTTCCTATTGTAACTGTATCATCTGAAAATACTTCTAAAATTGAAGTACCTGAAATGTCATTTACTGAAAATAAACTTCCTGAGAGTGAATCTGTTACTGAAAACATTTCTCCTAATGAACCATTAATTACAAGTATAGGGTTAGAGGAACCACTACCTTCTACTGTTAATTGTTGATTTCCTGAACTTGAAACAGCAAATGAACCTGTTACATTAGAAGGTCCTATAACGGCTAAACTACCGGTTATTTCAGCTGATCCTGTAAATGGGAAGCCTACTCCACTACCTCCACCAGCATTTTCAGCATATGAAGCTGTTAAAGCATATGAAGAACTTAAAGAGTTCATTGCATATGAAGCTGTTAATTCGTTAACTATTGTTGGTTGACCAGTAATTGAACCTGTTACAGTTAGTGAACCTGATATTGTAATATCATAGTCGTCAATCCCTGTAAAAGCATCTACAGATTGTGTAACATGAAATGCTTTAACTGTATTTCCTGTGGTTATTCCAGTTTTTGAGAGAGTCTTTGCCATTTAAATATTTTATTATAAATATTGGTTTTTTATCTACCTTGACCTCTATAAGCTTTTTTATAATTTTTAGATTTTTTTAATTTAGAGGTATTGTTTTTTGAGTGAATACCAGGTCTTTTAATTTTTGAAACATCTTTTGAATTTGAAACTGAGGATAATCTTGCCATTTTAATTTATTTTATTTAGTTACTTCCTGATGGGGGTAAAGGTGGGTAAGGGCTAGGTGGAGATGATAAAAATTCATTTCCTGCTCCCTCTACCTCTAATCCTATAATTACTTGAGATTTACTGTTATATTTTTTAATAGATTTTAATTGTTTTTGTATATTATCTGGGATAATATGTCCATACATATTTAATGTAAATGTAGATTTTACTATTCTATCTTGTCCATCATTCAATTCTACTGTTGTAGTATATGAATCTATAGTAGCTTTAAATTTAAATCTTTCAGGATCACCCCAATACGAATCAGAAGCATAATTAATTGCTTCAACGATTTTATTTAATTGATCTATGTAATATGTTTGGACAGTACAGCTGTATTGGAGTTTTACATAATCAGGTATTACATTAACTACAAACTGTTCAGTTGGTTTTCTGTTATTTAAAGCATTAAAATTAGAATATGAATTATTTGAGTTATATGTTTTTTTAAATGATGTATAAAGGTTAGGTGTATTACCATCTAATTTATTACCTACTGATCTATCCTTTTCGAATGAATCACGTTTAAACATAATGATAGGAGACATAATTCTACCTCTTTTATCTTTATAAAATCCATCTTTTTGAGCAGACTTCCATCTTTCAGGAGCACCATAAATTATAGGTACTGCTATTCTTTTTCCATTTTGAACAACCGAAGGTTTTATAATATTTTGAAAATAATACATTATAGACTCATCTATGTCTTGTAAACCTATTGTAAAAGGTTTTGTTGTATCATTTTTAAATGAAAGTTGGTTTGATCTATTATGATCTAAACCATTTTGTTCATTTGGTGTAAATTGAGTAAAATCATTGGGGTTATTTGGATTACCTCTAGTGTCACCATTTTCAGGGTTAACATAAGGGTTAACCAAATCATTTGAAATCTCTTTTTGAGATTTTGGGTTGGGTTTTCTGTTTTGAGGCATATCGATAATAAATATGAACTAATAGATAGAACTACAATTTGGGTTCCCAATCTTTAGGTTTGTTATTTAAACCTCTAAAAATTTCCTTTTCATAATCTTCCATTTCTTCCCATGTTTGTGGTTGGAACTTAAAATATATCCAAGTTACAGGTATAAAAGTCCAACAAGCAATAAAAGGAATAGCCCAATTTTCATTTTCCCCTAAATATAAAAGAAAAGATGTTATAAACGCAATTACCATAATATAAGTTATTGGGTGTAATTTAAACATAAAGAATTTTTTATTTTTTTCTGGGTGTATAATAGGTCTATACAAATTAAATAGTACTCTTCTTATTTTTTTATATCCACTAGGGTGTTTTACTAATAGTCTTTCGATTCTTTCTTTTTCCATTTTTTATCTACCTTCTTTATCTAAAGTTATTTTTATATGTTCTATACCAGTAAACTCATTTACATCAGTTATCCATCCACCTTCCCATTGACCACTATAAACATGTTCAATATGGTTATCATATAATAAATGGGAGTCATGTACATGCATAACTTCATTTTTATATTCAGTAACATATTTTTTTCTATCTTCACCAAAAAAAGTAACAAAATTGTTTTCTTTTAAATAATTTTCAACACCATCAGTAAATACTGAAGGGCCAGTTAAGGTGTGAACCATATGTTCGTATTTAAAATCATCACAATTTTTAATTCTTTTAATAGACTCATCTATTACACTTTTTAATAAAGGGCTACCTTTAGGTGCTCCAAAAACCCATTGACACAAATTTACATCATGTGGGTATTCTGGGGTTAAAATTAAGTTTGTTTCTTTTTGAAATAATGAATCTAAATTATTACCTATAAATATAGTATCCATATCAGCATATATGCCTCCATAATGGTATATAACACAATACCTCCATAAATCAGCTTTCATTACTGGGACTGGGAGGTTATGGTAGATTTCGTATATGTCAGGAAAGTTTTCTTTCATAAAATCATCAGCTTTTTTATCACTAAAGAAATTATGGGTATAACCTTTTACATCCCAAGATTGGTAACAATCAAATAATCTATCATTATCCATAACATAAGCCATAGATTTATGTGTTTGGTATATTGTTTTTGGAATCATTTTTTGTATATGTTTTTATCTCTATGTAATATTGCATAGTGTGCAATAGGGGTTTCGTGGTATAAATATTTAGTGTGATTATTAGATCTAGTTTTTATTATGGGTTTATTATGGTAAAGAATAAAGTCCATAATACCATTATCACCTCCAAATCTTTCAAATTCAAAACCTAATTTGTATAGAGCATTACTAGATTCTATTAATTTTTTAAACATAATTGGACCTGTTGGACAAAATGAACTATCCCCATAATAATTAGATTCTATATTTTTTATTATTTGTTCTATAGCTTTTAAATAAATTTTATTTTTTGGTTTAGATGCCATAAAAGCTATTTCAATTCCATTTTTTCTAACCTTAAAAATATAATCACCCTCAACTAAAATTAAATCATCATTTTTAAAATCTATAAAACTATTTATTGGTTCAAGAAATGTTTGAGTTAAATCACTCCAAATACCACCATTTTGATAAAGTACACAATATCTAAATAAGTCTGCTTTATAAGCTGTAGGTATTAATGAGTTATAAGCTTTTAAAATTCTACTATTAAAATTTTTTGTAATAAATTCTAAACATTGCAAATCATCAAAATAAACTAATTCACACTCTGGGTTGTTGTTTATAGTTTTATTAAAAATGGTTTTTATTTCATTAGGTAGATTTGATTTTTCAAAAGGGCCTGTTTTATATATGATTTTTGGAATCATTTTTTATGTTTAAACAAACTATTAAAAATTTCAAAAAAATATTCATTATCTTCATCATTACCATAACCTAAACCATGATTATCTTGTTTTGTATATAATTCAAAAAAAGTGACATTACCTATCTCAGAAATCTCATAATCTAGTTCATCACTATTTGAGTAATTAATATGACATAAAAGATGGTAGTTTTGGGTTATATCTGATAGTGTTTTATTTAGTTCAAATATCTCAGACATTACCAAATCATCCATTTTATTCTCTAAATTTTTATAAGAACACATGAATAATTTTTTGTCCTCTAATTTTATAAATTCTCTAAACCTATCGACACATCTAACATAGTAATCATAGTCTAATTTTTGTCTTGGATCTTTGTGGTTAAAAAAATTTTCATGATATAAAGTGTGGCCCGCTTGTCTTTCATTATCTGGTTCATTTAATGCTATGTCTGTATAATATTTAGGGTCTAAAAAATCTTGAAAATTATTTTTTAATACTTCTGAAGTAAATTTTGGGGTGGTAAATAGCCAATCAAAAGGAAGTGAACTGTTTCTAGCACCTATCATCTTAATTAGAGCTGCAGAGAAACAATAATTACCTACAGAACAAGCGTACTTAAATTCAATCATTTTAAACTATTTTGTATGTGTATAAATATAAAAAGAAAGTTAACTATTCATTTATAATAAAATATTTATAATCATGAAAAACAAAATAAAAAAACTCCAAACACAAAAAGTATTACAAGAATATAACTTACTAAATACGGATTATGAGTTAAAAGATAATGTAATACAAGAACATAAAGAAGAATTTTTAAAAAAAACTTTTAGGGATGATCAAATTGAAGAAAATGAAAAATCTAATATTTCTAAATCTGAAAGTAAAAAAATAGTTCAAGATAGTGAAATAACTGAAGAAACTAAAGATAAAGTAAAAAAAATATATAGAGAAATTGTCAAACAAACCCACCCAGATAAAGTAGATTCTGAGGTGTTGAGTGGTTATTATTTAGATGCAACTAGAGCTTACAATTCAAATGACATTTTAGAATTATATGTTATTTGTGAAAAATTAGACATAGGTGTAGAAATATCTGCTATAGAGTTAGAGTTATTTAATAAATTAATAAAAATTAAAAAAGAAAAAATTGATATTTTAAAAAATTCTTTTATTTGGGTTTGGATAAATTCTAAAACTGAAGAAGAAAAACAAGATATTGAAGAAAGATATATAACATTTTGTAGAAACAATAGATAAATGTCAGATTTAATAACATACAATCAATTTATTAAAAAATATAACAAAGTAGATATATTTGTTGAAGAAATACCTAAAATAATTTTTAGAACAGGGAAATGGGTAATTGAGGATATACCTGATGTAGTAATGGGGGTTTATAAAGAAACTATTAAGTTAAATCCTGGTTATGAGTTTGTTTATTTTGATAATAATGATTGTTATAATTTTATTAAAGACTTTAATCCCAGTTATTTACTACACTATAATAAATTAATACCTACTGCTTATAAAGCAGATTTATTTAGGTATTTATTACTCTATAAATATGGGGGGTGTTATGGTGATATGACACAAGAAATATATGTGCCATACGATAAGATATGTGATGGGTTTGATAGGGTTTTTTGCAGGGATAGTTTAAGTGATAAATTAGGTTTATATAATGCATTAATGTGTGTAAAACCATTAGACTCTGTGGTATATCAGGTATTAGAAATAGTTAAAAAGAATATAGAAGAAAGAAATTACACACACTCTACTTTAGGTATAACTGGTCCAATAGCTTTAGGTCAGGCTTTTATGAGGATTTTTGAAGATACTACTATTAATCTTAAAACTTATAAGAAAAATATTCCAAAAGAAATTAAATTAAATGAAAATAATAACTCTTTAATTTTAGATTATAAACTTGATGGGATAGGTAGAAAAATGATTTTTGATGAAAGGAATAGAGAAATAATAGGAAAACCTAAAATTGATAATCATGAAGATCTATTATATGATAGAAACAACATGCATTATTCCCGATATTGGTTTGCGAAAAGAGTATTTAATTAATCTATTCTTCTATTTAAATCAAAATTCATTCTAAACTTACTAAAATGTTCATCATATCTACGTTGTGCTAATTCTTTAACTTTTATTTCTCTTTCTACTACTTCTTCAGAAACAAGATCTAACAATTCATTATATTGTTTTATAACATTTTTTTGACTATATTGACTGTAATCTTGGTTTTTGTTAAAAGTATATTCACCATTAAATACAGTCCTTAAAGCTTTTTTATATTCAATATAATCAACATTTTCCCATTTAGATTCTTTTAAATAGATCCAACTGTCTCCTGGGGATAAGGATATTGGGATTTCTCTATTTGGTAATAGAATAGAATTTTCTTTATTTATAAAATCTCCATATCCACTAATTTTAGTATCTAAAGTAATTATATCTTTTTTTAACACTACAGCATCTAATAATGGGATACAAAATCCTTCCATATATGATAAACAAATATAACAATCTATACCTTTTTTTAGTGAGTGTAAATATTCTTTAGGTAATTTTTTATTTATAATAATTACTTCTGGGTGGTTTGGGTATTTTTTTAATAGTTTTTTAAGATGTAAAATTCTATTTTTTGGTACTTCATTTAATTTTATTACTAATCTAACATTATCTTCTTCAGTAAATTCTTTTAAAAAATTTCTTAATGTTCTATCAATATTCTTTCTATGTATAGCAGTAGATTCTGTATAGAAGGTATATTTTTTTTCAGGGAATAAACTAGAAAAAAATCCATTGTCTTCATCTAACAAATTATTATCATAATAATTAGGTATTACTTTAATAGGTTTAGTAACTCCATTGTTTTCTAATAATTGTTTACTAATATTAGATGGTGTAACTATGTAATGAAAATTATTGATTTTTTCTATAATATGTGGATGCATAACAGTTCCATCCATTGGTTGAATAAGTATTCTTCTACTGAATTTAGAGAAATCATCTAAATGGATATGGTTCATTAATAACATATCACCTCTTCTAGTATAGTTTAAAATGTTATATTTTTCTTTAAATTCTTGTTTTAAATCCTCATTGATTATTTTTAGGCTTTCTCCACTCCTAGTCCATACTAAGAGGTTTATTTTATTTTCTTTTTGAGTAGACATATATCTATAAGTATTTGATAATAAATATTTGTTAGATAAACAACAGTAAAATAAATATGGGGGTGCTTACACACCCCCATACTATTTTTTGTAAATTATACAATGATAATTACATTAAAAACTATTTAATTCAGACTAAGCTGGAGTAAATGAAGTTGATAAATCAACATAAGTAGACTCAGCAGCCGCAACTGCAGCATTATAAGCTGAGATGTCTACATTACTGTTCATATCATTAGTCATTGCCAAGAAGAAGTTACTTCCATCAAATTGTACATTCAACCAATTTGTGGTAAACGTATTTTCAGCATATTGGCTACCAAAATCATTAATGATCATTGTAGAGAAAACATTAGTATCTGTAAAGTAGGTTTGAAGGTATGTAACTAACTGTGCACCTGTGCCAGTGAATTCATCTCCTAAAGCTTCAGCTAGTAAATCATGGAAAGTATCCCAATCATATCCTAGTCTTAAACCTTCATTTACAAATTGCATTACTTCGTAAGCAAACCACACATTCGTTACAGCATTAGCTAACCCATTTGCACTATTTACTCTATTGACTATCACATCAAAAATAGTATTAAATAATGTCATTCCAGTATCCATATCCATCCAGTTTAGTTCTTCTACAGATAAGTGTGAATAAGGATTTGAGATATTGTTATATCCGTATCCATATCCTACTTCCTCTTCAGATCCTGAATCAGTACTTGCTGGGGTTTTAGATAGTGATCCTGTATCAGCACTTCCTGTATCAGCACTTCCTGAATCTGGAGCTGGTGCAGTAGATGATCTTTGTTCAGATGATCCACTTCCACTACCATACGCTATTTCATCAGAATGTTTTACAGCATAGATAACATGAGAATCGCTTACATTACCAGTATACAGTAATTTTACAGCTCCTACAGCTACACCTTCTCCAGGTAAGCTATCTAAGTCAGTGTAAGCTACAGCCTCTTGCCAGTCTACCCCTTCAGTAAGAAGTTGACCATTTAAAAAGACTTGTACTGTACCTTGTTTAAATCCAGTTAAACAAGCTTGAGAATATAAACCTATTAGATCACCATTACCATTAGCTACTGTATTTACAGAGATTGATTGTAAATGATTATCTTCTAGTCTATCCAAGTGGTTGCTTACTTCACTAAATGAATCTAAAGCTGTTACATCTGTGTTAGAGATTATATCAGTGATTTTACCATCTAATTCAGCATCAGCAGCAGCAAATTCTGAACGGATAGCAGCTCTATCAGCTGTAGCAGCAGCATTAGCAGCAAGATCAGCAGCAGCAAATTCTGAACGAACCGCAGCTCTATCAACTTTAGCTGAATCAAATGCAGCATCAGCATCAGCTTCATTTTGATTAACGTCAGCTTGTAATGCAGCGATTGCAGCATCAGCGTCACTTTCGTTTTGATCAACGTCAGCTTGGACAGCAGCTACAGCAGCATTGTTAGACAATACATAAGCAGCAAATGCATCATCATTCTCAGTATCAACAGTGTTGATTAAAGTAACGATTTCAGCAAAGCTATCTTTGTCAGCATCAGAGGCAGCTAAGATTGCATCAATTCTTCCAGTTTCAGTTGCTAAAGCAGCATCGTTAGATGTTTCATAAGCAGCTAAATCACTAGCAACATTTGCTGTTTCAGTAGCAGCAGTTGAAGCATTGAAAGCCATTGTAGACTCAATAGATTGAGAAAGTGCAGTTCTTGCAGCAGTAGCTGAAGAAAAATCAGCGTCTGTAGCAGCAATTTCAGCAGCAAGTGCAGCATCATTAGAAACTTTATAAGCATCTAAATCAGCTTGAAGTGCTGTATCAGCAGAAGCGAATTCTGAACGAATAGCAGCTCTATCAGTGTCAGCATTAGATTTATCAGAAGCTTGTTTAGCAACTTGAGAAGCTAATGCAGCATCGTTAGATGTTTCATAAGCAGCTAAATCACTAGCAACTAAAGCAGTTGCAGCATCTTGTTCGGATTGTTTAGTATCAACTAAAGCTTTTGCATCTACAATTGCTTGATCAGCAATAACTTTTGCAGCAGCGATTTCAGAATCTCTTGTAGATTCATCAGAAGCTTGTTTAGCAACTTGAGAAGCTAATGCAGCATCGTTAGATGTTTCATAAGCAGCTAAATCACTAGCAACTTGAGAAGTTGCAGCATCTTGTTCAGCTTGTTTAGTATCAACTAATGCTTTAGCGTCAACAATCGCTTGATCAGCAGCAGATTTAGCAGTAGCAATTGCAGTATCTCTTGCAGATTCGTCAGCAGCTTGTTTAGCAACTTGAGAAGCTAATGCAGCATCGTTAGAAACTTCGTAAGCAGCTGATTTAGATACTTCTGTTGCAAGTGCAGCATCGTTAGATAATACGTAAGAAGCAAATGCATCATCGTTCTCAGTATCAACAGAGTTGATTAAAGTAACGATTTCAGCAAAGCTATCTTTGTCAGCATCAGAGGCAGCTAAGATTGCATCAACTCTTGCTTCTTCAGTTGCCATTCTTGTAGCAACAGAAGATGAAAGTGCGCTATCAGCAGAAGCGAATTCTGAACGGATTGCAGCTCTATCATTTGTAGCTGATGTGAAATCAGCATCTGTAGCAGCAATTTCAGCAGCTAATGCAGCGTCATTAGAAACTTCATAAGCAGCTAAATCACTAGCAACTAAAGCAGTTGCAGCATCTTGTTCAGCTTGCTTGGTGTCAACTAATGCTTTAGCATCAACGATAGCTTGATCAGCAGCAGCTTTTGCAGCAGCGATTTCAGAATCTCTTGTAGATTCGTCAGCAGCCTGTTTAGCAACTTGTGTGGCAAGTGCAGCATCGTTAGATGTTTCATAAGCAGCTAAATCACTAGCAACATTTGCTGTTGCAGTATCTTGTGCTGTTTGTTTAGCATCAACTAACGCTTTAGCGTCAATAATTGCTTGGTCAGCAGCAGCTTTAGCAGCAGCGATTTCAGAATCTCTTGTAGATTCGTCAGAAGCTTGTTTAGCAACTTGAGCAGCTAAGTTATTTGTTAAAATTGTATCAGCAGCTTCATAAGCAACTTTTGCAGCATCATCAGCAGCAATTCTTGCAGAAGTTTCAGCAGCATCATCAGCAGCTTGTTTAGCAACTTGAGAAGCTAATGCAGCGTCATTTGATAATACATAAGAAGCAAATGTAGCATCGTTTTCAGTATCAACAGAGTTGATTAAAGTAACGATTTCAGCGAATGAATCTTTATCAGCAATTGAAGCACTTAAAATTGCATCAACTCTTGCTTCTTCAGTTGCCATTCTTGCTCCAAATGAGCTAGATAGTGCTGTATCAGCAGTAGTGAATTCATTTCTAATTGCAGCTCTGTCAGTTGTAGCTAAAACAAAATCAGCATCTGTAGCAGCGATTTCAGTAGCTAATGCAGCATCGTTGGATGTTTCGTAAGCAGCTAAATCACTAGCAACTTGAGAAGTTGCAGCATCTTGTGCTGTTTGTTTAGTATCAACTAAAGCTTTTGCATCAACGATAGATTGGTCAGCAGCAGCTTTAGCAGCAGCAATTTCAGAATCTCTTGTAGATTCGTTAGATGCCATTTCAGTTCTAATTAATGCTCTGTCAGTTGTAGCAGCAGCATCATCAGCAACTTGCTTAGCTTCTTGAGTATCTAATGCAGATTGAATACCAGCTTCAGCAGCTAATGCTCTAGTTTCTTCAGCAGCGATAGCAGCATCAGCATCAACTTCGTTTTGGTCAACATCAGCTTGTAATGCAGCGATAGCAGCATCAGCATCAGCTTCATTACCATCTACATCAGCTTGAAGTGCAGCGATAGCAGCATCAGCATCAACTTCGTTTTGATTAACATCAGATTGTAATGCAGCAACAGCAGCATCGTTAGATAATACGTAAGCACCAAATACATTATCATTTTCTGTATCAACAGAATTGATTAATGTTACGATTTCAGCAAAGCTGTCTTTATCAGCATCAGCAGCTAATAATACAGCGTCCATTCTAGCTTCATCAACTGCTAATCTAGTAGCAACAGAAGATGAAAGTGCGCTATCAGCAGCAGCAAATTCTGAACGAATCGCAGTTCTGTCAGTGTCAGCAGCAACCTTTTCAGATTCTTGCTTAGCTTCTTGTACATCTAATGCAGATTGAATTGCAGCTTCAGCAGCTTCAGCTCTTGATTTCTCAGTTGCATCAGCAGCAGCAAATTCTGAACGGATTAATGATCTGTCTGAATCAGCAGCAACCTTTTCAGATTCTTGCTTAGCTTCTTGAGTATCTAAATCTGCTTGAATAGCAGCATCGGCAGCTTCATAAGCAACTTTTGCGGCATCATCAGCAGCTTTAAATTCTGAACGGATAGCAGATCTGTCAGAATCAGCAGCAACCTTTTCAGATTCTTGCTTAGCTTCTTGAGTATCCAATGCAGATTGAAGACCAGCTTCGGCAGCTTCAGCACGAGCTTTCTCAGTAGCATCAGCAGTACTTAAGTTAGCCAAATCATTTACTAATCCAGGTAAGTCATTTTTTACAATACCTGAAGGTTCAACGATTGTGGCGTTGTTTAGTATTTTATCGGATTGATTATCCAATACTATTTTTGTATTTGCCATATAGGTTAAAATTTAAAAGTTAATAAAAAAATAAGGTGAACCCATGCATTACTATATCAAAAATAGATATAAAACTTTATTAAAAAAATAATAAAATCTTATCTATTAAATAATAGATTTTTAAGGTTCTTTATGGCGTTTGTAAATGCCAAAGGTTCGCATGAACCCATTTCTGTTAAATACTCATCTACATGGGATAGTAAATCGGGACTTGAGGGGAATATAAAAGTAGATTTTTTGGTTTGTTTTTCTACTTTGAATTTGTGTCCCTTGATCTTAAGGTAGGCTGTTAAATATAAATCGGAGGTTGAATATAAATTTTCAGTACTCATCTAAATAATTTGTTTTTCAATAATACATATAAGTTTTTTTTTCAAAATTATAAAAAGAAAAACAAAAAGAAAAAACATTTTTTTTTCTATGCGATATAATAATAAGTGCACCTAATTTTAAAATCTTTTTCAGGAGGAGTAAGAAAAGTAATATTAGAGTTAGATATAATATAATCATTTCCAACCCCACTTTCTTGTAATAATCCGTTTAAGTATATATGTTCACTTCCTTCTATTGGAGTATGAGATAGAGTAAAAGAACTATTAACACCATCAATATTTCCAATTGGTATTTCTTTATCTGAAAATATTTGTGTTGGGGATGATGTAAGTTCGTTTATCAGGTTTGAATTTGTTAATATATCATTTTGTAATGATTCTAAATTACTATTTACACCATTTTCAAATGTTGTGTCAGATTTTTGAATATTAAAAATATCTGGAGTAGAATCTTTAAAAATAGTAGTATTTCGTTTTTTAGAAGTATTTTTGAAATTTCGAGTAATAGCCTCAACTGTAATAAAAGAAGTAGCCATAATTATAATCTTTCTTTTGTAATTTGTACTTTATCTGCAGGTGTATAATGAGTTGTACAGATTATAGAAATATTAGAACCAAAGTCTTCTAATCCTGGGTTTAGAGGGTTTTGGCTATATGGGTATCTTGGGTCTTTACCTACAAATAGTTGATTATCTTTAACACTATCTACTTCAAAATAAGCTTCATAGTACATAATAATATCTCCAGGTTCCATTACCACACTAGCATCAACTAAATCATCTCTAAAGAATCTAAATTCTACATCCCTTGTATAATCAACACCCATATCACTAGAATTATAAGTTTGATCACCTCTTTCAAGTAAGACATTTAATAATACAGGTTCTTGATAATATTTAGCACCTGAAGATTCACCATAAATATTTACTCTAGTTTCTTCTATATTTAATTTGTATACAGCACATTGTTGGGTAACTATATCACCCATTAATTCTCGATTAATATTTCTAATTAAAGAAACGTCACGTTGTGTACCAAATAATGCCATATTATCCTATAAAAATTGTCATAGGGGC
>MDTC01251177.1_pt1 | contig 20263 bp, 19 predicted proteins | sample 811181 | NCBI WGS metagenome assembly MDTC01 (sample SAMN05326644, study PRJNA326480) | marine metagenome | isolation source: seawater | place: Pacific Ocean: North | collected 2011 | reverse complement strand
TGGTTTTACAATAATAGATTGTAAAATCTTTGGTCGCCTTATCCCATGGTATAAACTCTGTGATAAACAGTGGATGGCCTTTATACTTAACAGTGTTAATATTTTTGATAAACCAATTTATGCTGTTATCTAGTTTTCCACAGTAATTAAAATTACTATTGATGAATCCAGCAACATCTGGTGATAGTTTATCTTTGTTTCCCGCATAATATTCTGACAAAGAGATAATATATACACCTTCTATGGCTACTACGATGTGTAAAATAGTGTTATCTTCAAGAACTGCCAATAAAAATCCAATATAGTCTTGAGCTGATGGCCATGCTTTATTAACTTTGTTTGTTATATAGGCCTCCTCTGGATGAGAGTGAAAGTTGTATAGAGCCTCAACTATAGGAACACCTTGCTCCTTACCCTCTATCCATTTATTCTGATTAATATCTAATACATTAACATCACCACTCATCCCAGAAACATACATTGCCCCAGCATGTTCTTTCTGAGTCATACTACTATCTTTGTTCCTGGTTGGTTCAGAAAAACTCAGTGTTTTTAGTTGTTTCACTGTGTCTTTTGATAAAGCATATTTTGTTTTACAGTTAGATTCTGTCATATTAGACCAATCTTCCACAGTATCATAAACCATTTGAGAACTATTAACACCACTAAAACCAGAAGATTTCATATCAACCTTCTCTAGACACAACATATACATGTTAATACTATTATTAAGCGGACTTTTTGTTCTTATGCTTGGGAGAGAAAACCCCTTATCTACATATTCTGGAACTAATGTTAGTAAAGTCTCAGGATTTTCTAATGATAGACACACAAAAACTTTTGTATCATTGGGTAATTTTTTTTCTTCTACTATTTTCATCATATCATTAGAAGATTTAGATGAAACATCTATTATTTCACATATTCCTTGTTCATCATCGTAATAAACTTCATCCATCGTTCTTTTATAATCCTGTAATATTATCTCTATAATTTTCATTAAATCTGGCATGGTGAAAGTCCCAATATTCTTGACAACCAAACTTCCAATCCCTTGAAACAACAGGGGCTTTCCAATAAAACACACATTCCTGCCATGTATTAGTTTGAGTTGCTCCGTGGATGTATAGGGCACAGTAATCATCTGTAAGTTGGTCCATGATTTCACAGAAAGTTGTAAAGTCTGGAATGATGGAGGCATAGTTCTTGTAAAGGGCTTCACGATTCTTAAGAAGGGGCTCACGAAGAATGAATATACCATCTACGTTTGTACGAATAACAGGTTTGACATCCATAGCATACTGTAGGGATAAAATATATAGCATCTTCCAATGCCTACCTTTCTTATACATCGCCTGTTGAAGTGGCTTATTAAATACTTTGGGATCATCAGTACAATCGTCAAGAATAATAGCAGCCCAAGGGTTTGGTAGATGTTGCATTGCTATCTTTTGTCTTTTAATAAAATCTGTAATTCTATCTTCATTATACTCATTATAAATAAATGTACTCGGCATTATCTCGCTATATGCGTGATTACTATCTTCAGAACCACTCATAGCCATTGCTATAGGGATAATGTGTTTCTTAGAATGAAGTAGTGCCTTAATTAACGTACTCTTACCTGTTCCGGGTTTCCCAACGACTACAAGCTTACAACCTCCGTTGTAATTAGCATCGGATGCCTTTCGTGTAATGGGTGGGATAATATCTGGGTCTAGTTCGCTAATTTCTATATTAACAATATTACTCATTTTTACTGTTAATATATTCCTGTTTAAATACTTTTAATTATATTGTTAAGTTAATATAAATGGTAAATATTCCCTTGGTTAAGGGTTTTAAGGCAACTAACCGAACAAATGCCTTTATACTTAATTCTTTGAGAGCGGCGGTAGTGATAGTTTTAACGATTGCTGCTAAGGATTATTTTGATAAATATGTGAAGATTGACGTAAAACATACAGATAATGATGGTGACGGTGAACATGATGACCACACTGTAATTATCAGACAAACTAATATTAAAAGTTTATTAATATCATTTCTGGTAGCTTTTTCTGTGTCTATGATAGCTTTTACCACGTTATATGTGGTATTTGGTTTTGGAGGTGGCTTATTAACCAACGAAACTTAATTTATTGAATAACCTTCAGTGGTAATTGTTGCTATTTCTTCTGGTTCTTTCTTAACTTTATTCATACTAATGTATATTATTCCCACTACAATGCTGAATATCATTGAGTATAAGAATAATAAAGTCCGTGATAACCCAAGTTTACCAGTGTCTTTATTTATAATCATAACACATGATGGTTTGAATAAGGCTAAGAATGCAAGACAAAAGACAAACAAAGTAAGTATGATAGTAAATGTTTTCCTAACTTCGGAAATGTCTAACATTTATTATCAATTGGAAAATTTTTAATCACAATCAGAATCGTCGGATAGGAATGTAGAAGCTTCGTTCGCTAAGAGTTCCTTAGACTTAATGAATATTGCTATCTTTCCCAAGCTACCAATGTTAGAACGGAACAACAAAGGTAAATTACCAGAGGCTGGGAATATTTGCATATTACCACTTAACCCCGCTAACTTTGTGATTCGTGAAAGCTGGTCGGTAGCAAATGTAGCAGTGTATTCCGGGTTAGCATTATCATTCTCATCTTCATCACTTGAATCATCATTCTCCCCAAAAACAACCTTTCTCTTCAAAATACCATCCGCATCAGCAATAAACTCAATATGGAAATTCTTAGCTACAACCGTAATATTAGTACTACCAATACTACTCAAATCTTTACACATTTTTTGAAACTCAGATGACAGGACAATCACTGGCTTTCCATATCCATCCGGGATATCTATGTCTAAGTTTTGGATAGTTTGAATCTTAATGCCTGAGGTTGTAATACGTGTATTTTCCTTGGGAATCGTCTTAATACCTAATTCTGTAATGTTCTCACTCTCGATAAAAAGTTGAAGGGAATCCTTTTTCTTTATAGACTTCAGCATCTTATGGAAATGATTAAGGTTTAACCCCATACAAAACTTATTCTCTAGTTTATACTTATAGACCGAAAAATTTTCCGCTAATAGTTCCAGATCTACCATGGTTTTACGATGGTGGTCAAACATTCTTAGTGAAATACTTTTTTCAGATACTTCAAAACAACCTGTCTTAAGGTTGTTTGTGAGTAGTTCAGCGAGTACTTTAACATAGTATGCTTCTCCTGTCTTACATTTGAATAACACTGGCATTTTAAGTTATTTATGTTAATACCTTAAATCACATATTTATAGAAGTATTATATAACAACAAAAATGCTTTTGCTCAATAAAGAACTCTGGGAAACAGATCAAATCTTAAAATGTAAATCTTCTGATGATTGGACTTCTCCAGACACACAAATACTTGTTGATTGTGTTCTACACGAGGTAATGGAATTATTAAAGTCAAATAACGATAGAAGAGCAATTTTTATAATTGATTGTAATAACGGAAAGCTCCCAACACCTTATTACCTTGGTAAAATTTTTACTTTTCTAAAAACTATTAGACCTATTCTTAGTGAAAAACTGGATTTTAGTATAATATACACAAAGAAAAAGTCAGACGAACCTATTATAGATATGATACTAAGGATGTACAGTCCTGCTAGACCAATTCATAAAGGTACTTCCAAAGAATCCATAAAAGAACTAATCGCTAACAGAGATAATACTCCATTTTAATAATATAATAACTTTATTATATTCTAAATAAGTCTTGCTAATTAACAAAATGGTGAGAATCAATGGTAAAACTTTTGAAATCTACGATATGGATACCACCCAAAGTATAATCAATAGGATAGCAATGAATATGAAGACTCTACCTAAATACCTTTACTTTAAAGAAGGTATTCCAACACAATCTGATTTTAATACAAAGAAAAATATAGAAGTTGAAGATTTGTTAGATTTTATCAAGAAATCATCTACCAAACCAGAGTTTAAGACACTTTATGGTAAAATTGAAGATAAACTAAAACAACAAAAACTTAGTCTTGAAAATGACGTAATTAAGATGTTTATTGTTTTTAACCAAGCTGTAAGTGGTATGCCCGACAACTTACAAGGCTCTATTCTTCTCTTAATACAAACAGAACTTGACAAAAACGAAAATATCACCGAAAAAGTCAATGTTAAAAGTATATGGGATAATCGCCAACAAATAACACAAGATTTAGAATATAATATTAACAAGAATATTACCGACACAAACCAACAACTTGAAATGTATAAGGAACTCGCCGACGCCGAAGAATTACAATTCACAGAATTTGAACTTGAACGCTCAATTTTTTCTATCATTCTCACAGCGGATAATATTTCTATTATAGAACTATTCAATTCTATTCAACTTACCCCTAAAGTTCCTTTGGCATATATTGGGTCGTTCTATAAGATTCTAAAAGACTTTACACCCTTCCCAGAATGGGGAGATGAAACAAAAATCAGCTTACCTAACATCATTCTATTTAAGATACTTCAACGAAAAGATGCTGGTGGCGCCGTACATGAAGATTACTCTACCGTAGTTATGGGTATTAATACAGATAATGACAAAGAAAATATAGTTGTTGAAATGTCCCTAACCAGTTCTACTCAAAGTGTATCAAGACAAGAATATATCGACTCATTCTTAGAACTTTTCAAAACAGTTCCAAACATGAAAATAACAGAAATTAAAGAAAGTAATGTTAATGGTTCATTCTACTTTCCCAAACAAACTCTCGATAAATACGTAATAGCTGATATTATATTAAATAATCCTCTATTCTCTTCGTTATTAGCTATTGATGAACGTGATAAAGCTACCAAAAAGAAAGACAGTGTATATGTTCATTTTGAAAGTGCTAATACAGGTTATATAACAGCAAATATCACAGAAAAAATTTCAGAAAAAGGCGACCCAGTCTTGAAAGGAAAAGACATCATGAATATGTTTCCCTATGGTTCTGATTACGTAAGAGTAAAAATCACCAAAGCTGATAATATGACTTCAGTCGAACTTTTCCAGAATATCTTCAGTAAGTTGATGTATATTTATAATAATCAATACAAGAAGATAGTTGCCTTTTATCGTAAGTTCTTACCAAAATTTGGAGAAAGAACTAAAAGAGCTCCAAGACTACCAAAAAGTCTTAAGCTCAAAGACATAGCACCTGAAGTATTCGTCAAAGGTTATCCACCAAAATGTCCCAAACAACCAACCATCATAGAAGATGAAGAGGTTCCACAAGCTATAGCAGATGGTAAGGCTGTTATGACCTATCCTAAGACCCCAGACGAAGGATTTCCACAACGTAATTACATATGCGAACATAGTGATGCTAAATATCCCGGACTTAGAGATAATCAGCTTGGAAACAAAGACTTGGTCCCATGGTTGCCATGTTGTTATGTTAGCGACCACGCAAATATGGAAGGTAAACCATATGGAAATTACTTCTTCGGTCAAGAACTCAAACAAAACATAAACCCAGACCAACAAGATTTTATCATAACTAACAAATTTCTAACATACGACAAATATGGTAAATTACCAGATGAAATAGAAAAGACTATCAAATTATTTGACGATGATGATAATTACATGTATCTACGTAAGGGTGTATATAACACGAATAGTAGTTTCCTAGACTGTGTTATGGAAGGACTTTGGGAACAGACAGGTATATTAGATATGGGACTAAATAGTGACAAGTCCAGAGAAAATTACCTTATAAGACAAAGACGTAAAATCGCAGAACCAAGATACATTGCATCATGTAAACAAGAAATGTATGATTTTACCGACCAAGAAATAATAGATATTCTAAACTCCGATAAGTATCTAGATCCAAAGTATTTTACAAGTTTATTAGAAAATTACCTTAACTGTAATATATACGTATTTACCAGGAAAAATACTACATCATTAAGTTTACCAAGACATATTCAAGCTTTCTACAAGACCGCATCAAGAAAACCTTGCGTCTTAGTCTATCAACACATGGGTGCTAAATCAGACCACTCTGATACTCCAAAGTGTGAGCTTATTGTTAAGTGGAAGAAGGGTGATGCTGATGATGTCACATATAATGCCGATTATGATTCAGTTTTAGCCAGGGGTATGAAAGAAATCTTTAACCGTTTGAGAAAATCTTGGGCCTTGAACATATCAATATCAGAAACAATATTCCCACTTCTAAACAACAAAGATGTTAAAATTACAGAACAAGGTATTGATTCTTACGGAAAATGTAGAATGCTTCGTGTAGTCTATAAAGATACTACATTCACACTCTTGTTATCCCCAATAGCCCCAATCCCTGTTCCAGAAGTAAAAGACTGGGAGGTTACTAAAGTTTCTTCAAAACAACTTCGGGCCTTCGCATCTGCGACAAGACTTATCATAAAACAACAAAATGTTATGAAAAATATAGTAAAGTCATTCTCTGGGAAATTAGGAAATGTTTCTGTCACAGTTCCTGTAAGAGATGAATCTCCAGTCAGTGACTTAACTACAACAGAACAAACAATATCATTTAGCGACATGTCTAGACAGTCTGTAATGACAAACTATAACTTATACAAAAAATTAGCAAGATATATCACATCGTATGTCTTATGGCTTTATTCTACATTTTTAGTCAATAAAAATCTTCCTGTGGGATTAGATAGTATTGATAGATTCCAAAAGGAAGCTATAACTATAGAACCGGACTTTGTCTATGGGAATGTTCCAAAGAAATTTGATATGAACAGTGGTGTTATGAACAAGAGAAAGCTTGTCTTGAAGTCAGAGGAAACACTTAAGAGATTAATGTATGTTCTTCGTATTAACTCAAGAAACAAGGATAATATATTAAATTACCACAAACGAACTGTAATTGACAACTATTACGAAGATATAACGGATTTTGACCAATATCAGACACAGGTAATTCTTGAGGGAACTGACTCTGTAGAAAAGTGGATTGGTGAACGTGAGGAAAAATATAAGTTGTATGATTCAGTCCAGTTAGAGAAGACTATTCCATACTTCTTTTCTAATCCGCTTATCAATGATAAGATTTGGTTAGCTCAGAACATGGGAAACGATTTGTCTGTAGCTTTAGAGATTTCGTATAACTGGAACGAAAATGGATACAACATGACTGATTTCTCAGATGAGATGGATGGGATAAAAACTGGTTTTACTTTGTATTCGTATGTTAATAATGTAGATATTACGGAACATGAAGAGAGCGGCGGCGGAAATATATATGTCTTGGGATATAAGATAGAAGACGAACCATTCTATACTATACTTTTACCCTTGTAATTGTGTTATTGCTTAATATAACACAATTTAATCATTATTTTGGATTTCTAACGCTGTTTTAGGGAATAATACATTCCATTGCCATATGTAAGCAATGATTAAAGCTATAACTAATATACCTAACCCTGAAACAGCTTTAGGCCATCTATCATCTCTATTCAATAATAAAGATACACTGGGGATCGCAAACCATACACCGAGTAATGATAAATATGATATTAATAAGGATAAACTTTCTAACGTTTTAACTTTGTTAGCCATATTACTTTATTACAGAACAAATTTTTGAAAATGATTCTAAAAGCAAACTTCCGATGAATAAATAAAATTATGCCAGCTAAAACTCCAACAAAGAGGTATCAGAAAAAAGACCCTATTTCACATATTATAGACCGACCCGATATGTATGTTGGTTCTACGCGACTTCGTGTTGTTCAAGAATATGTGGCAGAGTTATCAGATGATGATACATACAAAATTGAACAAAGAGATATCAAGTCCTCTCCTGCTATTCTACGAGTATTTGTTGAGGCGTTGTCAAACGCTATAGATAACGTAGAACGCAGTCGTTCAACTACTACACCATGTACCAAGATTAAAGTATCTATTAACAAAGAAACGGGGGAAACCACCATCTGGAACGATGGTGATGTTGTTCCTATTGAGATGAATGAGGAAGAAGGTTGTTATAATCATAGTATGATTTTTGGTCAGCTTCTTACTGGTTCTAACTATGACGATGAAGAAGAACGTATTGTAGCTGGTCGTAATGGACTTGGAATAAAATTGGCAAATGTTTTTTCTACACAATTTACGGTAAAAGGCTGTGATCCTGAAAAGAAGAAAGTTCTTACACAGACATGGACCAATAATATGCGGGATACTACAGAGCCTGTGATTAGAGCTTGTAAGACTAAAGGTTTTACTGAGGTATCATGGATACCAGACTTTAAACATTTTGGTCTCAAGGGTTATACCGATGACATCATAGCTTTGTATATGCGACATGTGTTGGATTCTGCTATGTTGTCTAAAATATCAGTTTATCTTAATGATAAAGTCATTCCAATCAAATCATTAACACAGTATTCTCAACTTTACACAAAATTATCTACAGATGATAAGCTACTTATTAAGACAAAGACTGCGGATGTGTTGATTACTCCTGCGAAAGAGTTTCAAGCTATCTCGTTCGTTAATGGTGTATATACCAGACTTGGTGGTCAGCATGTAGATGCTTGGGTTGAAGACTTGTTTCGTCCTATTGTAGATAAGTTCAATGGAAAGGACAAAAAGGCTAAGACCAAAACACCAAAGATTAATATCAATGATGTTAAGCAGTTTTTTCGTATTTTTGTGGTTGCTACCATAGTTCGTCCTGAGTTTGATGGTCAGGATAAGAATAAGTTGGAGTCGCCGACTGTTGAAGCTGACGTTAAATCAACCCATATCAATACAATTTGTAAGTGGTCTGTAATGGATAATATTGAGGATATTATTCGTTCAAAGGAAATGATGGCATTGAAGAAGGTTGAGAGGGGTAAAAAGAAGTTAGTAAAGGTTGATGGACTTGACCCGGCTAACAATGCTGGTGGTAAGTTTTCTAGTTTGTGTTCGTTGTTTGTCTGTGAGGGGTTGTCGGCGAAAACGTATGTAGTTGCTGGTATTGATACAGGTGTATATGGTAAGCAAGGACGTGATTGGTTTGGTGTGTTGCCTGTAACTGGTAAAGTCCTTAACGTTCGTAATGCAACAGCAACATCTATAGCAGCAAACAAGGTTATTGTATCTTTTATTCAGACTACAGGACTTAAGAGTGGTGTTGATTATACTAAGGAGGAAAACTTCAAGACCCTTTCCTACGGACGAGTAATTATTGTAGCTGATGCTGATGTAGATGGTATTCATATTGAAGGACTTATCATGAATCTAATTCATTCTCTGTTTCCGAGTCTGCTAAACCGTCCTATACCATACATTGTGGGAATGAAGACTCCTATTGCTCGTGTATTTATTCCGAGGAAGTCAGATATCTTGTTTTATGATGAAAGACGATTTAACGAATATCTACATAAGCAGACAAGCAAGGTCAATGCGAAGTATTACAAGGGTTTGGGAACTACTAGGGAGGAAGATGTTCCTGATACTTTTGGTTTGAAGATGGTTGAGTATGTTAATGATGATAACTCTTCAAATAATATGAATAAGGTGTTCCACAGAAAGTATGCTGACGCAAGGAAGGAATGGTTGGAGTCGTATGACCCTACTAATTATTCGTTTTGTCTTGACGACCAAGATAAAGTCTGTAAGATGGAAATATCTAACTTTCTTAATGGTGAGATGATTAAGTTTTCTCATGCGGATTGTGCTAGGAGTTTGCCAAATGGTATTGATGGTATGAAAGAGTCCCAGAGGAAAATTTTGTATTCGGTTTTTAAGCGTAATCTCAAGTATTCAGGTTCTTCTCTAAAGGTAGCTCAGCTTAGTGGTTATACAGCAGAACATTCTAACTACCATCATGGTGAGCAGAATTTACAAGATACTATTATTCATATGGCGACAGGATTTCCTGGAACTAATAATATTCCTTTATTGTATCCTGATGGAGGTTTTGGAACGAGGTTGGAAGGTGGTAAGGACGCAGCGAGTGCGAGGTATATCTTCACAAAGCTTGAAGGATTGACTGATTGTATCTTTAGGGATGAAGACACACCTTTACTTACACAAGTAAATGATGATGGTGATTTGGTTCAACCAGAGCATTATGTTCCTATTATTCCTATGATTCTGGTTAACGGATGCACTGCTGGTATTGGAACAGGATGGTCTTGTAATATTCCGTGTTATAACCCTATTGATTTGATTAAGTGTATTCGTATATGGTTGGAGAATGATGGTGAGGTTATTATTGAAGACCCTGATAATGGGGATAAGACGTCTCTTCTACCGAATTTAGTTCCATGGTATCGTGGATTCAAAGGAACTATTAAACAGGATAGTGTTAATCGTTTTATAACAGAGGGAGTCGTTAGTAAAGGACCTAAAAATACCAAGTCTGTTACAGAGCTTCCAATCAGTATGTGGACTAACAAGTTCAAGGAGTTTTGTGAGGATTTGTTGGAAGATAAGAAAATCAAAGACATGAAGAATTACTCTACTACCAAGGATGTAAATTTTGTGTTATCAGAACTTGGAGATGGAATCTTATGTAATATTGACAATCTGAAACTTACAAGTTTTATCTATACTTCTAACATGGTTTTGTTTAACGAAAAGAACCAATTGAAGAAGTATGACAATGTAGATGAAATAGTTGATAACTTTTGTAAAGTTCGCTATGACTTCTATATAAAACGTAAGAAATATCAGATTAAAACCCTTGAAAATGAGATTAGACATTTGGGTAATAAAGAAAGATTCATTCAAGAAGTTATTGACAAGAAACTAATTATCATGAATGTTCCAGAGGAACAAGTCTTGGATGAACTTAAGAAGCGTGAATATGATGAAGAACCTAAGACTGGAGGTTATGATTATCTACTGCGACTACAGGTGCGGACATTTACAGCAGATAAGATAAAACAACTCAAGAATGATATTGAGAGTGCTCAGACAAAGTTAGATACCCTTAAATCTACAAGCGAAACAAAGCTTTGGTTGAATGAACTTGCGGAGTTCGAGAAGAAGTATATGAGTTGGCTCAAGGATATGGAAGGTAGGGTATCAAAGAAAGCTAAAAGTAAGAAGTAATATATCTTACTATGATAATTATTACAAAAATAATTATCATATGATTTACACTAATTTGGAGAACTGTGTCCACATAAGACCACCTATAATACCAGCTACAGCCCCAACAGCATGTCCTGATAAGGAAGCCTTAGAATCCTGAGCTGATGGAGCTATAACCATCATTACAATTGATAAGAATGTAACAGCATCAAACTTATTATTAGTTACCATTTCCCAACTCATAATACCAAACAATACTCCAGAAAATCCAATACTACATGGAATATTTGGATATCTTTTATGAATTATAGCTTCTACTATGGAATTAAATATAAGTAAAAATACAATTAAAGCTATGAATTGTTTTGAACCTATAGCTCGTTCTACTCTAGATAGAGCATATAAAGCTGTTAAGTTTCCAATTAGATGAGCAGGTTCTATATGTAAAAAATTACTGTAAAAAGATGATAATACTGTGTCTCCACATGGTACTGTTTTGATAACATTAGTTAGATATAGAGAAAAAATGGTGATAATTGAAACAGCAATAAAGGAAGATATTGGTACTATTTTTACTTTCGTAGGGTCGTTCATTTATTTATTATATTTATACAAATAAATGAAAAATAAAGAAGAAATTAGAGAAGATTTTTGTCCAGCATGTGTCGCTGTTCCATTAGCAATGGCGGGTGTTGGAACTAGTAAGGGGGCAAGTGGTAAACAATCAGTATTAGGTAAAGTAATATTTTGGTTAAGTATAATTATAACTGTTCTTTCTATTATAGTTGCTATCTGGTATTTTACCAGATGCGAAGAATGTGCTATGAAACTCAAAGGTTAATTTTATATACATTGTATATAAAATATCTGATAATGTCTAGTCTACCTTAGGCATATCTTCCTCCTCCTTACCATCCTCCTCCTTATACAAGGCAGATAGATGATACTCAGTGTCAAGACCGGGAGTTTCCGATTCCTCAACAAGGAAAGACATGAAATTGTTTTGTAAGTCTTCCTTCGTGTCCTTAATACCAGCATCTGTACGGGCCTTCATATACTTCTCAAAATACTTATCCTTGTAATCATCATACTTCTCGTCCATTTCAGTAATGGTATTACGTGTCTTGAGAACAAGAAGACGAACCTCCTCTAACTTCTTGATATGTTCGTTGTAAGTCCATAGAAGTTGAGCTTTCTTAACACGGAGGGTAATGTATTCATCAAATGGATCGGCGCCATTTTCCTCGATATTTTTGGTTTCTTCTAGGAGGGCTTCCTCACGTTTCTTGATATCATCTACGTTCTTCTGTTCTTCTAGCTTCTTATCCTTGATATTACTGGAAATAGCTTGGGTAGCTTCCTTGCGAATATCAATCTCCGAAGTCTCAGCAGAATACTTTGAGCTCGCAGTGATAGGGAAAGGTCTTCCAACATATGTGTGATAAATTTGATGGTACGAATCAACATTACGAATCAAAAATTCAGCACGTTGGTCTGCCTCTTGTGTAGTGTTGTAATTACCTCTAAGCTTAGCAAATCCAAAAACTCCGTTTTCATTAGGAGTAGCTCCCTTAGCTGGAGTAAAAGAAATTAGACCAATAGTTTGCATTGGTGGAGGTGGATCAGCATACGTCCTATCAACACGTGGAAACTTTTCGGTATATGCGGTATTACTAAGTTCCGACATTGCTACATTAACTTCATCTTCACTTAACGCTGGGGCTCCTTGTTCTGGTCTCCAACGATTTTCTAGATCCCTCTCCTCAGGAGTTGTTAGAGAGTTCTCTTTTTGCCATTCTGGATGTTCTACGTTAGTCGTCATTTTAATAAGAAAATATAAGTCTTTATATATAAATTATTCTTCTCCGGCAGCATATTCACAATAATCCATAATAATTTCAGCATTGGGGTCATATAATTTAGTTCCTTTTTCATCAATATGGAACTGAGCCATTTCCTCCAATATTTGGTCAAATATTGCATGAAACTCGGGTGTATGTCCAATATTAGGGCATACCACATGTGCCATCTCATGAGCTAATACATATACTAACATATTAAACGGATAATAAGACCCCTTCTCATCTTTCAAACACATATGTACTTGTTCTTTATTAATAGTATAACTTTGTTTACCTTTGTATAAACTAATGTTTTTCATAGGATTAGTGTTATTTAATGATTGTAATTCCCCAGTCCAATATGTCTGTTGACCAAAGAACTTTTCAAATGATTGTTTTAGTTTTTGTAGCATAGGGTCATCTGTTAAATAGTATTCTTTCATCTGTTTCACAATCATCCATATAACAACACAAATCATAGTAAAACCAATAATATAACTTATTGTAAGATTATCAAACCATTCTTTTTCACTACTCATTTAGTATTAGATTAGATAAAACTTATTCATTATTTTGTTCGTCTTCAATAATTCCATGGAAAAACTTATAAATACGCTCAGAAATTTTATCTCCAATTCTTCTCTCTTTCCCATTACTTATAGAATACTTCAAATCAGCCAACAATTTTACCTTGAGATGTTCTGGAGTTTTGTTATATTCTTCCAACAACACCATCACGTTTTTATACTTTTCAACTATAACCTCCGATATTTTCTCAGTCACTTGAGGAATCAACGCAAGCTGACTAATAAACCACACTTCAACAGTCATGTTTGCCTTCTTCTTTTTCTTGAGGGTTGCGGAATACTCGCTGGCAGAAATCTTTTGCTCTCCCTCCCTAAAGTAATCATCACCATCCTTATTCAACTTATCCAACAACTTTACAATAAATTCTCCTGTTTCCCTGATGGAAGCAGTCTTGTACACCTTAATATTGTCTCGTAATTGAGTATTTATCAAACTACCGACTAAGGTACTTACAGGCAATCCACTCACCTTAGAATCCAAACTTTTATCAAGATTACCCTCAATCAAATACATTACTCTATCTCTGTGAATACCACTGTTTAACAACCTTGCCTTTTGTTCTCTGCCCCTACCATCGCATATACTAGCTTTCAAATCATTTACAGTCTTTCTTTCAATTATTAATATTACGTCTGTTCCTTTCCTAAAGACAATATCACCTAAATCAAGTTGTTCAACCTTGAATCTAATACTCTTTGATTTATCTAACTCAAGCTCAAGCTCACGCTCTCTCATGTCAATAATCAGTTCTATTTGGTTATTTTCTGTCATTTATGATATATTTTCTTTTCCTTATATCCTCTTAAGACGACAGATTTAATTTTGAATTTATACAATAATTTGATAGATAATATCAGACAGATGACTTATCGTGAAAAAGGAATAGAAACTCTTAAACTTGTTCTCAAACAAGAGAAGAATATTAATACTCTAGAAAAAGCTTTGTACAACAAAACTGTATCCCAAATAGATGATGAAGATGATATTGAAGCACAATATAAAACAAATTTGTATCAAATTGTGTGTGATATACAAGACAAGGAAAAACTCAAAGATATCCTAGAAAATATTAAAAAAGGTAAAATTGGATGGGAACATCACAGTTATTCGGAGATGGCATATAAAATTGCCGAACAGAATGAGTTTATTCAAAATCCATTTGAGGTTGAAGAGGGTGTCTTCCAATGTAAGCAATGCGGAAGCAGGCGTGTATATTCTTACGCTAAGCAAGATAGGGCGTCAGACGAAGGCACGAGTGTTTATGCACAATGTGTAGCATGTAAGGCAACTTGGAGAGAACGTGGCTAAAAATTTTATATTACTATAATAATATAAAATAGTATGTTTAACCATCTGTTTCAGCTTTACTACAAACACGTTCGAAAGCCGCAGGAATCACAGAATTCTTTTTGTTGGAACATAAACCTATTGTAGTAGTTCTCTTGTTTCCTAAGGCACTCTCACCTTCACAATTGGTAGTACCTATTAGTTTCCAACCAGGAGGACACTTCTTAAACTTTATACCATCGTCAATCAAATCAGGACAAGCTCCACAATATATGTATTCATTTCCATCCTTTTTATTTCCTGCACAACTACTGGACCCTTTATTAGGATATTTAGTAATACCATTTTCACATCTATTATTATTTGTATTCCAATGACAGTTATTATGTGGTTCACCCAAATCACCATCCTCGTAAAACATATTACATGATTGTTCATTTCGTAAAGCACTACAAACACTAAACCCACTGGCACCACCGGTACCGTTAGAAACAACTCTTCTACCTAATTCAAGTTTATTACATGGTTGAAGTGAACAATACATTGTCGGAGGCCCCGGGACCAAACTTGTATTACAATGCCCGTCTGTCATTGTTCCAAACCATTCACATAGTATACCGTTAAAAGACCCTTTTCCGTAAGTTTCTTGTGGAATATATGTATTAACACATCGATCTCTGTCTGGACCTATGTTGAAGCAGACATGCCCCTCCCCGCCAGGTAGTATTCCCTCTCTGGCTTCATATAATGGTAAACATGAACTATAATTTTCAAAACTGTTACCATTCATTTATTATAATACTACTATAATTATTAATAATTTTTATTAGACTTAAGATAAATTTATGTTAATATCTTATAAATGGGTTTATGTATAAGCATGTGTTTCAATCAAGATACAACCATCGGAGAACGTATTCCTCCAAGTTCTGTTAGATTTCCCAGGAAAAAACCTACACCAATAGTTGCGGTTCCTAACAGACCAAGAAGTATTCGTTTTCATCAAGAAAATTAATTTGTTTGTTATAATAAATAATGAGTAGAGAACATTTTAACGGAAGTTCCACTAACAAAACTGCTGTTGTGTTAAGACTATCAGCACTCGCAATACTAATAGTAATGGGTGTTTTCCTAATATTTTACAAGCAACCACTTCAAACTGAAGGTCCATGGGGAGCAAAAAGTTTCGGTATAGCTATTGCGTTTATAGCAGCAGCTGAAATGATAGCATACGAGCAAAGATTACGTTCTACTATGCCACCTTCTCCATCATCATCTACGAAAACTGATAATAGTAATTTAGGTGTTGTTTTAGGTATGCTTGTTATAGCTTGTGGAGCAGGTTTCCTACTAGCTCGTAAGTTTTAGACAAAATTCTAAGTTTTTATTGAAGAATAATCAATAAAAACTTACTAGTTCATCATAGGTCTTGGAGACACTTGAGAATCATATGAAGTCATAGCTTCAAAAAATCCCCATAAAATAACAGCAAATATGACAGAAACAATCAAGAAACTTACAGAAAATAGAAAAGGATTACTCTTGTAGTAATCAGAAAATGTCGTAAGTTTAACACGTTCTACAGGCATTGGACCTGGACTCGGTTTAGCACCTGGACTACCATTAGGACCATTGTATGTTTCCTTTACATTATCATCAAATGTTATCTTCTTTGGTTTAAATGGCTCTCTTTTTGAAACTTTACCATTATTATTTAAATGTCTAGAGATTAACGCTGGTAAGAATTTTTCTTTAGATTTTTCTTTAGATTTTCTTTCAATTAAAGTTACAGCATTATAGTCTGTTTGACAGTTCATCATACATTCAACGCTGCCATTATTACGTTTACATTCCTTAACACATCCTTCAAAAGCTTTATCACGGTCCCCCAAATCAAAAAGCATCTTTGGGAAATAATGTTGGTATTGAGCAAATACGGGAGCTGGATTTAGTTGGAAATCACACGGAGTTCTACCAACTTTAGCCATTGCTTCCTTCATACACTCAGACCAATTTATCATAGCATCTCCTTTTTCAACAGCTAAGTTAGTAGGAAATTGAGTAAAAGCGGCAGCAGTTTCAGTTACACAATCATTTAATTCATTAATGTTCACATTTTCATTACCAAACTTCACTTTACAGGCAGTACATGGATCTATAATATAACTAGAACATGGATCTATAGCAATTTCTTCCATTTATTCATATAAATATATAAAAAAAATTATAAATACATCATATTTAATACTGTATCTAACTCCTTGTTAGCCGTAAGTTTATCCAAGGTAGACTTATCCAAATGTATAGGATATACCAACTTCTTACCTACCTTGAAAGTAGTCTTAAAAGGTAATACACCATTCTCATCTTGATGAACAACCACAAAATTTATCTTATTCACTATATCTGCAATAAACTTCTCAACAGTTCTAACACCCTTCTCACCAGACTTACAAACCTTATCAATCAAATGCTTTATTACATCACTGTCAAATACTATAGAATTTTCAGTCATATCTGCGTTCTTTAGGGCCTTGGGTATCAAATATTTTTCAATAATCTCACTCTTCTCTGACTTCGTGTATCCATCAATCTTTATAATCCACCAACGGTCTGCCAAAGCATCATCGTCTGGTATCTTATTCATTGAACCAATATACCAAATCTTAGACAAATCTATACTTACTTCTCCAAGAAAATTATCCTTGAAGTCTTGGTTTTGAGATTGGTCTACTAAATGTAAAAGTGCTGCTCTGATATCTGGATGTTCCGCTGCTTTGTCCAACTCATCCAGAAAAATTATACCATTCTTATGACCCATTTGCTTCAAACACTTAACAACAGCTCCAGGTTGCGCTCCAACATAAGTGTACTCATGTCCTTTCAAAAAATCTGCCTTGTCAATACCACCAAACGATATTTGTTCAAAACCCCAATCCATCAACTCAGCAATCAACCTAGCAATAGCCGTTTTTCCAACTCCTGGGGGTCCTACAAGACCCAAATTACTTCTCTTCATGTTAGGATTCATCAACTTAGCACTAATAAACAACAATATCTGCTCCTTTACTTCCTCCATACCGAACAACTCCCTATCCAAATGTTCTGAAGCATCTTTAATAAACTTACTCACATCATTAACCTTCAACTGCTTAATGTTATCATGCGGTATCTTTGTAGCCCAACTCAACCAATTTTTTATCTTACTGTACTCATCTCCAATATGTCCTCCTAGCCCAAGCAACTCTTCATAGCGACGGTAGATTATAGCCTTGTTCTTCATAGAAGTATTCAAGGTTAAAATCTTATATTTAATAGACAACTCACTGTCGTAACTACTCAACTTAAGCTCCTCTTCTCGCATCTTCTGATGTTCCTCTTCAGTAAATTTAGAATGTTCCCTGTATCCAACTTTATAGTTTTTCAACATGTAATTATATCTTCTACGAGATTCCAACCACTCCTCAGTGTTTGGAATATGAGTCTTATATATCTCATAATACTGACACAGCTTAGCCCTATCCTCATTACGCATGGGTATTGTTAATAGCTCCTTAATATTTGGTTCCGTGCGCTCTAATTCATTCTTAACTTCTTGTAATTTCTCAAAAACTTCAGGGTCCTTCTCTTTCAATGCTGCCAACTCTTCCTCTATGTTAAACTTATCTTCATCCTCTTCTTCATCCTCTTCTTCATCCTCCTCCTCCTCTTCTTCCTCCTCTTCTTCTTCCTCTTCTTCTTCTTTCTTATCTTCTTTTGGTTTATCTTCTACTATTTCTTCCCCGTCTTCAACAAGTATTTTTTGCTTTTTGGGGGTAGTAGTATCATCATCATCATCATTATTACGTTTATTAGACATTTATTATATGATAAAATGTTTTTAAGTTATTCTATCTTGATAGAATATCTCGGAATCTTCTTTACTAATACTATCAAACATAGACCTAATCACATCATATAATTCCTCTTCCTCCTCAACTATACGTTCAGTCTTGTGAAATTCTTGTCGTTGGATAGTATCATCACCTCGTAAGTTAAACTTATCGTCATCCGTGGGTGTATATGTTGCTTTTTGTATCACCTTCTTTTGTAGCATAATACAAAACTGTCTGGGTTTTGCCATCTGTAATATATTATTTGCCAGCTGACAACAATCACATTCAGCTAATTGACACTTTTCAGTAAAGTTTTTACGATATACGTTATCTCCAAAGACATTATTATATATAATCCTAAACTGATTAATAAACTTTTGACGTAAATCACCAATCATATTACTGGCAAAACATTCAAGACGACAATCCATAGCCCAGTATCGTTTATTATCCTTAATTTGAGACAATGTATAAAAACTAAAAGGGTCGTCCTCCTTTGACTTTGGTAAATTAACATAAATTACGTTATGAAATTTATAAGGATTAAACAGATAAATATCAAGTAAATTATTAAGGGTTAATAGGGCAATACCATAGTTATAGAAATTGTTGATAAACTTCTCATCTGTATAAGGTTCAAATTGCTTTGGATGATTAATATGAAGTTTTAAACATTGAGCAAACTTCTCTATTTCATCAGCTTGAATATGAGCATTACTACAGTCATCATCCATAAGCAAACGACTCTCCAACGGTGTTATAGATTTAGAAATTAACATATTAATTCTTCTCTCGGGAACTTTTCTCTCACAAAGGACTTCTGTTGTTCTCTTAATATGTTCATTCAATAACTCACAGAATTTTGTAATATGTATGCTACCAATCATATTACTCCTTGTTTTTGCCAAGGAAGATAATACTTTATTATAATTTTTTTCTGTGGCTAATTTATCAAATAAATCGTCAAATATACCTTGTGATTCATCCAAAGACATGAAAGTATCCAAATCCTCTTTGTTCCTCTCATCAACCCTAGCAATAAGTTCCTCATAACATGAATCATTTGATTCTGTGGTCTCAAATATACCTTTTATAGTTCTATATCTTCGCTGTGTTTTTGATTCATCTTTCTTATTCTCTTTCTTATTGTCTTCCTTAATACCTTCATCCTTAACCTCTTCCTTAATACATTCATCCTTAACGTCATCCTTAACGTCATCCTTAACGTCTTCCTTAACCTCTGTTGTTATGTTTCTACTTTGTGAATACTCTTGTATTACTACCGATATATTTTTGGGAAGATTTAAGTTAATATTATTATCAGTCTCTATCACGACATCTTCCAGTTTAATATTTGTATTTTTAATGATAAGCTCATGGTATATTTTATTTTTTAGTTTTTCCAGTTCCAGGTTTCGTTTTAGTATATCTATTTCAGTAGTATCAGGTTTTACTGTATCTGTTTGGGTTTCTACAGTATTAGTATCAGGTTTTACTGTATCTGGTTGGGTTTCTACAGTATTAGTATCAGGTTTTACTGTATCTGGTTGGGTTTCTACAGTATTAGTTTCGGTTCTTATACCGGG
>MDTC01272080.1_pt1 | contig 20268 bp, 21 predicted proteins | sample 811181 | NCBI WGS metagenome assembly MDTC01 (sample SAMN05326644, study PRJNA326480) | marine metagenome | isolation source: seawater | place: Pacific Ocean: North | collected 2011 | reverse complement strand
CACCACTTGCTGGAAAATATCCTATATATGATGTACCGTGTCCTATTCTTTGTGCAGTTCCGATTGCTGAACCATTAACATTTTCAATTCCAACTGCTACGCCATCTATATAAATAATTGGTGTACTTGTATCTGTTCCGATGGTTGCTACAATATGATACCATTGTCCAGCTATTAACTCATTTGAAGTATTTGCTTCCCAAACATTTCCACCAGTAGCACCGTAAAGATAAAGATCTGAACCAGCAAGTCTCATAGTAGAATAATTATTTGCATCTACATATTCTCCATAGATTGTTTGATCTGCTAATGAATCAAATTTAACCCAAGTAGAAATGGTAAAAACATTGAGGTCTAAAGAACTTGACGTACCTAAAGACATATAATCGTTTATACCATCAAAATCCAATGCCCTTCCAGAAAACAACTCTCCATAGGATAAGCAATCTACTACTCCATGTGGTGAATGTGTGTATCCTGTATTAACAGTAGTACCATTGTTTGTACCATTATTACTTCCATGTAAATCATTGTGAGGATTTGAACTACTACCCATATCATAGAAAGATACCAGATTGGTCTTTAGGGCTGATGATAAGCCAGAATATTTCTCTGTAAACATCAACTCTTGTACTTGAGTTTGGGTTAAGGCTGATGAGTACAATGCTACATTTGCCATAGAACCATTGAATTTAGATTCAACTCTTAAACTACCATGAGTATCCTTATTACCTCCAATAGTGAGAGCATCTAAATCAGTTATACTGCTAAAATACGCTTGAGTTGATGCAGATCCTGCACTATAGGTAAGAGTGATCTGACTTCCATCAATGTACAGTTTATTACCAGAACCGTCTACAGTCCAAGCAAGGTGATGCCACTCATTATCATTATAATTTGTTGTGTTAGTAGCATCAATAGCATATACAGCATTATCTCTTATATTTAAGGTAATATCACCAGCGTTCATTAATATAGTATAGTTGGATGAACCATCTCCTTTATCAGATGCAGATATAAGTGCTTGGTATCCACTTGATGCAGTTTTAAACCAAAGAGATATTGTACCAGTTGATTGTGATGAAAAATCTCCTATATGAGCATCTAAATCAATATAATCATCAACATTGACACCAGAACCAGCAAACAAAGTAGAACCATCGGCTAATTGAACAGCCATCTTCGGATTTGCGAGGTCTTGAATCCTCGGTTTGAATGGTGATTCTCCAGAGTAGGAATCGGTGTTGATGGTTACACCTTCTATCGTACCATCATTACTACCTTGTGAATCAGGTGCACCATTGATACGTTTTAGAGATACATTATCTATGTAAAATTCAGTACCTGCAACATCGCTTCCAATTAAAAGGCTATAACCACTTATTACTCCACTTCCGTAGGTTGTAAGGTCATATGTAAATTTTTTCCATTCGCCTATTGTAACACTTTGTGCATAACGAAGCAATGAATCACCATTTTCTAAAGTAGAAGGATTTGCAGAACCATCAATATGAGAAAATTTCATTGTACTTCCAGTTACCCCATATATGTAAAATTCAAGTCTATACGCAACTCCCCCAGTAACAGTAGAATCTTGATTAACAGCATTCCAAGAGTCTCCACTACTTCCATATCGCAATGAGTACGTACCAGCAAATGCTTGTGTAGAACTCCTTTCATGGATTGATGGACTCCCTGCACTTGCTGTCCAATCTTCAGGGAAACTGGAATATCCACCAAGACTGGATGCAGTTTCCATTGTACCATTTGAAATCAATTCAGTGGGAGAAACACCGATACTACTTAAATCATACCAGGAAACAAGGTTGGTTAGTTCTGTATCTTTTAATTCAGAAGAAGAACCTCGCCAGTAAATAGATTCGACCTCACTTTTTGATAAGGATCTGTTCCATATGCCGACATTTGCTATCTTACCATCAAAAGTGTATGGAGTACCATAGTATCCACCAATAGTCGTTTTAAGTCCATTTAAATCAATGTCTGATGCAGATGGAAATGTACCAGTTGCACTTCCAACACTAACTCCATCCAAATATAACTTTGTAAAATCTGCTCCCCTTGAATCATATACACCGACTACATGATGCCAAGATGATGTATCTGTAAAAGAAACATCTATTCTTCTATCCCATTTTGTTATCCAAGCAATAGTGTTGGATTTCATTCTCAATACAAAAGTACCAGTAGAACTATTAGCAAAATTTCCTATCTCAAACATACCATCATCGCCACTTGTAACATCTGCTTTAAACCACATGGATACTGTTAAGTCCCCAGCATAGTTATCTCCTAAAGCATCGCCTAATCCAGTACCACAATCAATGTATTGAGAACTACCAGAAAGGGATGCACTCCCGTCTAATAGGAAGTCTGGGGCGTTGTCCCTGAAGGGATAATATAATTTTAATCCATCGCGTACAAAGGATGCTACCGCCCTGCCCAGTCTGACAAGACCTAAACCAAGTCCTAAACGCATGATCTAGTACAGAAAGATGATTGCAGTTCCAGTTGCTGACCCACCACTGGTCTTTGCTCCAGTAGCTCTAATTGGCAACACTGACCCAGCTAATATTCCCGTAAATGTAATCCAACCACCGTTGATGTAGAATTGATAGTCATCGTCTGCACCAACATAAATTGACCTAGATTCGTCATGTGTAGTATTGGTATCATTAATGACAGTTGCGCTTGCTGCTGGAGTGACTGCCTGTTGTACTGAAAAGTCGCGGTATGTACCCATATTTCCCTCGCTATTAATTTATTGCAACGCTCTAAGCCTATGGTAAGGCATGACTGAGCTATTAGTTCAATATTAATAACTACTTAGGGATTGTTTTGTTCCAAATATTGTTTGGATAATATATTCCACCTCTGAATAAATGGTTTAGATGAGAACCCTTGAACTGATTGCATTTCTTGAACAAGTTTTTTTCTCTCTTCTTTATCGGCATTAGCATATTTTCTGAAAAAGTAATCGGCTCTTGTCACTGCATCTAAATCTTTACCATCATAGAAAAAACCAGGATTTCTTACATTTCGTGTCTGCATTGAATAAACAAATCTTTTTAAAATTTTTCCTTTATCTTCAGTGCTGTAATTAGAACTTCCTATAGAGCTTTTAACTTCTGATTTACTCATTTCACCATTTTTGTACTGCTGATATAGGCTGTTTCCAAACTCTCTTCTTGCTTTGTCTCTAGTATTTTTTTCAACAATCGTTCTTTTTAATTCTTTATCATCCTTATAAGGACTTGTAAACGAAATAAACCTTCTTGCCCCTGGTATCTTATTTAACATTTCTCTAGTAAACTCTTCCGTTGCAGCCTCTTCCTGACCTCCTGTCAACATCTTATAACCACCACCAACTAAATCAGTCCATATATTTCTATTGGTAGTAAACTGCTTTACAGCATACTCTGTCCTAGCAGGACTCATACCAGTAATCTCACCAAGATCAATAAAAGCCTTTCCTGTATTTTTATTAAACTCTGCTTTTGGTTCAACAGGTCTGCCTTGATCATTAAAAATAGGTTTACTCCTAAAAAAATCTACATTATGGTTATAGCCTAAATAGGCATCTAATAGTGGGGGTAGTGGGTCGCTTGTAGGCACAACACTTGCAAGATCTTTTAATCCTTTCAAAACTTGATCAGATGGAATTTTATTATTATATGTATAGTCAAGAAGAGCATCAGTGGAAGAGGCAACAATACGTTGACCCTGATCTTTAGGTATTCTATAGTACATATAACGCTTATTACCTCTTTCATCATTATAAAAAAATGGAGTAGTAATAATCCAGTTATCATTTCTTACTCTTTCATCAATTTCTTCATACGCTTCTGGATTTACTGAATTATTTGCCAACCAAAGACTAGATGCTGTACCAGCGATCCATGCAGTTTTAGTAGCAAATGCTTTTGGATCTTTTTTTGGAGCGCGTAATAAACCTCTGGTTGCTTGTGTTGAGGCGTTGATATAAGGTAAAAATGAATCTGCTGCCTTAATCAAAGAACCTCCTTGAGCAAAATCTAAATAATTTCGTGCTTCGTAAGTCGCGTTTAATGGAGATTTTCCATTTCGTAAAGCTCGTTCTCTTAAAGCTAGTCTAACCCAGATCTCACTTGTTTCTCCAGCATACTTTGCTACTTCTTTAAATGCCTCAAAAGGATTGGTAACTTTGCCAGTAGGTTTATAGAACTTGCCAAGACCACCCTGATGCGTAAGAAACTCCATTCCCCCACCTTCCATAACATAGTCTCTATATCTACCGCTTCTGCTAAAAGCATCTTTCGCAGTTGAAGTAAGATCTCTTCCTAATTGTAATGCAAACTTTGGAAGGTGTGGTGAATACTCAGTTGTTGTGTACCACATGTAAGGTATATCACGAAAAAAGTTTGTTATCGCAAACTCTGGATTATATCCTGTTGCCATCGCTTTTAACATCTTTGTACCAGAAACATAGCTTGCTATCGTTGACCATTGTGCTGTTACTGCTGGATCGGCTAATACCCATTCACTAGCTAAAGAGTTTTCTAAATAAAACTCTTTTTTCTTCCCTTTTTCAAAATACGAAATAGGACTATACCCAGTAGGTGCTTTTTCACCTGATTTTAATTCAACAGCAATACCATTTTTAGGATTTTCTCTAATCATATCTCGCATTGCAATATTGGCTTTATTCTTTGCTACACGAGATTGAACAATACTAATGTTTCTAAATAATTTACTCGCCTGATCAAGATTAACGGTCTTTTCAGAACCTTCCTCAAGTCTTTTTAAACCACTACTACCAACATTAATCTTTCTACCTCCAGAAGCATAGCTTGCTAGTGGATTAACAGGATCTACATAATCAATAAACTCTTTTCTTGTGTAATCCTTATCTTTCAACAAGTTATATGCTTTATCATTAATTAGACCATTATCATATAATTCTTTTAGATTTATTCTCATTTCATCGAAGAAAACATCTGCTCTTTTATTTAACTTGTCATAAAGTCTTGGATCACTACTTTTAATTTGATTCAAATAGGCGATATTAGATTGATAACCTCCAGGTATTTTATAATTTGGCTTATATTCTTTAATTGTGATATTTCTTCTTGTTTCAATCATGGTATCAAGAAGTTGCCTCTCTCTTTTACTTAAACCATTGAAAATATTTTTAGCTGCATCCTCAAAAATCATAACTGACTTTGAATTTGAGCCTAATGCTAAATCATGTAATACAACCGCCTGTTCACCTAAAGCACCTTGCTCTTTTAAAGATTTTTTAATATTGCCTGAAACATCTACTACTACCCTTACAAAAGATTCCTTTAAATCTTTAAATGATTTTTTACTAAAAGATTGCATATCTTTAAAAGACTGTTCATAAAAATCCTGTACAGGCTTATGTAAACCTTTTGATTCTGGTAAAAGTATAACATCACTACTAGATTCCAGATATAACTTATCTAGCTGTTGCTGATTCAATATCTGACCAGGTTTTCTATTGGTAAAGTATTCAGGTTTACCATTTGGAGTAATGTCAATTTTTACATTATATCCCAGTTGTTGTCCTTTAATTCTATTTTCTTCAATCAACTCCTCTATTTTACTTATAGATTTAGTTATCTGCTGTCTTTGAGTTGTAGTTAGATTTTGATTTTGTAGTTGTAAATTTTGACTTTTTAAAGTTTCTTGAAGATTTACAATCTCAGAATTTATTTTTTCTATTTTTGCACTTGACTTAGGAGCTATGAGAGGAGTTTCTAATGGCTTTGGCTTCATCTTAAATCGTTCTTTGACTAACTGATTAAACTCAGCATTTTTAACTTTATCTCTAGCTAACTGCTGTAATGTTTCAGCAAGTTGAGGATTATCTTTTAATACTGTTTCTGCTGTATCCGTAAACTCTTTTATTTCTTTGTCAATACTCTTAATAGTATCTGCATCCTTACTCCTACCTTTAGCTGCTTTTCTAGCTCGATTGATACCACTCAAAAATGTAGCATGAAACAGCGGAGAGCGTTTGATTTCATTCCATCCTTCTTCGCGTTTATCAGGATCAACTAACTTGAGCCAATCTGTAGCCATATCACTCATCACTCTTCCCATTTCAGCAATACCTTTAATAGGATCTTCGGCTATAGTCATGCCCATTAAAGGAGCAACACCTGTTAACATTACCAATTCTTTTGCCACTCTTCTGGTAATGGGATCTTCTTCTTTTGGCTCTAAATACTGTAATAATGGCTCATATTGATATGCAGTAGCTTGTCCTTTTATATCTTCAGCTCTTTCAGGATTTTCTTTAAAAAACTGAATACGCTGTTTAGATTGATTCCATGATTCTCTTAACCCGTCTAAGAATCCATCATCTTCCTGTTTAGGTGGCTCATCTGCTGCTGCTGTAAAATAGTATTGAGGTTGTTTAACACCTTCAATTTTATTAGGAAGATTAATACCAATAGATTCAATTTGCACTTGCTCTTCTTTAGAAGGATTTTGCTTTAATACTTGAAAGGACTCATCCTGCTGTTTAGGAAATAACTCAGGTTGTGTTTTCTGTAAAAGTTGAGTTAGCTGACTGTCACTAAAATTTTCAAGACCTGGATTATTTAAACGAAATGCCTCAATTAATTTGTCGGACATTTTACTTCACCACATCCCAACTGTTTTCAAAGTCACTTATATCTCCACCTTTATATCTAAGTTTACCAAAATAAGGATCATTGATAACCTCACCAACTTGAACAGTAACTTTTCCACTGGTTATATCTTGTAGCATAACTTCTTTTGGAGATGGTACTTGCGGTGAAATAATATCAGGAGACTCATCGAATAATGTTAAAAATGCAGGTTGATTTTTTGTAGGAACAAGATTTCCCTTTGCGTTTGCGATTTGTTCTTCGGTAGCAAATTCATCCTCATTGGTAGTTTTATTTAAAACTTTCTTTGTTGCAGGTCTTTTTGGAGTACCAAAAGCGATATTCGGATCATTTTCAACCTCAGATTCTGTAGCTCGTATTACTTCGCCTGTTGTTTTATTATATGCTTCATACTTCTTTTCTTGCGTAACTACTCTTGGAGCTGTAGAAACTTCCTTCCAACTAGGCTTCCTAGTAGATTCATCAATCGAGTAAGATTCTGTAATGATTTTATCATCTACTTTTCTCTCTCTTGTTTCTCCAATTTCAAACTTTTTAACTGGATACCTTTCATCTGGTATCATTGCACCAAAGTTATCTTTTCCAATATTTCTTAGTGTAACATCATTAAACACTCCAGTATTAATAACTGCATCATCCAATGCTTCTACGCTTGGATACTTCAACCCCCTAACCTGTAACTGCCTTAAATTTGATGCCATTTCAGTATCATCAACCAAATTAGCTAATTGACCTATTTCATCTGTCTTGGACTTTAGTTCTTTATTTAGCAATTTTTGCTTCTTTTTATCCTCTTCAGCCTGTTTCATCGCATCCTGCAACGCAGTAGATGCTCCTTGTGAAACTCCTGCTGCAAATGCACTAGCAACAGCTTGTCCCATATTTGGTCTTTTCTTTACTTTAAATTTGAACGCCATTTTCATTTACTCCTTAACTAAATAACTTCGTTCCAATAGCAGCTCCAGCAGCCGAACCTGCTGAACCCAATATTGTCTCCCACCATTCTGGTTGAGAGTCTAACTGTGCTTGAATTTGAGCGCGTTGTGTCTCCTCATTCATCATAAACTGACTCATTGCATCTTGCAATCGAGCCTGATTGTATTCTGCTCCGATCTCTGTAGGAATAAACTGTGCTAACTGCTGCTGTGTAGTTGCTTGACTTCCAGTGATATAATCCTGTAAGGATCTTTGATTTGCTTCTTGAATCTGTGGTGTTAATGCTGCTACTTGACTCATTTCACCGCCAGAACCTAAAATTGCTCTTGTTAACTGATTTAAAAGCTGACCTTGAGTTCTTGCTCCTCTATTCGCAGCTAATTCTTCTCTTAACCTACCTGATTCAGTGATTCTATCTTCAAATTTGGAGACATCCTCTTCTAAGCCAGCCATACGATCTGACTCAGTTTTTGCAGACATTGCTTCCTCTAAAGTAGCGTATGACTGACCAGTATTGGTGTCCTTAAAGTTTCCAAGACTAGTTGGAACAATTCCTTCAGGTATTGTTTCGTATTTACTAGCAAATTCGTCTGCTAATCTCTTTACTGCTGATTCAGTCGGTGGTTGAAATGGGAATCTCTTTAATATATCACCAGTCTGATTATTAACGACTGCCCACGTGTTTCCTCTTTTTTCTACTGTTATCATAATGCCTCTCCTATAAATCTTTTGCCTGTTTTAATTCTGAAAAATGCCAATTACCTTTAATCTTTGTAGAGATGTATGCTTTTCCATTAACCATGCACACTCCCATATCTCCATCTTCACCTTCGCTGTTAATAAAGAAACCTTGCTTCTCATTAAGCATAACATCTTGTTTTTTATCAAGTTCCGTAAACAACTGATTTTCATTCACTTTAGACATTATGGATTACTACCTACTAGCTGATAGTCCATGTCAATAGAATCAATCTCCATATTGTTTGCTGCACATTCAATAAGTAGTGTTGCACTCTTACCTACACTTGAAAATGTCTTACTAACGGACTCAAGATTACTTTTAGTTGCAAATGTTAATGTTACATCAGGTGATCCACTGCTATCAAACGCACTATCTAAATACACTTTTACGGTCACAGCAGATGATGCTTTATAGATCATGGTAATTTTTGAAAATCTTTTTTGCATATCTGGCATTTCAAAATCAAATCTTTTTGTTCGTACGCTTGCTGTTGAAGTCACAGCAGAGCCAGTGTTGATCTCTCTAACCTGCTGAAGAAGAGAAGATTCACCAGTATATGCTTGAGTTATTTGAGGTCTAAAGTTATCATTGATAACAAAGTTACTTCTATTCACTGCTGCTGCTACCGTTGATGTTCCTAACTCTCTTTTTATCCAACTTCCATTGTCCATATTCATCACATACACATTAACACCATCATTATCTGGTAGAAAGAATAGTTCATTTTCTATACCATCATAACCGATTGCAGGCTTATCTAATGTAAGTGATTGGTATGTATCTCGAATATTAAATGACAATTCTCTTGTATTATTAGAGGTGATTGCAAAAATGCCCTGTTTATTTGCACACACTAGACCTAATGGTGTTTCAAAAACAGCATGCTTGTGAACAGTGCCTACTCCTACAAACACTCTTTCTACCTGATGTCTTAAATTATAGACATAGGTATTTCTCGTTTTAAACACAAAGATCTTACCACGATACCCACATATCTTTATGATTTCATCTCCGTCATTTGTGCCTACATCAAAATATCGACTAGGCAGAATGACATCCAACTGAAATGGATCTGTAAAATACACTCTATTCTTTTCTCTTAATGTTTGATCGTTTTCATCTACCGTATCTACATCAGCATAATATCCTCTATTATTTACTACTGTAGATGTGTTCCACTTTAATTCTTTAAGATTTGTTTTTGCTGCTCTACCAGTCAATGAGTTGTATGTGGCTAGTTTTAATCCATCGTAAGGAAGATACCAAGTTGCTACTTTTACTGAAGATGCAGCAACTGCATATGCCCTCGCTCCACTGATCGTAAACGCATTTGTTTCATTAATGTGATTGACCATTGTGATATTGTTACTACTATGACCTGTAGAGACTTCTCTATCGGTGGCAATGGAAATAGATTTGATGTTTCCAATCCTAGTGCAAGTTTTGCCGATAATTGGAAACACATCTGATGTGAGATAGGCAGTCTGACCTTTTGAAACAAACATTAATTCATTTGCAGCAAATCCATTAGGAGTATCTAATCCAAGTGTTAATGTATTCCCTGATTCAGAAGCTACGTTAGCGTAATGGTTTTGAGAAGTATAAACGCCCATGCAGGGAATCCATAACCCATTATTATTATTGTCACTGTTAACTATAGAATTTGCTGATTCCGCTAATGGACTTTCTTTAAAACCACTATCAATGTCTAATGTTTCTACTAGATACCAGTCAACATCTCCCTCTGGTTGCCAATATATATTAATATTGGTAATTCTTTCATTAAGGTTTGCTAAAGAAGATCCAGTATATAGAACTACCTGTATTCCAGGGCAAGTTGCACCATTGTTAGGAACGGAATCATAAGATTCTATTCCGATGTTCCCTTTATCATCTCTTGCCAGTTCAGATTCTTGAACATAATCGTAAACAAATGTGACTGTATATTTGTCGTGTGTCTTAAATGTATCATTACTCACATCGTCTAATAATTTTTCATCTACTTCGCTAGTTCCATCTGGGTAATGAATATATAAACCAACCTCTCTTGCAGAATTAACCTCATTACTCTGATCAAAAGCATACCCCATTCTGACCACAGTAGGAGGTTGCAATTTTGCATTTTTTAATTTCCAATCATTTACAAGTGCGTTCATTGGTGGAGGACAAAACGCATACCCAGTAGTGTAATTAGATGAGTCTGTGTTGCCTAAATACCCTCTCTTAATATGACCATACCATTTTGTATTGTTTGTAAAACTACCATCAGATACACGCAATACCTGATTATGTACCAGAAAATCATAAATAGGAGAATTTGTCCAGCCTGTAGTAAGATCAACCCAACTACCACCAGTACCTGTAGAATTATCTTGCCTTTTTAAAACAGTTCCATTGCCAAAAACCCACCATTTAGTAGACACATCTGTATCCTGAGCAGTTTTTTCAGTGCGATATAATAGTAGTTCAGTCTGAACATCTGATATGGTAGCATTTGCACTAACTGTTTGCTCACCATTTGGTCTTTCCAAACGACCTGGTTTTTTATTTACTACCTTTTCAAATGCAGTATATTGATTTTCAGCAAGATCAAACTCAGATTGATTGGTTACCAGACCACCAGAGAAGTTTCTTATCCTTAGTCTTGGCATTAAAAATCCTTATATGCAATATTAAATGTAGGCTCTCCTGCCCTTCTTTGACGATCCATTATGATCTTTTCTTTCCATTCATTCCATTCATTTTTGAAATATGGAATCATATTAATGTCTCGCAACCGTTCCATGACTTTCCAAGCACCATAATATATTAGACATTCGTGATACCTAGAATCCAACAATGGCACATCTGTATCTCCAGACAATACTGTAGGCATAGCGTAATAAAAAACTCTTAGTGTCTTCACTTCGCTAGGAGCAGGAAATAAATGCAACATACTTCCTCTAATAAAATAACCATATGAAGAAGGCATACTCACATCAGAGATCTCATCTTCAACATTATATATCTGATCTTCACCTATTCTTGTGACTTGATTATTATCATAGTTCACGCGATAAATTCTAATCATATTCTTTAAAGTAGAATCTGCACTTCCAGATCCTACTGTAACACCGTTTTCTCTTAATGCCCAACTGGTTGTAGTAAAGACACCCTCAGTGTACATACGATAGCCTGAAGTGTTTGCTGTGGTATCCACATCTCCATAGGCTAAAAATAAATTTGCTTCGTCTGCTAAAACCGACTGACCTTTATTGATCAAATCTGTTAACACAGAATCTGCAACAACAGAAGTTTCATCCACTCCAGTAATGTTTCTTATTTCAGTTCTTATTTCGCTTAATGTCATAATCTCTCTAAGGCGGGGCGAGCAAAATGCCCGCCCCTTAGTTAGTTACTGATTACAGATCAGTCCTTGTTGTGATATACTGAATAACAGCATAATCCTTACTGTCAAACGTACTCATTCCTACTCCGTAGATCTGACCTGCTGCAATACCTAGTTTATTTCCATAATCAAAGGTTTTTTCAACCCAGCTCATGTTATCAACTTTGGCATGGCAAGCAGCTCCAGCACCTAAGAATAGGTTACGAGCATACTTAACAGAAGCTCCACCACCATCTGCTGCGGTAGTAATGCCTTCATGTTCATGGACAACAACACCATCATATACACCTAAAGCACCAGAAAAGATTGGATTACTTTCACCGCGAATATTGGCATATTGCTGTGCATTTCTCCATGTGGAGTTTTGTGCAAGATCGTATGCAGCTTCTGGATGAAGCAATAATACATAGTAATCTTTGCCTTCTACTCTAATAGGCTTCATCTTGTAACTCTTTGTAGTTCCAAGCATAGCCATCTTCTTTAGCTTTGAGATATCCCCTGGTATTGCAAGATCGGCAGCAGCTAAAGCTGCTTTCGGGTCTGTAGCTGCATATACAGATGTATTTGCACCATTATCTGCTCTTAGATAAGCACCAGCACCTGATGTTTTTGTTAATGCACTAAAAATCTGTGCATCGTGATCTTCAGCATACTGTCTCTTTAACTGTGCAAGCGCTTCAGAACGGAAGTTATAAAGCACCTTACTATCGTCAAAGTTACCTGCGTTTATAACACCAAAACGCCTTTGTGCAGTAGTGACAGTTACTTCATTAGAAGTAAGATTTTGTTCGTTACTTTCTAATGCACTATCACCAGTTACTGCTGTTCCTGTGTATCCTACCAAACCAAAAGTCATATCTTTACCTTTGCCCTCTGGCATAGATTTAGACACGATCATTGATTCAAATGTGTCCCCCATGAACTTTGAGAAATAAATCTCTTTTCCAACTTCATACGCAAGTTGCTTCGCCCATCTGGAGACATTTAAGCCTGTATCCCAGCTCATCATAAACTCCTATATTATTTAGGATTCCAACAAAGCCTGCGTACGGACATCTTCAGGTAATTTATTCCAATCTGCCTGAGAAATAGCATCAAAATCAATAGCAGTTTTATTACCACCCGTAGCATTAGATAGTGTAGTTGGCACTTCATCTGCTTGGGTCAGCTTTTCTGTTACTTGCTTGACACCTTCCGTCTTAGCTTTGTTTTTCTCCTGTTGTATTGTCATAAGCATGTACGCATCTTCAATTTGTGCAATTCCACGCTCATCTCCGAATTTTGCAACAGCTTGGAGTTCTTCATTGGACATATTAGGGTGAGACTTAATAAAACCATCAATCATATCCTGTTGAGCTTTTTTCATTCTACTCTCATTGATCTCTCTTTCTTGTACTTTACGCTCTTCAGCGAACTTATTTTCTATTTGTTTAGAGATATGCGGTAAAATCGTATTAAGATCATATGGATCATATTCTGGTAGTTCTTGCTCTACTTCCTTTGGGGTAGTATTCGTCCTAATTTCATCAAGAGACTTACGCAGTTCACCAAGTTCATTGGTCTGCCTGCCATTGAGTTCCTGAAGATTCCTATAAGACTTATCTGTATTTGAAGCATACTCTACTAATTCATCCACAGAGGAAAATTCTCTGTCTCCGACCTCATAGCGTTTTGTTTCTTCTACGGGTGTCTCTGCTGTTTGCTCTGTTACATTTGATTCTGGAGAATCTGTGGCAGTACCACTCAATTCTTTAGCCTCATCAATGTAGTTTACTTGCTCTTCCATTGTACCTTGTCCTTTGTTTCGGGGGTGTTATGAATCACGATTTATCCTTACCAGCCATAGGCTGTGCTTGCTGCGCTTGCATTTGTGAGGATCGTTCTTCTTCAAATTTTTCTAGGATCTCCCGTCCAGCATCCATGTCTGAAAGTTCTACATAAAGCGGAAACAAACTGGAAAATCCATTCCTGACAAGTTCGCCCACCTGCTGCGCTTTGGCAGCTTTCATAGTTGGTGAGTTCTCGCCCTTATCAAGAACAATATCAAATTCAAATTTTTCAAAGTTGGTAAGAAACTTATTGATTGTCTCATTGATGACCTCTAATTCTTCTGGAGACTGTGCTTTTTCGGTTTCTGCACCTATAATTCTTTTAATCTTATCTGGAGTGTAAAATTGTTGCATATTCTTTAGTGCCTGCATCAATACGGTAGTCTTGGTCATGTCCAAGTTTTCCATTTGCTCCTGCAAGGTCATCATTCCTTGCCTAATTCTGGTTTGAGCTGCAATACCACTCTCTTTTGTTGACGTAGCAACACCCATCATTGGATCGGTAGCTCCACTAATTTCTTTTGCATCAAACTCTGCTTTTTGTTCCATTGCAGCAATACTACCTACAATAGACAAGTGAGAGTTTGACCATTGCTGCATAAAGTCTGTAATTCGCCCTTTAAAGCCTGGAATACCAATCCACCTACCTGTTGTGGAGGCTTCATTCATTTCTTCCTGAGAAACCTTATTTCCAGAAAATACACCACCCCCTCTTGGTGATCTATTAATGATGTCAAGCATCTGTGAACGTCTTTTATCTTTTTCTCTTTGAGGGTCTTTCATATTCTCAACAATCCCAAAAGTCTCTATGGTATCTCCCATATCCTCAAAGTGATAAAAGTATGGAACAAGTGGAAATTCGTTGTGCATGTATGGATTGTTCTTTTTTTCCTGCAATATTTTCATACCAGCAGATAACGTAACGTAGGTTTTTGGAACTACTCGACTGATAACACCAAATTCAGTTTTCATTGGCATGTTTGCAGCTTCTTCCATTGCTTGCAGTTCTTTTATTTGATTCTCTGCACCTCTCTTGCTCTTAAAACCTGTTGGAGAAAATCTTGCAGTAGCCTTATTAATGATAAAATGCTCTTTTTCGTACTCGCGATTCCACATCTCCAACACGCGAACCTTACGATGTGCGGGATCTAAATGATACGCAGGGTTAATTGGCTCTGCATTGCGATAATAACTACCGATTTCTTCTCCTAACTCTGATGGAACGTCTAAAAATGACTCTACATTCTCCATATCTCCTACCGCATCAGGATACATAGAGCGCAACTGATTCAGTGTAAGGTATTTGGTACGCGCTAAATAATTCCAATCTTTTGTATCTGGAGTTCTACACTCAGGATCAATGTGGACATTTGCCCATGATTCTCGTTTAATGGTTAACTCACCATCATAGAATTTGCCTGGCTCAACGCAAACATCGACCCAACCTCGCCCAGTGATAACTCCATCCTTAAAAACACGACTAAATAAACTCTGTAACTTGCGATTTCTATCTAAATGATATAAAAGAGCTGTTGTAAGCATTGCTTCATTCTCATCATCCGACTCTACAGGTCGCGCCTTCCATGAAGAACGCCCCTGCCTCTCTACTCCAGTGACTAAATTCACTTTGGGTAGGATAATATTTAACTGCAAAGGAGGTCTACCTTCTGCGCGTAATGTTTGCAAGTCTGATTCCTCCCACTGACCAGTCCCAAAACCACCAGTATAAAATCTGGCTGATTCTTCTGCTGAACTCATCCAATGAGAATCATTTTCTAACATTGCTTCAAAAACTTCATGTACTTCGTGTAAATTCATGCACTCATCCAACTTGTTCGTTTATTTTGTGGAAAACCCCAAAGACCGTAGTCATCACTAGGTTCGCTGGGAGAAAAGCTATCCTCGACATAATGGACAAGGTAACGGAGACAATCCATTGCGTGATCATTCTTTTTAACAGGTTCTTCGGGTAGGTTCCTACTTTCAAATCCATGTTTAAGTTCCTTCCATTTGTAGTCAACGATTTCTTCCACCAAAGGTTTCATATTTAATTTGTTAAAAAACAATAACTTAGGTCGCATATTGTCATCAAGTTTCAAGTAACTGGAGACTCGTTCAAACCCAGCACGTTTATCGTTATTTGCTTTTTCCCACTCAATTCCGTAATCATACCACTCATCTGCAACGCTATTGCCATCTCTTTCCGTTCTAACAATACTGGGGTCTGCTAAAAATGTATAATCCACACCACTTTTTAACCTTCTTTCTACCTTTGGAACCAACATTTCAATGGTGTGTTCTGACTCATAAATCAAATCATAGATAAAAATAGTACCCTCCTCATCCGTAGCTGCAAAAAGAATGGAACTTGGGTTACGATACCCATAATCATACACCACATAGTGATTCCACCACTTAGGTATATCAAACGATTTAATACAATGGGACTTTTCTTTGAACTCAGGGTAAACCAATCCTGCAAAATCATCCCAACTACAGTACACATATCGGTTGACCCATTGATCTGGCATAGACAATAGGTGCTTTATATAGTCTGCGGGCAAATGAGGATTGTCTGAATGCAATCTTACTTCATCATCGGTTTGTGGAGGGGGCATACCAGGCTGCCAAGTCATCGTTTCAATCAGTCTGTAATCGCCTTTTTTCTTATTCTGCTTTTCTTTATCCTTCTTCCATCGCTTCCATACCCAGTCGTGACCTGCTGGATTGCAAGTATGGAAACTGCAACGCATGGCATTTTTTCTACGCATTTGACCCGCAGCAGCTATAAATGTCGCTTCAGTCATTTCTTCGATCTGGTCAAAGGCAAACCACCCTAAATTCATTGATTTGATGCGTTGAATCGAATCTCTGGAGTCATCCAACGCCATATACACGATCTTTGACCTGTTCTTAAAGATAATTTCTCGGTCTTGGGCGCGATGTTTTTCAATAAAACCCTGACCAAGATCGAGCAACTGTATCAGTGTAGATTTTTTGAATGAATCCAACACTTTTCTGCCCATTAAACCTAAATTACCTTGAAATGCAGCACTCTGGTGGATTGCCTCCATGCACATTGCCTCTGTTTTACCAGTACCCAATGAACCAGCAAGCACCTGATGCTTACTCCATCCTGTAAATAAATGATACTCTTCCTGATGGTCTAATGGCGATGTAGGGTTGCCTTCACCGTCCCTGTAGGATATATTAACGTCCACTAAGCCTGATTCCTATACCATAGTTCCCAATCAATAGGCAACTTGCCAGTTTTATCTAAATGAAATAGATCTATCGCAAATTCTGTAGCTTCATTTGCCATAAATGAGCTTAAACCAAAGCTATCTCGTAAATATATCTCGAATATCTCTCTAGGAGACATACATATGCTTTCGCGGATTACTTTTTGTTCCAATCTGCTTAGTTTATCTTCATTTTTTTTAATACTGCTGCCCTATCCTTTGGTGATGTGCCAGAAACCATCACATTGACCTGTGTATTTTGTTGATTGACACGATCTCTATACTTGCTTGGGTCGTGTGCCTTTAACTGAAAGATACGTTCTGTGACATTGCCAGCTTTTGCTGCCTGCGTAAATGATATTTTTTCGAGTTCATCCAAGCGTTCAGTCAAGAATCCTTGCTGTATTTCTTTGACCGCTTGCTGAAATGCAGGGTCACCTTTCATTGCAAATCTTACTGATGCTGGGAAATAACCCATTTCTTTAGATGCGTGTGAAATAAATCCGTTGTTTGCAACTAAATATGCCAGAAACTTATCCTTTTGAGCAGTAAAACGTGTTTTTAAGCCAGTCTCTTCTTCATAGTCGGCAAGAAAATCCTTTAAATAAGGATTATCATGTGCGTTTTTTGTAGCCTGCTTAATCACTTCCGTCTTTTTCTTTGTCTTTTTTGGCATATAAGTGTAACGAAAACATACACTTATAGTTCCCATAAGTCAAATGAACGCAAAAAAAAAAGCCTTTTAGGTGATAAAATATATCTGGGGAGTAACATAGCACCCCCTGTCGTTTGTCGGAGCGTGCATGGGGGGGGTGGGTTGACCGATGTATCTTGTCGCTCGCTGCATGTACACATTATAATAATACTGTCTGTAATTTGCCTAGCTTGTGCGCGCTAAGTGTAATATAATTAGGTATTTATAATGCGTTGCGGTGCTTTATGCGGATTATATATTTATTATATACTATTACAAACTATTATAAATTGTTAGGAATGGTTTGTAATACTTTGTAATGTTAGTCTGCTCATGCGGAGCAATTACAAACAGTTAACAAGGAGAAAAATGAAACTCACTAAAGAAGAATTAAAAAGATATGGGTGGAAATCAAACGCCCAAAGACAGAGAGTTCTTAAAGGACTAGCAAAAAAAATGGCTAAGTATATAATAAACACTAGCCCAGCTTTTAAAGTTAATCAATAACCCTTTTTATAAGGGAAAGTTAGGGGGTGGGATTGCTTTTCACCCTCTACAAAGGAGAAAACAAACATGCACGATATATTAGAAATGATCCGATTATTGTCAAAAACGCACCTTTTTTTAGTTCAGGAAAAATACGTTGATTTTGCTATAGAACCGCGAACAGAGGGGCATGAGCTTTGGTCAGAGATACATAAAATCTTACATAAAAATGATAATGAAGAGACCTCAAACTTAGCCATATGGCTGAATTATGAGGAGTTTAAACACGAAAATTCTAAAAAGGAGAAATAAAACCATGATTAAACAAGTAGACAAACACACAGCACAGTTAACAGGCTTTGACCTTTTTCAATACATAAAAAAGAGATTTAATAAGACCGATGAAGAGGCGATTAAATCTATGGAGAAAAACAACCAAGACACATCGTTTTATATAGAGTATAAACAAGCAAAGGAAGAGAAAGAAAAACGCCTAGAAAGACAAAGAAAGAACCTTGTAAACGGGTATTCTTTGACAGATGCGAGGGTTATCGCTGTAAGTAAATCCGCAGATGTTACACCATTGGAGGCGGTTGAACTCATTATTGATGGAGATTGGATATGTTTATCTGATGAAGAAGCAGACGAAAGAGCCGAGGAGTATATCCTTGATTCAGTTTGGGCGTTCAATCCCTCTTTCCTTTCGTATCATACTGACACTGACGAAGAGGTATTTAAGCTATTACAAGATAAATGCGAAGGTTCAAACGATGCAATATTACGAATGATAAAGGATAAAGATTACTTTGTCGAAGATGCTATTAATTCAGACGGTAGAGGGCATTTTATAAGTTTTTACGATGGAGAGGAACACGAACAATACATCAATAAAAATTTTTACTATTGTTACAGAATCAATTAACCAAAGGAGAATAGAAGAAATGCAAGTAACAGTATATGAAGATAATGTAAAAATAAGTAATGAGTTTGTAATAAAAATTGTAAATGAATTATTTGCAGAGTCTTACTACATGTGGCAAAGTGAATGGTTTAGAAAAGATCAAGAAACAGAAACCTTATTTGCGAAAAAAGTAATAGCTACTGAGACAATAGTATTTAAGGCACTAGAACAATATTTAAATAATAATAAATAAAACATTTTCTCCTCGAGGGGTGGTAGTTACCGCATGATTACCGCCCCTCACCCCCCTGGAGAGATAAAAGGAGAGTAAGCAATGATAGAGATAAAAATGGTTTGTAAAGATTGTGATTATGATTTTTTTGGCACAGAACAATTTATTGAAAACCTAGATGATGATTTATGTAATGATCATATATGTATTGATGAATGGACACATGAAAAAGGGTACACAAAAAACACAATATTTAAAGAAGAAATTGAAAAATATATAAAAAAGCAATTCAACATAAAGGAGAGTAAGTAATGATAAGAATAACACAATGGCACTGGAGTGAGGCTTTCAATAAGTTTGGATTTGAAGATGGCGATGGATGGAATGGTACTGACTTAGTGACAAAATTTTTAAAAGAGAAATTCGATTACGATTGTGAAGTGGAGGCTTGGGGATGTCATAATTATATGATATTCGATATTCTGGATAAAAATAATAACAGTATTATTAAAAAAGAATATACCGCAGGGTATGACGATCCATCAGATTATTTACCAAAAGATGTAATTGATGCTTTAAAAGAGGAATTCCCATACCACGATTATTGCACAGATAAATTACATGAAGAACTAAATAATAAACTAACAGAAGAAATAAGATAAAAAGGAGAGTATATAATGGAAACTATGGTAGCAGTTCTATTGTTAATAATGGTGATTTTTTTCACCATTGTAGTAAAGTTGATGCAAGATAAGATCGATCGTGAGCGAATAAGTGCTGATCGGTGGCGTAATACTGCATTACTACAACAGAGGATGAAATATCAACTAGAGGAGGTGACTAGATGAAGATAGACAAGGAAGATGTGATGATGTTCTTTGAATTGGATATTGATAATTGTTTGTTGACTAGGAAAGACTTTTGTGAGATTATAGCTAGTTTTATAAAAGATCCGATCAAAACAAGAGATCACTACCTAAATGAAATCAATCTATATTTTGAAGAAAGGAGTCAGTACTGGAATGATTAAGCAGGTCGATCACAATGAGTGTTGACCACATCATAAGATGGTGTATGTTCCTTGCAGCGAGGACATGGTTTTATCGCTAGTCCTCGCTTTGGAATATTGCACCAATAATAT